>ENA-OPNH01000005-OPNH01000005.1-human-gut-metagenome-genome-assembly--contig:-NODE-5-length-312916-cov-19.581488_pt1 | contig 312916 bp, 127 predicted proteins | sample MGYA00241537_ERZ501771 | MGnify/ENA primary metagenome ERZ501771 (study PRJEB25962, sample SAMEA2042608) | human gut metagenome | biome: human gut; feature: human-associated habitat; material: faeces...
GTTGCATCCGAAGTAGTTGTTCACCGCATTACTCAGGTAGGTCGTATTCGTGCCGGATACTATACAGTAATACTAATTGTTTGAATACCAGTTGTATGTGTGACAACTTTAATGATGTAAGGGCCATTTCAGGTTCTTTTTTATTTATAATTGACAATAATATCCGGTAAACTATCTACTGCTTTTTGTTTGAGTTCATCTATGATATGAACATATTTTTCAGTGTGCCGGGTAGTAGAATGTCCTGCAAGACTGGCGGCTGTTTTGATGTTAGCTCCATTTGCCATAATGTTGGTGATAAATGAGTGTCGGGCACAGTGGAAGGTAATGTGTTTGTGTATATTAGCTCTTTTTACCCATTTGTTTAAAATCCTTAGTGTGTAAGAATAGGAGGGGAGCCCGAATACCAAGTCCTCATTAATGCCTTTATGCCTTTGTAGGAGTTTGATGGCAGTGTGGTTTAAGTTTAGATGCAAGATTGCGTTTTTGGAGTGTGACTGTACTTTCTGTTGCAGAATAGTAAGGCGGTTTGATGAGAAATCTATGTCTTTATATTGCAGTTGATGTACATCACACCAGCGCAGCCCGCAATAGCAAGAAAACAAGAATGCCCTTTTTACTTCGTTGTTGGGGCATGGAGTGATAGCAAGTTTCTGAATCTCTTTTAAACTGAGGATTGCTTTGGTTACTTCATCAAACTGCATCAGGCGGATACCATCTGTAGGATTAGATGTCATTAACTTTTTTTCTATACATTTATTAATGCACATTCTGAACTTCTTGAAATATCCGATGGGAGTGTTGCCTCGGAGATGATCCCTGAGATACTCAAGAAAGTTTATACAAAAATCTTTTGTGAGAAGGGTTACAGGTAAGCTTTTCTTTCTTGTAAACAGTCGCAGATGGGTGATACATGCCCTAACCATTTTCTTGTCCTTTTTGTGATAGGTATCCAGGAATTGTCCTATCAGAATATAGAAATCGGGAACATTGCTTTTATCTGTTGGAAGTATATCATCGAATGTATTTTCTATATCGTTCAGATGATATTCAACGGATAAGAATTCTAGTTCCTTTTTTGCTCTTATCTGCCTGGCAATTAGTATCTTGTTTTTGTTCTCCGCTCTTCGCTCTGCACTGGTAGGAGCATCCAGAATGATACCCAAATACTCTTTGCGGCGTTTTCCGTTATAACTGTAATTTAAATAAAGCGAAACTCTTCCTTTGTTCAATTGTTTCTTTCCTAATGTAATTCCCATAATGAATAATAATTAATACAATAATAATGTTGAAAAGAAGGACCATAGAGGGACTGAAAATGAATTCCTCCATCTTTCTTTCTATAATAATAATATCTTTTGTACCTTTGTGTCATAAACAAAAAAATGGAAGAAAATTTTGATATACGCGAGCAACAGCTCACAACTAAAGAACGCGATTTTGAGAATGCCTTACGTCCGTTGAATTTTGAAGATTTTAGCGGGCAGGATAAGGTGGTAGATAATCTGCGCATCTTTGTCAAGGCGGCGCGTCTGCGGGCCGAGGCGTTAGACCATGTTCTTTTGCACGGACCTCCTGGCTTGGGCAAGACGACCTTAAGTAATATCATTGCCAATGAACTGGGAGTAGGTTTTAAAGTAACCTCAGGACCGGTGCTGGATAAACCGGGGGATTTGGCGGGAGTACTGACCAGCTTGGAACCCAATGATGTGCTTTTTATTGATGAAATACATCGGTTGAGCCCTGTGGTAGAAGAATATCTGTATTCTGCCATGGAGGATTATCGTATTGATATAATGATAGACAAGGGACCTTCGGCGCGTAGTATCCAGTTGGAGCTGAGTCCGTTTACTTTGGTTGGAGCCACTACCAGGAGTGGGTTGCTGACTGCGCCTTTGCGTGCCCGTTTTGGAATTAATCTTCATTTGGAGTATTATGACGATGATGTATTGACAAGCATTATCCGTCGCTCTGCTAATATATTGAATGTGCCTTGTGACATGAAAGCAGCGGGTGAGATTGCTTCGCGCAGCCGTGGAACGCCCCGTATTGCAAATGCGTTGTTGAGGCGTGTCCGTGATTTTGCCCAGGTGAAAGGTTCCGGAAGGATTGATGTGGAAATTGCCCGGTTTGCTTTAGAAGCCTTGAACATTGACAGATATGGACTGGATGAGATAGATAACAAGATTTTATGTACTATTATAGATAAGTTTAAGGGAGGTCCTGTGGGGCTGACTACTATTGCAACCGCTTTGGGTGAAGACGCCGGAACAATAGAGGAGGTTTATGAACCTTTTTTGATTAAAGAAGGTTTCTTAAAACGTACTCCGCGTGGACGTGAGGTCACGGAACTGGCCTATATACACTTGGGACGGAGCATTTATAATAGTCAGAAGACATTATTTGATGATTAGAAGATGGCAGGATTAAAAGCATTAGCCAAGGAAACAGCCATATATGGGATGAGTAGCATCATCGGGCGGTTCCTGAATTATTTGTTAGTACCGATATATACCAACGCTTTGCCTGTGGAATCGGGGGGCTATGGTGTCATTACCAATATGTATGCTATAACTGCCTTGTTGATGGTGCTTTTAACATATGGTATGGAAACCGGCTTTTTCCGATTTGCCAATAAGGGGGTGGATGATCCGATGCGTGTCTATTCCACTACTTTGCTTTCGGTGGGGGCGACTGCGGTCTTGTTTTTAATTGTTTGTCTTTCTTTTCTGTATCCCATAGCAGGTTTCTTGGGATATGGAGAGCATCCGTGGTATATGGGGATGATGCTGATTGTAGTTGCAATGGACGCTTTCCAAGCTATTCCTTTCGCTTATTTGCGGTATAAGAAACGCCCTGTTAAGTTTGCTGCATTGAAATTGTTGTTCATTTTTGCCAGCATTGTCTTGAATATCGCTTATTTTGTAGGTATGAAGGGAGAGAATGTCGGAGTGGCTTTTGCTATAAATTTGGCTTGTACTTCTTTGGTGATGCTATGTATGTGGAAAGAATTGGTGGGCTTCAGATATGTGCTGGACAGGGAGTTGTTGCGGCGTATGCTGCATTATTCTTTCCCGATTCTGATTCTGGGTATTGCCGGAATCTTAAATCAGGTAGCTGATAAAATTATTTTTCCGTTTGTTTATCCTGATAAGGCGGAGGCGACTATCCAGTTGGGTATTTATGGAGCAGCCAGTAAGATAGCTATGATCATGGCCATGCTGACACAGGCTTTCCGGTTTGCATACGAGCCGTTTGTTTTTAGTAAGAGTAAAGAAAAGGATAGTCGGGAAATGTATGCCAAAGCGATGAAGTTTTTCATTATCTTCACTTTGCTGGCTTTTTTGGCTGTTATGTTTTACCTTGATATACTGCGTTATATTTTAGGGCGTGATTACTGGGTAGGGCTTAAGGTTGTACCTATTGTCATGGCTGCCGAGATGTTTATGGGTATTTATTTCAATCTTTCTTTTTGGTATAAACTGATTGATGAAACAAAATGGGGAGCTTATTTTTCACTGGTGGGATGCAGTATCATTATTCTGATAAATATTTTCCTTATTCCGGTATTTGGCTATATGGCGTGTGCTTGGGCGGGTTTTGCCGGATATGGAGTAGCTATGCTTCTCTCTTATTTTGTAGGGCAGAAAAAATATCCTATTAATTATGATTTGAAAGCAATAGGTAACTATGTGGTGTTAGCGCTGGTACTTTACATTGTTTCAGTTTATCTTCCTATTCAAAATATATTCTTGTTGTTGGGTGTTCGTACATTACTGTTGTTATTGTTTGTGGCATATATTGTGAAAACGGATTTCCCCTTACAGCAAATACCTGTTATAAACCGATACATAAAGAAATAGCAATGAGTGACCTGAAGAATAATTTAAAGAATGTGCCCTATATAAAGCAGTTCTTTAGTGAATATCTTGATTTGCGCAAGGATAAGGACAATGAAGCCTTGATTGTAGAAAGTATTCGTAATGGTGTTGAGTTCAAAGGAACTAATTTGTGGATTCTTATTTTCGCAATTTTTATAGCCTCATTGGGCTTGAACGTGAATTCTACGGCAGTTATTATTGGTGCCATGCTGATATCTCCGCTGATGGGACCGATAATGGGAGTAGGGTTAGCTATTGGACAGAATGATTTTGAATTGTTGAAGCGTTCTCTAAAAAGTTATTTGGTGGCAACTGTATTTAGTGTGATTACAGCTACCCTTTATTTTTCGCTGACTCCGTTGGATGAAGTACAATCGGAGTTGCTGGCACGTACTTCTCCTACCATATATGATGTGCTTATAGCTTTGTGCGGTGGTTTAGCCGGTATAATCGCTTTGTCTACAAAGGAGAAAGGGAATGTAATTCCAGGGGTTGCTATTGCTACGGCTTTGATGCCGCCTTTGTGTACTGCTGGATTCGGGCTTGCTACCGGAAATTTACTTTATTTTTTAGGTGCATTCTATTTGTATTTTATTAATTCAGTATTTATCAGTTTGGCTACTTTTATCGGGGTACGTGTCATGCATTTCCAACGTAAGGAATTTGTGGATAAGGAGCGCGAAAAATTAGTCAAAAAATATATCATTGTTATTACTTTAGCCACCATGTGTCCTGCTATTTATTTGACTTATGGTATTGTGAAAAGCACTATTTATGAGGCCTCTGCCAATAATTTTATTAATGAAGAATTGGATTTTAATAATACTCAAGTAATAGACCGGAAGATTTCTTTTGAGAAGAAGGAAATACGTGTTGTGCTAATAGGCAATGAGGTCCCGGAAACAGAAATAGCAACCGCAAGGGATAATTTGAAACATTTTAATTTGGCAGGTACTAAACTAGTTATTCTTCAAGGAATGAATAATGATGCGATGGATATTGGTAGTATAAAGGCCCAAGTGATGGAGGATTTCTATAAGAATAGTGAAAAACGTTTACTGGAGCAGCAGGAGAGAATTAAGTCTTTGGAAAACGAGCTTAAAGTATATGCTGCATATAATACTGTAGATAAAAAAATAATTCCTGAACTTAAAGTACTTTATCCTACAGTAGAAGCCATAGCTATGGCAAAGACTGTGGAATTACAGGTGGACTCAACTAAAACGGATACATTGACAATAGTCTTGATGAAATTCAGTAAAAGACCCATTGAGAAAGAACAAGAAAAAATATCCGAATGGTTGAAAGCACGTGTCGGAGCAAAAAAACTTAAATTAATTGTAGAATAAAACCATGAAAAAACTACTGTTGCTGCTAGTCTTCCTACCTTTATATATATGGGGTAGTGAAGGAATGTGGCTTCCTTGTTGTCTTAGCAAACAAACTCAACAAGTGATGAAAGAAATGGGGTTGGAACTTTCATCTGAACAATTGTATAATCCTGGTGGAAAAGCATTGGCTAATGCTGTTGTTAGTTTTGGAGGTTTTTGTTCGGGTGTTGTTGTATCTCCGGATGGTTTGGTTTTTACTAACCACCATTGTGGGTATGATGCCATTCAGCAGCATAGTTCTGTGGAGCATGATTATTTGCGAGATGGTTTTGTAGCCGATTCCTTAAGTAAGGAGCTTCCTAATCCGGATTTATTTGTCAGTTTTCTGATACGCACAGAGGATGTGACGGAGCGTGTGTTGCAAGCTATTCCAGTCGGAACAAAGGAAAATGACCGTGCACTGATTGTAGATTCTATTTCCACATTGATTGCTCAGGAAGCTGTGGCGAATGATACGTTGCTGCGTGCTGAGATAACTCCTTTTTATGGTGGCAATGAGTTTTATCTATCTGTGTATAAGGATTATTATGATGTTCGTTTGGTATTTGCTCCTCCCTCTTCTGTAGGCAAGTTTGGCGGAGATACAGATAATTGGGTATGGCCCCGCCATACCGGGGATTTCTCTGTCTTCCGTATTTATGCTGATCAGAATAATCAACCGGCAGCTTATTCTCCGGAGAATGTGCCTTATCATCCGGATTATTTTGCTCCTGTTTCTTTGGGAGGGTATGAACAGGGATCATTTTGCATGACTATGGGATATCCCGGTTCTACCAGCAGGTATTTATCTTCATTTGGGATAGACGAAAGAGTCAATACGGATAATGCCGCCATGATTAATGTTCGTACCATCAAGCAAGCTATTTGGAAAAATGCAATGGAAAAAAGTGATGATATCCGCATTAAATATGCTTCCAAGTATGCACAAAGCTCTAACTATTGGAAGAATAGTATAGGGATGAATCAAGCGGTAAAAGAATTGAAAGTGATAGAGAAAAAACAAGCTTTGGAGTGCCAATTGCAAGAATGGGTTCGTCGGGAACCTGATAAACGAAGCAAATATGCAAGGGTTTTGACTGAACTGGAGTTAAATTATCGTAATCGTAGAAATGCGGCACGGGCTATGGCATATTTTGGAGAAACATTTGCCAATGGACCGGAGTTGATTACGGCAGCCTTAGCTGTACTGAATTTTGATTTTGAGGCAGAGGAGAGTGATTTGGAGCGTAATATGCGGCAATTGTTGGAGATTTATGCCAATATGGATATAAGTGTGGATAAACAAGTCTTTGTGGCTATGTTGAAAGAATATGCAACTGAGGTAGGCAAGGAATTTTTACCTGATGTTTATTCATTGATAGAGAAAGATTTTAAAGGTGATTACCAAGCTTATGTAGATGATTTGTATACTCGTTCCTCTTTAAAGACACCACATGGTTTTGAACAGGTAGTGAGAGGAGATACCACTTATGTCTTGTTTGATGACCCTGCGGCTTCTTTTGCCATCGATATGTTGGTGAAATTTTATGAATTCAATCAGTCGGTGGAAGAAGCTAGTATGAATATTGAGAAAAATGAACGTTTGCTGAATGAAGCAATGCGTGAGATGGAGGCAGATAGGGTGTTTTATCCGGATGCTAATTCTACTATGCGTCTGAGTTTTGGCATGGTGGGTGGTTACTCACCGAAAGATGCTATTGAGTATTCTTATTTTACGACGACAAAAGGAATTTTTGACAAGATAAGGCAGTATAAGGGAGATAGTGATTTCGATGTGCTTCCTTCTGTAGTCGAATGCTTGAGAAGGAAGGATTTCGGACGTTATGCTGCTGGGGATGGTAATATGAATGTTTGCTTTATTTCGGATAATGATATTACAGGAGGGAATTCCGGTAGTGGAATGTTTAATGGAAAAGGGGAATTAATAGGTCTTGCTTTTGACGGGAATTGGGAAGCAATGAGTGGAGATATTGTTTTTGAACCTAATTTGCAGCGTTGTATCGGGGTGGATATCCGCTATGTTCTTTACATGATTGAAAAATATGGGAAAGCTTCCTGTTTAATCGATGAACTGAAATTGAAAGACTAAAGGAAAAGTATGAAATGACAGGGAGCTGAGTATGTCAAAGTTCCGATAGATAGCTTATCATATAATCTTTCATCTGGAAGATAGTAAAAAATCTGTTAATATTAATTCGATGTAAACAAGGATATTCGGCAAATAATATAATAAATCTGTTGGGTTTATTATATTATTTGCCGAATATCCTTGAAATGACAGGTTGTTTCAATTCCGCATACTCCGCTATTATTCAAGAGAAGTGGATGTTATTTGCATATTTCTACTATGTCCAATCCTCTTTCATTAAGTTGGATTCCTTATTTCTTGGATTTCTTTTTCTTATTGTTATCGCTGTTAAAGAATTGTTTCCAGTCGTCTTTCGTTTTGGGGCCTCGTTCTTCAATGTAGCCACGTTCCGCACGGCTAGTTTTTCCTTCTTTTGAGGTCGTTTTTTTATTGGACCTGTCACCTTTTTTGCCGAATGAAGCATTCCTTGCCGCACTGCTCCTGCGTTCGCCATTGTCGTTTTTGCCATTATTGTCACCGGCAACTTCTACTACAATTTTCCGGCCGCCATTCAGATTGACCTTGTTTAACGCCTTGATAACATCCTGTGCCTGATTTTCTGCTACTTCGAAGAAAGAGAAATTCTGCATCAGATCTATTCGCCCGATGGTGGTACGTTGCTTCTTCATGTTGCGGTTAATCAGTTCAATGATTTGATTGGCATAAAAACCATCTGTCTTTCCCACATTCAGGAACAGGCGGGTATATCCTTTCTCGGCCTTGCGTTCTGTCTTTTCACGGGCGCTACCATGGTCTTTGCGTCCTTTCGGTTCACGTTCGCTACGGCGGTCGTTCATGCTGGGAGTTTCTATTTCCGGAGCGTTGCTGTAATATTCCAAGAAGCGGTTGAACTCCATCGATACTACACGCTTTATCAGGTCTTCCTTCGAAAGCCATTCCAGTTTGCGATAGATACCGGGTAGGAAGGACTCGATTTCCTCGTCGTTCACTTTTACCTTTTCTATATCATCGATCAGTTTGATTAATTGTTGTTCGCAGATTTGTTTACCGCTAGGCATTTCACCCATGATAAATTTCTTGTTGATGATACGTTCTATCTCGCGCATTTTTCCTTTTTCACGCAGGTTGATGATAGCGATAGAAATACCGGTTTTGCCGGCACGTCCTGTACGTCCGCTACGGTGAGTATAGCTTTCTATATCATCGGGCAGGCCATAATTAATGACATGTGTCAAATCATTTACATCCAAACCGCGGGCAGCTACATCTGTAGCAACCAGAAGCTGTAAATGACGTTGACGGAATTTCTGCATCACCAAGTCACGTTGTGCTTGTGAAAGCTCGCCGTGTAGAGAATCTGCATTATAACCATCTTGAATCAATTTATCAGCTATTTCCTGAGTTTCCTTACGGGTACGGCAGAAAATGATACCGTAAATTTGTGGGTAATAATCCGCGATACGCTTCAATGCAGCATATTTATCTTTGGCGTGTACCAGATAGGCAATGTGGTTTACGTTCTTGCTGCCTTCATTCTTAGTACCGATTGTAATCTCTTTCGCATCGTGCAGGTATTTTTTTGCAATACGCGAGATTTCGGGACTCATGGTAGCTGAGAACATCAAAGTGTTCCGGTCTTCGGGAACCTTTTCAAGAATAGCATTGATGCTGTCGGTAAATCCCATATTCAGCATCTCGTCAGCTTCGTCCATTACTACATCGGCAATGGTCTCCAGTTTGGCGACTTTTCTTTCCATCAGGTCAATCAGTCGTCCGGGAGTGGCTACAATAATGTGTACACCTGCCTTCAACATGCGTATCTGGCTTTCGATGGATGAGCCACCGTATACAGGAAGGACTTTCAGTCCATCAATATACTTGGAATAATCATTCAGATCACCTGCGATCTGCAAGCATAACTCACGTGTGGGGCATAATATAAGTGCTTGAGGCACACGTTTTTTTACTTCAATTTTTTGGATAAGCGGCAGACCAAATGCGGCTGTTTTTCCAGTCCCTGTTTGTGCTAGGGCTACTACGTCGTTGCCGTTCCCCAATAAATACGGTATTACTTCTTCTTGTACCGGCATGGGGTTTTCATACCCCATTTCTTTAATTGCTTTTAGTATTTCCGGGGAAACGCCTAACTCTTCAAATGTCTTCATTTATTTTCAAATATCTAATTCGTTACAAAGATACGGATAATCACGGGATTATATAGTATTTATACAATATTTGTTTTCTTCAGGGATAGAATTTAGGGAATATTGGCTAAATGCCGTTTGGGAGCAAAAGAAAAAAGTCGTTATCTTTGTACCCGAATGTAGTATATGACATTGGTGGACTGCAATTTGAACAATGAAAGAGTTTCATTACATATTATTCTCAATCTTTCTTTCTTCCATGATTATATATATGGGAGTCGGAATACCTATTGTGCAGTCCCGTTGCTATCAGTGCGCTGATAAGGATGCGGCATTATTGACAGTGGTGGATATTTCCAATTATGGATGTACTTGCGGATGTGGTGATGTTGGAAATAAAAACGTGAAATCTGGTTCGGGATGTTCTTGCCATCATGACAAGATGATGGAGCGGAAGTCATCAGATGTTCCTTGTTCTAGCGTGAAAATCCAGAAAATTAACTTGCCTGTTTTAGGTACATCACTTCATTTGGACAACGTAACACTGTCCGTTATTCATTTGATATTCAATGCATACAGTATAAACTTCGATCTGTTGTCTTCTGTAAAAAAGGAGAGCTGCTATACGGATACCTCATTGTGTCGACAGCCTCCAAGAGGGTATTTGAATCTTATTTGTACACTTTTGATTTAGTAAGATAACTCTTTGAGTAGGGAGGAATTGCTAAATTTGTATAAGTGTGTAACAGATAAAGAAAAATAAAAACATGAAATTTATAGTTTTCTTAGGTGCTTTTCTGTGGCATTTGATGCCTGTAAGCGCTCAAGTAAAAGGAATGGTGAAGGACAACCAAGGTGAACCTGTTGTTGCTGCCAATGTCTTTTGGATAAATACAACAAATGGAACTGTCACAGATGAGAATGGGACATTTACTATTGAACAGCCTGTTGGTGCAAAAAAATTGGTAGTAAGTTTTATAGGATATGAGAATGATACGATTGTGGTTGAAAATGACCATAAGGAGCTGGCTATCATATTACAAGGTAGTGTAATGATGGATGAGGTCCAAGTGGTGGAACGTAAGATAGGAGTTGTAAAATCCCGTTCCAGTGTGTTGAATCAGGATATGATTTCAAGTGCGGAACTGGCTCGGGCGGCTTGTTGTAACTTGGGTGAAAGTTTCACAACAAACCCTTCTGTAGATGTAAGCTATGCTGATGCTGCCACAGGGGCCAGACAAATTAAATTGTTGGGGCTCTCGGGAACTTATGTACAAATGCTGACAGAGAATATTCCTAATTATCGTGGAGCATCCGCTCCTTTTGCTTTGGGGTATATTCCCGGCCCATGGATGCAAAGCATACAGGTGTCCAAGGGTAGTTCATCTGTAAAGAATGGTTATGAGGCGATTACCGGACAGATAAATGTTGAATTTAAGAAGCCTCAAACTACCCAGTCCTTGAATGTCAATCTTTTTGCTAGCAGTAAAGAGAAGTATGAGGCTAATTTTGATGCTAATGTACATTTGAATAGCCGACTGAGTACTGGAGTATTGGCACATTATGAGAATAGTACTAGGTCGCATGATGATAATGGAGATGGATTCTTGGATATGCCTAAAGTAGAGCAATATAATCTTCAGAACCGTTGGGCTTGGATGGGAGATCAGTATGTATTTCAGGCTTCTGTCAAAGCAATGAAAGAGGATCGTACAAGCGGACAAGCTACTCATTTACATGTGGATAATTCTGTTGGTGGCTTTGTAGGTAGGGAACTTTATAAAATAGGTATCCATACGGATCGTTATGAGGCATTTACTAAAAATGCTTATATTTTTGATAAGGAAAAGGGAACTAACTTGGCTTTGATTCTCTCGGGATCTTTGCATAAGCAGGATGCAGGATACGGTTATAAATTATATAATGTGGACCAGAAGAATTTGTATACTTCATTAATGTTCGAAACGAATTTCGATGAGCGTAACAGTATTTCTGCAGGGTTAAGTTTGAACTATGATTATTTCAATCAGACCTATCGTTTAGAAAATGATGATACAGGTTTATTATATGGAAAGGAGAAAGAGACCGTGCCTGGTGCTTATGTGCAGTATACGTATAATTGGAAGGATAAAATTATTCTTATGGGAGGGATTCGTGCTGATCATAGTGATATATATGGTACCTTTGTTACTCCGCGTGCTCATATCAAATATGCTCCTGATGATTGGGTGAACCTACGTGTGTCTGTAGGCAAAGGATATCGCACTAATCATGTGTTGGCGGAGAACAATTATTTACTTGCCAGCAGTCGTAAAGTAAAGATAGATAATGATTTGGATCAGGAAGAAGCATGGAATTATGGTTTCAGCTCTTCATTTTATATTCCGGTATTCGGTAAAACCTTGAATGTGAATACCGAATACTATTACACTGATTTTAGGCGTCAAATGATTATTGATTTGGATACGGACCCCCACATTGTACATTTTGCTAACTTGGAAGGGAAGTCTTATTCTCATACTTTTCAAGCCGAGGCAACTTATCCTTTTTTTAAGGGTTTTACATTAACTGCAGCTTATCGCTTGACAGATGTGAAAACTACTTATAATAAGAAATTATTGGAGCGTCCTCTTACCGGAAAATATAAGGGACTTTTGACTGCTTCTTACCAAACACCACTGGGCCTATGGCAATTTGATGTGACTTTGCAGATGAATGGTGGTGGTAGAATGCCCTCCCCTTATACATTGCCGGACGGTGCTCCTTCGTGGAATACCCGATACCAGTCTTATCAATTGTTAAGTGCTCAGATTACTCGCTGGTTCCGGCATTGGTCTATTTATGTGGGAGGAGAGAATATGACGAACTTTAAGCAAAAGAATCCGATTGTAGGAGCTTCGAATCCTTGGGGGACAAATTTTGATTCAACCATGATTTGGGGACCTGTACACGGAGCGATGTATTATGTAGGCTTTCGCTTCAATTGGGATAGAAACTAATATATTGATAATCAAATAGAAATGGATTATGAGAACAAAATTAATCGCTATTATGGCAGCTGTCTGCTTTACTGCCACTTGCTTTGCAAAAGACATTAAAATTGTAGTTTTAAACACTGATCCTCAGATGCACTGTGCCAACTGTGAGAGCAAGATTAAGAACAATATTCGTTTTGAGAAGGGTATAAAAGAAATTGAAACAAATTTGGCGGATAAAACGGTTACTATTAAGTATGATGCTGATAAAACCACGGTAGAAAAAATAATTGCTGGATTTGCCAAGATTCATTATACAGCTACTGTTGTTGAAAATGAGAGTAAGCAGAAGGATGATATCCGTGGCAAATAGCCGAAAGCAGATGAGGATGGTTGTAAACAAGAAAGAGGAAAATAGATGAGATGCTATGTGATAAGAGGGAAAAAACGATGGAATGGATATTTTGGGAACTCTTTTGCACCACTTCGTGGCTTTAAATGACTGATAAATAAGATGCTATATCAGAGTGGAAAGGGGTTTAACCACCTAGTGGAAAAAGAGGAAATATCAATCTTGGTTAAAAACTTTATTATAACTGCATCATAAAAAGACTCCGCATGAAGCAATTAATCTTTAATTGCTTCATTGCGGGGTGTATGGGTGAAGATGAGAGAATTTTATAGTGTTCGAGTGTTTGTGTATGTGACTGTTTATATCATTCATCTTCTTCCCTATATTCTAGAATATCTCCAGGTTGACAGTCTAGTTCCCTGCAGATAGCCTCTAAGGTTGAGAAGCGGATGGCTTTTGCCTTCCCGGTTTTCAGTATGGAGAGGTTGGCAGGCGTCAGATCTATCTTTTCGGCTAAATCTCCTAGCGAAATCTTTCGTTTCGCCATCATTACATCTAAGTTTACTATAATCGGCATAGGTTAGTTATTTTGGGATTTATTCGGGTTCTCATCTAATGCGTGCCACCAAAAGGTGTAGCGTTGTGTTAGTCTTTTAAAGGCATACAGACAGAAGCAAGTCCATCCAATGTTGATTGATATCCTCACTGCTTTGTTGTCCAACGATGGATGTAACACAAGGAAATAGATGAATGAACTTACAAACAGAGTGGTTGTCAAGGAAAGCATTAAATAAAAAATGCTTTTCCCTTTTGAGGGTAGAGTATTCTTTTCTTTCATAACTTTTCTTTTTTAAATGGTTAGGTCTTGTTCCTCTTTCATTTTTACTCCGATAGCAAATATCTCGGCAAAGAGGATAGGGAGGATTATTGCCACCCAGTCGGGGGAATAACCAACATAGCTGATGATTTTGTAACCCGGTATGCTAATTTGATTCATAGCTGCGCTTCCTGTTAGCCATTCTCCGATGGCTGTGAGAATTTTTAAACTTGCGCTGGTATATGCAAACCAACGTAGGCGTAGTACATTGGCTGGTGTAAATACTTTGCGGCGTGAGATGGAGATGAGCAGCCGGATTAATGAGTAAAAACCGATTAGAAAAAAGAATAGTCCGGGTATGGCTAACCCTATGACAAGGATATACCAGGCCGATGGCTTGGCATACGTTTCTATTTCAGTTACTGTATAAGGAAGTGGACTATCTACACGGTTGTTGTTCAGTGAATCGACTGTCGTTCCAGATAATGGCTTTACATTTAGTTTGACACGGGTTATCATGTGGTGTCCGGATTCATACATCTCTGTTGCACCGCTTTGTCCTTCTTCAAATCCCTTTTTGAAATCTTTCCAATCTTCATCCAATCCTCCGATGAAATTTGCAAGGATTGCAATAATGGCTATAATACCTAATATCCTGAACTTCTTCATACCGTATGATTTTTATATGGTTAAATCTTGTTCTTCTTTCATTTTCAATCCAACAGCGAATACTTCTGCAACCAGCAATGCGATGAATCCCAATATAAAGGTTGGTTCGGAAAACGCAAATATATTAGAGTATTCACATCCCTTGAGTTCCAAAACTTGTGCCGCTTCATAGTTCCCGATCATGATGGTGGTAAAAGAACAAATGAATAGAAGTATCAGTGACACACCCAGCTTGCGGAGAAACTTGACGTTCTTCCAACTGAAAATGTCACCACGGTTGATATTTCGGATCAAATAGAAAAATTGTATCAGGCAGAAGATACTTGCTAGGACCGAAATTAAGGTAGTGATTCCATTCGCCGTTCGGGATAGGCTGCTTCCTGTTGTCGGGGCTTCTATCAAACTTATGATTGGTTTGATGGAAGCCTGTGAGGAATTTTTCAGATTTGTCACGCTTCCTGTTTCTGCAAATAGGTCAGAAGGTATCGTACAAACTATTTTGTAGTCGGATATGTTAAGCTCCTTCCCTTTTTCTACACTTTCATATCCGGCTTTAAACCCGGCACTGACGGCTTGAACCATCAGACTGATTACCGTGGAAGTAGAAAGGAGCAGGCCGATAAGTACGCAGGCACAGAGAAGATTGAGTCTCTTTTTCATGATTGGTTGTGTTTGTTAAATGGTTATATCTTGTTCATTAATAGCTTTGACTTGTATGTTGGTAGGTTTCGGCAAGTATTTGTTCAGGTAGAGATACATACCTATAAAAACGATTATGGCTAGTACTAAGAGAATGTAAGTGATTGTTGTGCCCAAGGTCTCCATAGTCGTTTGGCTGAGTTCCTCTCGGGTGGCTGTGAACATGGTCCATGCGCCGAATGAGTTGTTGATAATGTGTCCCACAATACCTGGAACTAAACTTCCGGTGCGATAATATAACCATCCGAAGAGCAGACCGATGAGAAATGCAAAAGGTATTTGTGCAGGATTGCCGTGTATGATCCCGAATATGAGTGCGGAAACCAGTATGGCCCATTTAGGTGACCATCCTTTTCTTAGTAAATGTCCTTCTATAGCTCCACGAAATAAAACTTCTTCCAAAATAGGGACGACGATAGCAATACTGAGAACACCGAAGATATTATGGCTCATCGAAATAAATAGTTCTTGATTAGTGTCTGTCAGATCGAGCGCTTCATTTAATATTCCTGCTATGAACTGTGCGGATAGCAGGAGAGGGATGCACAAGAGAATGATTTTTTTTGAAACTTCATACATACTCTCTTTATTGAACTTGACATAGTGGAAATGTACCAAGTGCCATGTCATGGCTAATGCGGAGAGTAACATACCGATGGATATTGCCATTGTCCCGGGGCGGAAGTTGGCTGTAATATCTGCTCCGCCGATAAGAGCAATGGTGGCATCGGTCCCGGTTGCTAGAAAAATGAATAGTAATTGATAAGCCAGATAGTAAAGTATCAATTTAATTGCACGTCCCATAATAATCTGTTTATTGGTTTAAAATTTTATTGGGTTGGAAGTGTGTCAAAATGATAGGTCGTTTTCATTTTGACACACTCTCAATGATATTTATTTTTTCAGGTGAGCATCCAGGAATTTCTCCATGGCACGATAGAAATCGAATTTGTTCTCTTCGTTATGGAAACCGTGTCCTTCGTTGTCTTTTACCATGTATTCTACTTCTATACCGCGTTTTTTCAGCGCTTCCACCATTTGGTCGGATTCTGCTTTATTCACACGCGGGTCGTTAGCGCCTTGTGCGATAAAGAGAGGAGCTTTGATTTGGTCTACATGAAATACAGGTGAATATTTTTCCATCATTTCTTTATCTTTCACAGGATCACCTACCATTTCATACATCATGTCCAATAAGGGTTTCCAATAGGGTGGGATAGTCTGCATGAAGGTGAACAAGTTGGATACACCCACATAGTCGATGGCACATGCATAAAGATCAGGAGTAAAGGTGACCCCTGCCAATGTTGCATATCCGCCATAGCTTCCGCCGTAGATGGCTACACGTTTCGGGTCGGCGATTCCTTTTTTTATCAACCACTCTACGCCGTCGGTGATGTCGTTCTGCATGGTTTGTCCCCATTGTTTGTAGCCCAGTTCGGTGAATTTGCGTCCATAGCCGGTTGAGGCTCGGAAATTCATTTGAAGAACAGCATAGCCACGGTTGGCAAGGAACTGTACTTCCGGATTATATCCCCAGCTGTCACGTGCCCACGGCCCCCCATGCGGATTGACTACTACAGGCAGATTTTTGGCATTCTCCATGGTGTATCCTTTCGGGAGAGTGAGGTATCCTTCAATGGTCAGACCATCCCGGCTGGTATAGGTGATGGGGTGCATCGGGACCATATCTTCTTCTTTAATCCAGGGAGCCAAGTCAGCTATTTTAGTCAGTTTGTCTTCTTTTACATTATAGGTATAATAAGTTCCATAAGTGCGGTCGCCTCCAGCATAAATAATACGGATATTTTCGCTTTTATCTTCGCTGGTGGTGTTGATATCATAACCTTCTAGTTTCTGTTCCAACTTGGTGCGGATAGCTTCTTCGTTTTTATCGAAGTAATGACGGATAGTACCTTTGTGTCCGGTACAGGATACAGAGATTAATTTCTTTTTCAGTTCAGAATAGCCTAATCCGGAAATATCATATTTATCATTGGTGTAAAGTACTTCTTTTTCCTCACAAGTAGCCGGATCCATTAGGACGAGGGCGGTCTTGTCCCGTCCGATGTTGGTCAGGGCATAAACCATTTTATTGTCGGGGGTGAAGGTGGCAAAGCTTACCGTTTCCTTGAAATTGGTAGTTAGTACCGGACGGAAGGGCTGCTCTTCCGTTTCGCGATAGAGAATTTGGGTATTTACTCCGTCTACAATAGCTAAGGCTACACGCAGTTTTCCGTTATGGTCAGTCATCCATCCTTGTATGTTTCCGGGGTTCTCAGCTAATTGGGTCAGTTCGCCGTTATTGAGATTCAAGCGATAAGGATCAAATACTTGTGGATTACGCTTGTTCAGACCGATGATGACCAGTGAGTCGATATTTTCCAACGGATCAATAATAGTTGTCCTTACCTTGGGGAATGCGGTATATGCTTTGGAGTCAGTACCGTCTACATTGACTCCGTAGAGCTGAAAGTTTTCATCGCCGGCAGTATCTTTTATATAAAGTATCCGATGACCGTTTGCCCACATGCTTCCTGCAAGATCCCGTACCGTTTCTGAAGTGATTCGGGTTGCTTTGTCTGAACCGACTTCTTGTACGAATAAGTTCAGGCGGTTTTCATACGGAGCCATATATGAGAAGTATTTGCCATCCGGTGAGATTTGGTATCCCGCTTTTTCAGGATTCTTGAAGAAGTTTTCTAAAGGGACTTGTGCATTGGCTTCGGAGGCGAAACCGAGTGTTACCAGTAAGGTTGTTGCGGCTAAAATGCGTTTTAATGTTTTCATCTTGATGTATTTTAAAGTTGTTATTTTATCAGTTTATTAAATTTGCAATGGCTTGTTTACAAGGAACGTACCAATGTTCAATGAATAGGATGAACAATATTAAAAGAAAGATAATCTCGGACTTTTGTTGTGCTCTTTGTGCTAGAGGGGTATTTAATGGAATTTTAACCAGAATGAGTTTCCCAAAAACTATTCCCATGAGCATACCCAGAGCTAGACCGATTGATGGATATACAAATCCGATAATCATTCCAATACACACTCCGATGGTTTGCCATCGGTTGGTTATACTGTTCTTTTGAGTTTGTGCTTCCATTATTTCTTGTCTTGTGTGTCGGCCAGCAAATTTATGTTGCTGTCTTCACGGTAAATACTTTGTTGTTTGTTGTTGTTGAAGGCGCTTTCCTTGACGTTCCATTCGGCATAGTTGAGTTTGGTTTCATACGCTCCGGGAGTTACTGTAAGTAAATAAGCCGGTTTCCACAGTTCCCGATAAGCATCCCAGCGATAGGCTTTTTTCTCAATTACCTGACCATTTTCATCGTGTTTGTACTCATACTTCAATTTGCGTGTCAATGTTTTGCCGTCTTCATTCAGTGTATACACTGTTGTGTTTGTGCCGTCTTGACCGTAGATGTACTTCGTGTTTCCTGTTTGTGCGTTTGCTGTTGTTGTACAACTCATCATTACTACTGCGATTGCTGCTACTAAACCTGATTTAAATACTGACTTTTTCATTTTACTTTGTGTTTTAAAAGTTTGTGTTTGTTCTTTCTTGTTTTTCGATATTCATTTATCGTTTATCGATATGCAAATGTACATCTTATTTTGATACTACAAAAGAAAAACAAGAAAAAATTATCGAAAAACGATAAAAATATATCCTTTATAAGACAAAAATGAATGAAGAAACGTTTTTTATGCGAGAAGAGAGGGGCGGAAGGGGGAGGTTACATCTTTCGGGAAGAAAACCACTTATATATTTTTTCGGAAAAGTAAGTGCACTTGCTTTTTTTCGTCATATTAAAGAAGAATTTTAGCGGTTTCCTCCCTGTCTTTGTGCATTTGGGCGATGAGCTCATCTATTGTGCCATATTTTTCTTCAGGGCGAAGATACTTTACGAACTCTATGCGCATTTCTTTGTGGTAGATATCCTCCGAGAAATTGAGGATGTTTACCTCGATACTTACATTGTTGCCATTATTGATAGTAGGGCGGTGTCCTATGTTCAACATTCCTGCCCATTTTTTCCCCTCCACATACACGTATACTGCATAAACTCCTTCCGAGGGAATTAATTTGTCGCTACAATCCACTTGCAAGTTAGCTGTGGGGAACCCTATTTTTCTGCCTACTTTGTAGCCATCTACCACCGTTCCATCCAGATAATAGTTGTACCCTAGAAATTGGGCAGCCTGACTTACTTTGCCTTCTTTTAACTGCTGACGGATGACTGAGGAGCTGATTTTATCCTCTCCGTCTGTATAAGCTCGCGCGCGTACCATATATATATTTAATTCCTCGCCATAACGGCAATAATCTTCAAAACTTTCACTGCGGTTGTGGCCGAAACGATGGTCATAGCCTATAACTAAGGTGTGAATATTGAATTTGTTACGTAGTAACTGCATGAATTCCCGGGCCGAAAGCAGCGAAAGTTCTTGTGTAAAAGGAAGAAGGAGGCAGTAATCTACTTGCGTTGTTTCCAGTAACTCAAGTTTCTCCTTGGGTGAAGAGAGCAGTTGTGGATGATAAGTGGTTTGTATCACTTGTCTGGGATGCATAGGAAAAGTGACCAATGCAGAATATAATCCATCCTTGTCTGCGACCTCTTTTACTTGATTGATAAGAAAGCGGTGTCCACGATGCACCCCGTCAAAGAAGCCGATAGTGGCAACTGAAGGGGGTAATACTTGATGGTTTATATCTGATATTATTTCCATTATTCAAAAAGTGAACTTAAATTTTCTCCAATATGATAGTGATGGGATTGTATACCAAGTGACATAGCTGCCTGGCAATTAGCTTCCGAGTCGTCTATAAAGAACGTTTCTTCAGGCAGGATGTTTGCCTCTTTCATCATTTGCTCATAAATGTTTTTTTCGGGCTTGGCTTTATGCATCTCGAAAGACAGAAAAGTATCTTCAAAAAAATCATTTACGCGGAAACCTCGATAACTGAACATCTGCTCGCAGGCATACTCCCAATGTATCCGATTAGTATTACTAAGCAGATAAACCATATAGTGTTCGCGCAATTCTAGTAATAAGTCCAGCTTCTCACGAGGAATATCAAGTAGCATCAGGTTCCACATATCATCAATTTTACGGTCGGTCAGCGATTCGCTGGCCTCCTTGCGAATGGCTGACCGGAATTCTTCCGGACTGATCTCACCTAATTCAAATAGGGAAAAGAAACCTTTTCCCTTGAACTGGCATACCTGTTTCTCGATATCTTGGAATCCTGCTTTGCGAAAAGCATTCAGGCAATTGTCAAAATCCAGATTTATTAATACTCCTCCTAAATCAAAAACGACATTTTTAATCTTACTGTCCATAACTCTTTATGTGCTTAATTCTCTTTCTTAGTTTTTTTTCTGTATTCGTTTTATCCAACGGTGAATTTCACCAATCCACAATACGAATGACGTTCCTGCGATAATATAAATCCAAGTAATAAAATCCATAGGTTCGGTACGGAATACTTTACCTCCGAATTCGACAATTAGAATTTGTCCGACCAAAATAATGATAGCTACACTCAGCATACCCAATGCATGACGGGAGTCCTTAAATACAGAATGGTTGGTCCCGAAAACACTGGCGTTGAACAGATTCCAAAATTGTAGCATCACGAAGATTGTGAAAAATTGCGTTAAAGCTTGTCCTACTAAATCTGCTGGCATCTGTTTGATAATGACAATTAATGTCATCAGTATAGCAAGGAAGCAGAAGCCTACGCCTAGTATATTTTTGCGCATGACCTTAGTGATGATGAAGTCGTCGGTTTTGCGTGGCTTTTCATTCATGACATCGGCACTGGGGGGGATAGATGCCAAAGCCATGGCGGCAAAAGTATCCATGATAAGATTTACCCAAAGCATCTGTGTTACTGTTAATGGTAGTTCTGTACCAAAGAAAGCCCCTAATAAAACACTGGCTAAAGCGACCACGTTGATAGTCAGCTGGAATACGATGAAGCGCTGAATGTTTTTATAAAGAGAGCGGCCCCACATTACTGCGGTGGCGATACTATGGAACGAGTCATCCAGTAGGGTGATATCACTTGCTTCTTTGGCCACTGATGTACCGGTTCCCATGGAAAGACCTACTTGAGCATGATTCAGTGCCGGGGCATCGTTTGTTCCGTCTCCGGTTACTGCTACTACGGCTCCTTTTTGTTGCAATAGTTGGACCAAACGTTGCTTGTCCATAGGACGTGCACGACTCATAACTTTCAAGTCAAGTACGCGGTCCAAAGCTTCTTCATCGCTTAATGCGGCGAATTCTACCCCTGTTATGCGGTTCCGGTCTGTATCTTCAGGTTTCCATAGCCCTATTTGGCGAGCAATTTCAGTAGCTGTTCCCGGAGTGTCTCCTGTAACAATTTTCACACCGATACCTGCCGATTGACATTTTTGTACGGCTTCCGGTACATCTGGACGAATAGGGTCGCTAATAGCTACGATACCTAGGAAAATCATATTTCCTTCATTGACAAGTTCGGCACAATCATTGCCGGAGTTTTCAGGAATAAATTTGTAAGCCAACCCTAAGGTACGCATTGCCTTGTTCTGGTAGGCCAGCAAATCGGCATTGTAATGAGTCAGTTCCTCAGGAGAGAGGTTACATTTTCCCATTACAATTTCGGGAGCTCCTTTTATATAGAGTACCTTTTTCTGTTGAATAGGTGAATCTACTAATGTAGCCATGTACTTACGTTCTGTAGAGAAAGTAAGTTGATTGATTACTTTTGCATTTTCACGTAGTTCCAAATAGTTCTTGCCTTGTTCATTCAGCCAAAGCAATAAGGCTATTTCAGTAGGGTTACCCACTCCGGATGGTTTTTTGCTTTCTCCTGTTTCTTCAAGGAAAGCTGTAGAGTTGGCACTGATACCTTCGGCTATTAAATCTGCTTTGGTAGCATCAAGCTTCGCTTCATGTACCTGCATCAGGTTTTGTGTCAATGTACCTGTCTTGTCGGTACAAATCACAGTAATGGCACCCATTGTTTCGCAAGCATGCATTTTACGTACCAGGTTATTGGTTTTCAGCATACGGCGCATATTCAGTGCAAGACTTAAAGTGACACTCATCGGTAAGCCTTCAGGAACGGCTACTACAATTAAAGTGACAGCCATCATGAAGTATTTCAGTACAATGCGGGCAATTGCCATCCACCCATGCCAGTCAGTTATTTCATTTACGTTGAGGTAGGAGTAAAGATCTTTTGCTGTAAAAACAATAAAGGTGAGCGTGGCGATAGTAAAACCAATTTTTCCGATGAAACCGGCCAATTTGGTTAATTGGATATTCAATGGAGTTTCTTCTTCACTTTGTTCGGTAGCCTGACGTGCTACTTTTCCTATTTCGGTGGAATCTCCCACACGTTCTACCTTCATTATTCCATGTCCGTCAACCACTGTGGTGCCACGCATCACCTCATTGCTGGGGTAAGTGGCCTCTTCATCAAATAGTTCTTCATTGATAGTTTTGTTGACCATCAATTCTCCTGTCAAATTGGATTCATTCACTTGCAGGGAAATAGCTTCCAGCAAGATTCCGTCGGCAGGGATCTCTTCACCTGTATTCAGCACTACAATATCACCCACTACAATCTCTTTACGAGGAATTTCCCGTACTTTCCCATTTCTGATAACTGTGACTGGTGTTTCTTCACCTACAGCATTCAGTAAGTCGAACTTCTTGTTTGCGTCGTATTCAAAGTAGAATCCGATACCAGTTGCCAGAAAGATAGCAAAGAAAATACCGATTGTTTCCGCATACTCATTTTCAATAATGGAAATCACTAAAGAAAAGAATGCTGCGACTAAAAGAATACGTATAACCGGGTCGCGGAACTTTTCCAGATAAAGTTTCCACATGGAGGGACGTTTGGGAGGTGTCAGGAGGTTAGTCCCATGTTTCTCCCTACTGATAAGGACTTCTTTGTCCGAAAGCCCTGTTAGGGCTGTTTCCTGTTTTTTTTGTGCCATATGGCTTTGCAGAATTAATTAATGGAGCACAAAAATACAATTTATATCCTTACGAATTAGGGAATTAAATCTTTTTATCAAAATTTGGGCGCTAAATCTTGCAAGTTTCAGGAGAATATACTACTTTTGCAACTGCTAACAAGAAATTGTGAGCACGGACTTGTAGCTCAGTTGGTTAGAGCAACAGACTCATAATCTGGAGGTCCCTGGTTCAAGCCCAGGCTGGTCCACTCTTAAAATCAAGCACTTACGAGCAATCGCAGGTGCTTTTTTCTTTGTTTGCGTAAACAATGCGTAAACAAACGGTTTGAGTTGGCTGTGTTTACGCATAGAACTTCCGTGAAACTCCGTGCAATCCTATAACACCTTTATTAAGGTATGTTGTTAATATGACGATGATTGGCGGTTAAATAAACTCAAATATATCCCATTTGCATCTTGATTAATAGAATAATATTGTACTTTTGTATTGCGTAATGCATTTGTGGCAAGCCATGACCTTGGTGGTGCTCTTTCTTGAAAAAGAAAAGTGAGTTTGCCAAACCATCGTGGGAGGGTTATCCCATTCCGATGAATCAATGCGTAGAGAGAGTACCAGTCGGAGGGTACTCTATGACAAACGAAACGTGAGAGTTGCTTCAGGGGTTGAGATCGATTAGCATAAGCCCGGTTACCAGTCAGCGACAGAAGGCAACGAGATTGCACCGCTGCATATAACAACAATGTTTTGTATCCGCTTAAGGATAGGAACTCTGTGGTTATATGCAGTGTTTTGTATATGTATGCCTCACATTGCAAAGCGTCTGTATTCAGAGGTTATGTTGAACATAAACAATGAATGCAATGGAAAAACTGACCAAATCCATGTCGCTTTTCAAGGAACGGAACTGTTCTGTTTCTATCGTATTGGATTCACGCACTCGCAGAAAAAACGCGTGCGAGTTTCCATTATCTCTCCGTTTTACGATAGACCGCAAGTGCTTTTATCTCACCGTTGGAAGTTCTTTCACAGAAAAGAAGTTCTCAGACATTTGTAATGCGGCTAAATGCAAGAGTGAGAACTACAGACTTCAAAAAGAGTGGAAAGATACCTTTGTCCCCAAATACAAAGAGATTTTGATGAACCTGAACAAAGGTGGCATCCTGACATTTGAAATGGTACGTCAATGTATCATGGGCGAAGGAACGGTGCTATCCCATGAGGGGACAACTACACCGCAATCCTTTATTGGTATATGGGAACTGATTATTCATGAGTTGCGCACAGACGATGGAGGTGTGCGTTTTACCACGGCAGAGAGCTACGAATGTGCGCTCAAGTCATTCCGAAAGATACTCGGCACGGATATGGTCAAAGGATTCTGCATCAGTGCCGCAGAGCTCCAGATATGGAAGGAGGGCATGCACAATGGAGTAAAAGATGAAAATGGAACAATCGTTGGAAAAATCAGTGATACGACAGCTGGAATCTATCTGCGTTGCTGCCGTGCTGTATGGAATCGTTGCATACACGAGGGCTTCCTTAAAGATGTTCCTTATCCTTTCTCCAATAAGAAAGAGAAAGGGCTTGTGAGTATTCCCAAAAGTGCGAAGCGCAAACAGAGCTTTCTGAACGTCAGTCAGATGACGGAACTATATAACCTTTTCGTCTCAAAGAAATATCCCGAACATTGGACGGAAGAATATACCAAACGGGCTCACTACTCGTTGGGATTGTTTCTTGCTCAATATCTATGCAATGGTTTCAATATGGCTGATGCAGGGCGACTGACTTATGATAACTACTATTACCAGACGGACGGCAAGGCCTTCCGTTTCAACCGAAAGAAAACTTCCCGGAGGAGTGCCGACGGTTCAGAGGTAATCGTTCCTATCATCCCTCCTTTACAATATGTGTTAGATGAAGTGGCAGCACCTCCGACTCGGGGTGGTTTGGTTTTCCCGCATATATTAAAAGGTGCAGAAACAGAAGAATTGCGCCGTAAATATACCATGCAGGAAAACTCAAACGTAAAAGACCGTGTTATTAAAATTTGCCATGAAGCACTACACTGGGATAAGTCCATCTGCCCGTCCGGTACATGGTGCCGACACTCGTTTGCCACCAACCTGCATAATGCGGGAGTAGACATGGATTATATCTCTGAAAGCATGGGGCACGCATCTTCAGATCATGCAATCACCCAAATATACATTGAGCATTATCCTCTGGACATTCAAATGGAGAATAACTCGAAACTGTTGAATCTAGCAAAGACCTCTGAAAGAGAGCTATTATTGGCAAAGCTGGCGAACATGTCCACGGAGGAATTAGCTAAATTGTTTACACGACTATAAAACGGTTTGAGACATGTTCATAGAGAGAATAAAAAACTACTTCACAAGAAAGGATTGCGCTGATATGGCTATCCGTGCTTGGAAATCCGCCAATGAAGAATTGTATGCCGATTTCTGCAAGCGCATGGATGCTGTAGGCAAGGGAAACTTATCTGTTTTGATGGATATGTATCAGATGATGCAGGAATGTACACCGCCAGAAGCCTTGATGCTGTATAATTGGCTTTCTGATTTCATGAACGGTAGAGATGTACAGCATATAGCCAATCAACAATGGGCTGGCAAGTATACAGATATTATAGCCCAATGCATCACCAACAAACGGCTGTGGATAGGTGTCAACGTAAAAACGGGTACGGTAGAGTTGCTCACATCCCCAAAGTCAGAATTACTGACGGTTCATTCCGAGACACCTATTGAAATTTGGAATCGTCTACCCCAGGTAACAAAATCTTATTTGATAGGGCAGTTGGATATACTTATGAGGAACAGCAAAGGATGCTATCTATTGAGCAAGCTGGAAAGGAAGATGGTATATCAGTCCATCGTGTACATCTTCCGAATCATTCTCCTGTCCCATGCCGTGTTTGTTGGTGAGATTATGGCTAATCTGTACGATTATATGATGGAGAAAAAGGATACTTTAGCTTATTGCATGTACTATTTCGTGGTATTTGACCACGGTCTTTCACGTATGATTAAATTGCTCGACCGTTTGCTTAACAGTGGAGAGGTTGACAATGGCGATATGATTCTGATAAAATCATGTGTTACTTTGCTTGTTCATAAAAGCATAGAAATGGGGATTGAAAACAAAGCCGGATGGGAAGATACAGCAGAAGCCTGTAATCCGGAGATCTGGAAGGAAGTGATGTTTGCCTTGCGAAAAGTCAAAGGCAGACGTGGGAACAAAAAGGTTATGCAATCATTGGATGATATCCTCGTTGGGAATAAGGAACGAATCAAGCAAGGCATCCGCTCATTTCTTGAAGAGAACGCAGAGGACATAAGTCTTGCTTATCTATTGAAATCGTTGGTTAATGCGGACAGAATAAAGGCATCTACAAGATACATGACATTCCATCGTGCCATAGAACAGTTCTCTCAACAACATTACGGACACGATATACCCCAGAAGCGGTATGGTGAAATCAAGGATATGATTCTGGACTCACCACAAAGAGGAAGCAGTTATACTAAGGCAAAACGAACAATAGACCGATGGACAGACTATTTTATGGGAAACGGGTAGTTGGGAAATCCGACTATTCGCAATACTCATCTGCAAACATCTGTTGAAAAACGGTCGGTAAAATTAAGCTATAAATAAACCGACCGATACGCAGAGTTTCATACACTACTTTTGCTTGTGATATCGGTTTTACAGAGTTGAACCGAGACTTAAAGTATCTAATAACTAAACAAGTAAAAGTATGGAAGAAAGATTCAATCTCAACCAATTACTTCAAAAGCCCATCGCCATGATGACTGGCGAAGAGTTTTGCTTTCTCATTGCAAAATATGTAGAGTCCACCGAGAAGTCCACATCCCAAGTGGCACCCAAGGGTAACTTCTATGGCATAGAGGGTATCGCCCGTGTGTTCGGGTGTAGCGTACCCACGGCTAACCGCATTAAGAAGAGCGGCATCATAGATAAGGCTATCACGCAGATAGGAAGAAAAATCGTTGTGGACGCAGACCTTGCACTGTCTTTGGCAAAGGAATCAGGTGGCATCCGCATCAAAGAATAGCGGTATGGAAGAGAATTGGAAAAAGGATCTGTCAACAGACAATAATGGGAACTTTACTCGCTCCATCAGCAACCTTAGACTCATTTTTACGCTGGACGAGAATTTGAGTTTGATAAAGTATGACACCTTTTGTCAAGACGATGTATGTTTCAGCCCTTTGTTTCGCAACGTCAATGGCAACAAGGTTGATGAGGAGTCAGCAGGAAAGATACAGGACTATTTGGAAAGGACATACAGATTGCACCTGACACAGAATAAAGTATTCGAAATGCTAAAAACGACCTCTTCAGAACGGAGTTTTAACCCGGTACAGGATTTTATCACCCAAGAAACATGGGACGGATATCCTCGCATAGCCACGACCCTCATTGATTATTTGGGAGCTGAGGACACGCCGCTTGTTAAGGAACAGACAAAATTATGGTTCGTGGCGGCTGTTGCCCGGGTTTTCAACCCCGGTTGCAAGTTCGACAACGTGCTGACTTTACCGGGTCCGCAAGGTATCGGGAAAAGTACCTTTTTCAAGACCATCAGCGGGAAGTGGTTTAACGATTCGTTCTCTTTTGCAAGCGGCGACAAGGAGAAGGTAGAAACCATAACCAATGGTTGGATTATTGAAATCAGTGAACTGAACGGTTTGAAACGGGCGAATGACGCAGAGGCTGCCAAAGCTTTCTTAAGCCGTTGTAGTGACTATATGCGTCCTGCATACGGACATAAGGTTGTGGAGTTTATGCGGCACAATGTCTTTGCGGCTACAACCAACGAGACGAACTTCCTGCAAGGTGACAACGGAAACCGCCGCTGGTGGATAATTCCGGTTAAAGGCAATGGGCATGTTTCAGAATGGCTGGATGCACTGCAACATGTTGTCCCTCAGCTTTGGGCAGAAGCATACGCCTATTACCAGCAAGGAATGAAACTTTACTTGACACCAGATATGGAAATTCAAGCCAACGAGGTACAGGTGCAACATTCCAACATCCTTGTTGACCCCATCATGGAAGATTTGGAAATGTATCTGGAACGTGAGATTCCCATCCAATATGCAAGTTGGACTATCCCTATCCGACTGGCTTATCAAAAGGGAGCATACTCAGAGCCAAATTCAACAATGACCACACTCAACATGGTTTGCGCCCGGCAGATTATAGAGGAAATGCCTAATGACTTAGTCAGACGTAATCCTGCAAAATACACTTCGCAATATATTAATCGTCTGATGTCCATGATTCTTAATTGGAAACGGAGTGATCAGGAAAAGGTCAAAGGCTTGCATCCAGCTTATTGCGACAAAACCGGACGGACAAAGCATCCGTGGGTGAGAGTGGACGTACCAAGCGAAGAGGCCAGTCCTGCATTACCCAGTGAACAGGATTTGCCATTCTAAATCTCAAACTAAGGGAAAAGAAAAACAACTGTCCCTTTGGCCCTTTTTCCCTTAACAAAAGAATGAAAACAAAAGACTGGTAAAAAAGAAAGTTATAAGAAATGCTTGGGACATGGGACAAAATAATTGAAAACATGAGAAAAGAAGAACTTGTCAAACAGCTACAAAATCGTGAACCGCTACTGGCAAACGCGGTCAGCCACATGGTGGAGTATATTCAAGACCGTTACCCCACAGCATATCCAAGCAGGGTACAGACCGAAGCTGTGAACGACTATCTGCAGAGCGTCTATGCAGATGGAGATGGCAGCATGTCGGAGCAAAACTGCGAGCACCGCCGTATCGCTTCACAGAAAATTACCATTACCGCCATCCGTGTATTGGATAGTCGCCAGCTTGACAGACTGCAAGACGTACTTGACCATATCGCATACGACAAAGAGTATTATATGCCGGAGAGAGGATGTGGAATACACCGCTGACCTTCTCCTTTGGCTGCACCATTTATAAAATATCTTCAAACAGATAGATGATGAAAACAAACTTGAATTATTGTATAGTGCTTTCAGCAGAGCAACTTATATATCTGGCAGGAAGCAAATACGGCATTGACCGCATGAAGATTTTACACCAACTGATTGAAGCGGTCGTATTAAAAGAGACCGAGTATGCCATAAAAGGTTTCTCCACGGCTTTGCAGATAGGGCAAGCCGTTCTATCAGAAGTGGATTTGTCCAGCAGGTTGGGCTATGACAAAAAGACCATATCCCGTGTGCTTGACAAGATGAACCAGTTAGGAATTGTCGCATCCGCACAAAGCAATCGGACAAGCATCCATACGTTGAAATGTATATCAGCATGGATGCTAGATGGCAACCGCATAGACAACCCTTTCTATGTCCGACTGAAAGACCGACCTGATGAAAGAGAGGATACGCCTGTTATATCAGATGAAAACAAACTGTTTTCTCCCTATTCTTCTTTCCCTTCTGTTTCAGTTTACCCACAGACTGCGGCAACGGAAGATTTCGGCGGAGATGTTTCGGCTAACAACCAGATATAGGCGTACCAAGAAGGTGGTGTGTCCGAAGCTGTTGTATGCAGTATTGCAAGAAGTTCCTATGTCGCACAAATTCGCTTCGCTTATTCGTACCACATAGGCATAGTTCGGCAGTCGCAAGCTCCCACCGTGCTGACCTTTTTCGAATTGATGTTTCATCCATAGTATTACAAAAGCATGAAGAAGAAGAAAAAGAATAGCGACAAGGAAGTTGATGAAATGAACGACAAGAAAGTCGTGAGACGTACCCTGCGTCTTGAAGCCAGGGTAACGGAACAGGAATATATCCAAGCGGCAAAACTTGCCAAGACCTGCGGCTTGTCCATGAGCGACTACGTGCGCCGCACCGCCTTAGGACAACACCCACGGCAACGGTTGTCTGATCGTGAAGTGGAAGCCTTGTGCAGCTTGACGGATGCAAGGGGCGACCTTATCCGTATTGCAGCAGCTGTGAAATCCATCCAAGCAGACAAACGGGCCATGTATTTCAGCGATACCCGATTTGTAGAACAATGGATGAGAGCCGCTACTCAACTCATCAATCGCTGGAGCCAGATAGAAAATTACCTTACTGAATAAATTCCCTCATTCGTTATGATAGCAAAAGCCTCTACCATATCGCATGGTGCAAATGCCATAAGGTATTCCGTCAACAAGGAGAAAGCGGATATAGTCAAAGCCAATCTCTTGCCCGATAATATCTCACCGGAAGCAATGTACGGACGGATGATGCTCATACAGAGAAAGTTTGCCGAGAATATCAACAAGGGCAGACCGCTTGGCAGGAATGTGATAAGAATTGAGATTTCCCCATCCGAGGAAGAAAGTCGAGGATGGACAATGGACGATTGGGCAAGTTTGTCAAATGAGTTCATCCGCGTGTTTGATTCCATTGACCTCTCCGGCAAAACCAAACGGGCATCTTCAAAGCAGACCAACCTTAAAGGATCGCAATACATAGTCGCCCTGCATCGTGATTCTAAAAGTGGCATTCTCCACTTGCACATTGACGCCAATCGTGTAGATATGGACGGTAAAGTCAATGACAGCCATAAGATTGGTGAGAGAGCTGTCATGGCTGCGAACATCATCAACGAGAGACGGGGCTGGGTGCAGTCTGAAGAAATAGGCATCCGGCATAGGGCAGAAATTTCAGACAGCTGCATGGAGATACTACGCACGATGGACAAATTCAGTTGGCGGCAATACGAAGCGGAACTGGTGAAACAAGGCTACAAAGTACACCTGCAAGAAAAAGAAGGTGGCGGAGTTTATGGTTATTCCATCAAACGTGGCAACTCCATTTATAAATCATCCATGTTGGGTATTGGACGTAATCTGACTCCATCAAAGATTGAGGCTACTTGGGCAAAACTACATCCGTTGGAAAGGAAATCTGAGCCAACAAAGCCGATTTCCCAACAAACACGGACAGCCAATATGACTCCTGCTATACAGCCAATCACCCCTCCACAATCTGTTATGAAGCATTACAATATAGTGACAGACGAATATCACAGTTTCCTTGTCGAAATATCCGAAGCCGCAGACAATATCATCCGGCAGAATTGTTCTTTGGAGGAAGCCCATCCGTTGGCTAAGATCGAAGAGATACAGCACACGGCTCTTTTGCTCTTTGCCGGATATTTGGATGCTGCTACAAGTATGGCGGCTTCAAGTGGCGGTGGCGGTTCTGACACTAGTGGCTGGGGACTGGACAAAGACGAGGATGAACTTGAATGGGCACGCCGCTGTGCAAGAATGGCAAACAATATGTGTAAGCGCAGGAAAGGACTTCACAGATAAACGAATCATTAAAAGACAGAAATCATGGGAATTGGCAAATCAAGAACTCCATCAATAAACGTTGATGATATGTTGGAAAAGGCAGAAATCAACCATGAGATAGAGGCTGAAAAGCAGGACGCAGACAAACGACTTGCAGAAGTGCGTGAAGCAAAGGACGCATTGGTAAAAATCCATCAAGACCTTCAAGATGCTATTAAAGCAGAGCATGATGCTGCAATGATATTGAAGGCTGCGATTGATAGTTCTGGCAATATCATCAACGGCATTTGCAATGCGATTGTAAAAGCAGAACGAGACACGCAGTTTAAGGCAACCATAAGGTCAGAACATCTTGCCCAGCTTCAAGAACTCTTAAACCAAGCTGTCAAAGCATGGAAAACTGTATTGGGGAGTCACCACTCCGAACAGATGAAGATGCTAACGGAGCATGAATCCAATATGCGCAAAATTCTCAGACGGAATGAAGGTGTTTGGTTCTCTGATTTCTGGATGAAAGTCTTGGTGATATTTTTGCTCGTTTATACGGTGGTATTAGGGTTGGTTGTATATTGTGTCACGTGAAGCATTCTATACAACCATACAATAAGGAGGGATTTTCGTCCCTATTTTAACTTGCCAGCAAATTACCGGCAAGTTAAACAGACGATGATATTATCTAATTTTCAATTGGTTATGAATGACGGAGAGACTTCTTCGCCAGTTGTTAGCAAGTTAAATCAAGCCCAAATTAGAACGTATTTCATATATCTTGAGCTGTTGTTGGATTAACGGGACGTATCATTTAGCTATCGCAGAATATCGTCTTACCGTTCTCATATATATTATAACGTATTCAATTCTATAATTCGTTCACATCGTTTATTTTATTACCAGTAATAGTTAGAGTAATCTTAGCGCCATTATCAAGATGCTTAATCTTGGCATATAGTTTATTAGGGAGTAGTACACTTTTTTCTCTCAATAACACATAACATGCACTGGGCAATTTTGACTTAATTACAGATTCTATTTTTTCTTCTGTGTCTGGATTTTTCAACTTATACTCAATAGCATTAACAAACTTAATAAGGTCAATCCTTACATAATTAAAAGTTTTGGACTTGAAGAATTTATATAAATTATTGTTCTCATCTTTTTCTTGTCTAATAATGTCGCATCTATGTTCTCCTTCATTTCTAACTTGCCTAAGGGTACCTATAGACCATTTCAAAGAGCCTTCTTCTGGCAAGTAAGAATTGAAAAATGCATTCAACTTATGAGCAATAGGAATACTACCTACATTCTGTTCCTTTCCAGTACGTCTAAATCTGAAATCATTTTTTTCATCTTGTGTAGCATCTTCAATTTCTTTTAGTAATGATTCAACTTCTGGAAAGACTGTATGATAAAAATAATTAAGAATATTCTCAACTTGGTAAAACGCATTGACACAGAATACATAGAAGCGGTCAGCTTCTGGATCCTGTAAGTTTAAAGCAGCGTTTTCCATCCTAAGATTATCAATGATGAGTTGATCACGCAGCCTTGGATTTTGGACAAAGCTATATGTTATACTAGCATTGGCTCTTATTTCCAAGGCAGATCTAATCGCTGCAATATCTGAAAAAATATTTAAGTTCATATTAACATCAGAAGCAGAAGCCGTTTTGCCAAACAGTTTCTGCATTTCTTGATAAAACTCCGGATTTTGTTCTGCCAAAAGCTTTATTTTATGTACAGTAGATTTGATTTTCTCATCCATGTGGCAGGTTCAATAGTGTATCTAAGTCATTATTTAACTCATCGATATTAATTATTGGTTTGGCCGGGACTGTAACTTTATCGACTTTATGAATAAGCCAGAACATTTCCCCTTTGGGATTCCGGCAATTCGATATTGCAAGATTGTCCTTTATCTCATCTGTTTTCACGATAGTCATAAAAGTGGCATATTGTTTTTTTCCGCCCAAAGTAAATTCAGCGTGACGTTTTCCGTCTCCATCTTGAACAAAATTAATAGTAGTCTTATTTATTTGTTCAAATTTTGAGACAGTTGTGGTTTCTACATAAGAGATCCCGTAAGAGTTTGTTTTCTCTGAAGATGTATCTCGTTGAATGAGTGATTGGAATTTAGAATATAGTCTAGTGTATACAGAATCTTCATCACCTTTCACCATTTTTAGATACATAAGTTTTCCATCAATTACATTCTGCAAATCCGGGTTCCCTTTTTTGACGTGACCTTTAGCTGCCGTATATTTAGGGAGGAACTGGGCTATTGCTGCCGTATATCCATATCTATCCCAAATGTAAAGTATACTGCGAATATCTCTTACATACTCTTTAGTAACATTAAGCTTTTGGCTGACAATGATTCCAGTTACCTCTTGGCGTGCGCCAAGTTTCTGAAGCCGGGTTTTGTCTTCATTTATGGTAAAGCCTTGTTCTGTAATCAAGCGACACAGTTCTGTACGAAATTTACCATTAGAGGCATACACATAATGCATTGAACTAAAAGTAATATCATCGGCATATCGGGAATAGTGAAGTCCAAACCTGCGCGCTAATCCCGCCAAACGGCGATCCAATGTATCACATATCATGTTAGTAATAATTGGAGAAACAGGAGAACCTTGTGGCAAAACATATTTGAATTTTTTGTCATTATTGTGTTCCTTTGTCTCGTCAATAACGTCTTTTACTTGACGCATAGAACAAAGACCTGCAATAATATTTGCCATTTGCTTTGAAAAATTGAATGGTTTTAGTTGAAGCCGTTTCCATACGCGGGATTGTTCAACGCTAGGAAAAAAATCTTTCAGGTCAATATTGAATATATAGTTTTGACCTTTATGAATGGTAGCATTGGTAACTACTGATCTACCTTCGGTAAAGCCCATTGCATAATCGGAAGGAGAGTATATGGCTTTTAGGATCTCGTTTACAGCTTGCAACATCATCATAAAGCTGCGATTTCTCGGAGCTGTAATTACTCTGCTTCCACCAGATTTTTTCTTAATATGAAACTGACGATACCGATGAAAAACATTATTTGGATTACAATAATAGTTAAGGTGCCTCATTGTGAATGGATGAAACTTAAAGGCATCAAATCCCATCTCCTCAATCTCGTCTCTTTTGATACGATTGAGGAGGTTCAGCAAATCTTCTTTTGATTTGAGCTGAGATGCCTGTTTTACTATTTGTTTCTTATCCATTCTTACTCTCAATTTTATATGAAAGCGATCTTTGAGATTTGATTCACCAAAACGTCCTTTCTTTATGTAAAGAATAAAATAATAATAGACAATATAAATATATAAAGTCATAAAATATGAATAATAGAAAGTACATCGTACTACAGTGTTATCACGTTAACGTACTAACATTATCGTCTCCTCGGCAAGCGAAGAGATATCCCGCGAATCCACTCTCTTGCGAGAGCAGGGTTTGCACCACGCTGGACAAAAATCAAATGACATCTCGGTTCATCAAACTTATCAAAGACCGCTTTATCTTATTTTTCTTCTGCAAAGGTACTAAATATTCACGAAGCCTATGTTCGTATTACTCGTTGTTTTCAGCTTTTGGAATAAAATACCCTAAAAAATCTAACCCTTTCTCATTTTGAACCATAAATTCGTGAATAGCAAATAGACAATCTGATAATTGAGTGGTTCTATTATCACGTAGGTCAATGTTGATGCTCTGTATCTTCTGAAGCCATTTATGGCAGAGCTCGTTTGTTTTATCAATGAAATATTCGTCAGTTATACTTGCAAGCTGGCATCCTTTTATGAGATCTTTAATTTTTTTAGCTGCAAACAAAGCCACAATATACTCTCCGCTCCATTTTACGGTTTTTCCTTGAATGAATGAACTTTTAATAAAAATCTCCTTTTTAGATAGAATATTGTCGATTTCTTCAATGTATGATATGGAAGATGATGAACATTGAGTGGAATCAGATCCTTTTGATATAGAGATTATTTTCTCAAATAGTTTTTTCCAAGCATAATGTTCAACATCTAATGTCATAACGCTACTATTGTTGAGAACGAAGAATTTAGACTTGTCAAAATCGAGCAATCTTTTTCCGTCCCGTTCAACAATGGCCTTCATATAGGTCATACTGCCGTATCCGAAGTTTGTCTTAATCTTGATTGAAAGATTATCCTTTGGAATTTGCACTTCTCTCTCCCAAAAACCTTTATAGCCATGAGGAAGGAATAAAATTTCTTCTTCAGGGGCGAAGTAAATAGAGGATACGTACAAACCTTTCGATTCAGAATAGCATAAACAGATCGTGTGTTCAGATTTGATTTCCTCCCAAATTGCAGTATTTGTTCTACCCATAGTAATCCGTACTTAGAATTAAATACCGTTTGACTTTAAAATAAAAAACGTTGATTCGTTTTGGTAACCAACCGAAGAACAGCCTCACTCATATTAGCAGAATCAATTCGTATCACACTGCTGTCCTTTTCAAGGATTTGACGATTCAAATCATACATTGCAATATCGTGATGCTTACTGTCATTATAGATAACGCCACGTTTGATGCCATAGGACTTTGCCTTTTCCATGGCATGTCTCGAACCACAGTCATTTCCTAAGTTATTAGGAGCATAGCTTGCAGATAAAAGTACAGCATCAGAGAATAAGGCTTGTAACCTATCTCGGACAACAAATCTGCTCACCATGTCATTTCGACTTTTGGGAGCTTCGTAATATTCACTAATAAGCAATCCTCCTGCTTCAACAATTTTTTCAGCAAGTTCTACATTCTCCTTAGGTAAGATACTGTCAAGAGTGCTAGGCAGAATGGCGATAGTTCTAGCACCTTTCTCCAAAGCTGTTTGATGAGCAATTGAGTCACAACCAAGAGCGAGGCCACTCACTATTGTTGCATTGTGTTTTATAATTTCTGACGTAACCATTCTCTCAGTCAGTTCAATCTTTTCATCAGGATTAAGGACTCCTATAACAGCAATATTCAAATTATCTTTGCTTAGTAAGCTTATATCACCTTTATAGAAAAGCGCAAAAGGCTTGTCTGCTGGTTTCACGCTTCCGCGCAAAGAAGGGAAATTAGCATCACCGATTGCGACAAGACCATCTGCACAATTTCCAAGTTGGTTGATGGCAGATTCTATTCTTTCCCGCTTCTTCATAAACTCATATTCATGAGTCTCTAAAAGGTGATATAAAATAGATAAGTCTTCGTTCCCACGTAAATTTTTATCTATCCACGCAGGCCCCTTTTGAGGAAAGGTACGAACAGTTAAAATATTTAATGCATTTTCCGAGTATTTCATATACAAAGTTTTTTTCAGAATCTTGACAACGTTTTGCCGATAGAGTAAAAAATGACACTTCTCGCACCTTTGTCTAAAAGGGCTTGAATGCAATCTTCGTCAATGTTAACGGTCTTAGTGTAAAGATCGTCAATTAGCAATATGTCTTGCCCGATTACATCATCCGAAATATTACACGTATCTTTTGTTATACCAACATAAGGCAATTCACCTGCTCCCCCATGACCACTACGAGCCAAATGCGTTGTGGCGGTATCAGTGTGTCTAATAATATCATGTGTACCATCTATAAAGCCATTCAATTGTTGTGTCACTAATTGAATTGTGGCTCTTAAGTATAGTTGATTACAGCGATACGAATTTTCTCGTTTTGATCTAGGAATGACACAAACACGAAGATTTTGTTTCCCACTAAGACGCAGGATCTCAGGCAAGTCGACTTTCAAAATTTGAGTAAGTTTGTTTATTGCATTATTCAGAGTTTGCTGTGGATATGTCGTGATATCATTCTTAAAAGTGCAGATCAGATTTTCAATGGTACTAGGCACGCGCCAGTTACCACCACCTTGGTAATCACCATGATAAAAAGCGATTATATCTTGCTTGAGAGCTTTTTCGACACCACCTTCTCTTTTACGACAAAGGCTGGTTCTTGACTGAATTACAAACTGTTCCATACTGATCAAAATTCTACTTTGATGATTTTATCTATATTGATTCCATTAGTAACTGCCTCTGAGGTAGAAGTCTCTTCGTTTTCATATAAAACGACGTTTTGTAAGTCGTATCCTAGAGATTTAAGAAGAGTGTATTTGTTGCCAAGACAATCTTCGTAAAAAAAACGCCGAACAAAATACTTCGTAAGATTGTAGAAGTTACATAGACTAATTGCCCTTTTAGAATGACAATTAGTCAATAGAATTGTATGATGTCCTTCTCGATGGAGGCGTTTTAGGAGACTGAATAAGTTATTGTTCAACTCTGTCTCACTGAGGTATGATTCAAAGCACTTTTCTTTACGATCAATTATTTCATCAATTTGGGTTTGTGTCAATTGGGGAAATAACTCCTTTAGTTCGTCCCTTGTAAATCTCTTGCCATTTTCAATATTACAGTTTACACCTAGTACTGAACTTATTGCCTTGGAATAGGCAAGGCTGTTAGCTTTATCCGTTTTGATTAATGTATTGTCCATATCGAAAACAAAAACATTGTTGGGATTCTGAGTGTTCATAATGCTTGTCTTTTAATTTCTGTAGCAAAGGTAAATGCATATTGCGAACTCTATATTCGTACTACAGAATAACTATCAAGCATTGATTTAATACGGTTAAAAATATCGTCTTGGATAGATGAAGGCGACAACACGATAAGTTCTTTACCAAAAGAACAAAGTTCACGGATTAACTCATAGTTCGGAATGCAATCTATAGAGAAAAATGCACCCTCATCAAGAGACGGGTATTGTCTACGAAATTCTTCATCTTTCTCATTTTTATATTGGCATTGTGACCCGTGAATAGGCTTAGTTCCAACATAATCCTTAGAATGATTGCTCACCCAAAAAAGGATGTGTTCAACATCCCGGTTTTCATATAAAGTTACTCCAATAATATCTTCGAAACGCTCAGCTAAATCTTCGTTACATGGTTTGTATTTCATTTCAGGGAGGGCAGTCACGACATCAATTCTGTCAAGAGCGAAATTGAGGATTTTTCCATCAGCATCAGCCGCACCAATCAAGTACCACCTATTATTATATTGCTTAAGCAAATAGGGATGGAAAATAATGTCCCTAGTTTCTTTATCCGTGAAAGTGTGATACTCCAATTTAGTGACAACTTGATTTGATATGTTGTCGAATAATACGCCTAACAAGTTGGAATTCTGTAGGTATGGATTATTGCTAAAGCTGATGATTCGAGGACGTTTCTTCAGACCAAGTCCGATTTTGAAACGGTCAAGCCATTCAAAATGAGCCAAGCCATCGAATTGTCCTATTGTATTAAGCACCTCCAATATCAGGTTGCTTTCTTCCTCACTCAGTTCCTTTCTGAAGATAGTAAAAGAAGGGTTCTTATACCTTATACACCGATGACCATTAACCCTATAGCGTTCTATTTCAGCATAGAATGGACCGTACTCCAAATAGTTTATGTCCTTTTCAATGCAACGCTGAGATACTTCAGGGAATCCTGCATCAATAAGTTTCTCATTGCATTTTTCTGTAAGGTCATGAATATCATAGAAATGATGCCTGTCAGACAGCATTTCATCAAGATACTTATACCTTGTCAAAGCATTCTTATTCGTTGGCATATCTTAATATTTTTGCAAAAGTAAATGCAACTCACGAACACAATGTTCGCGTAGTTTGGTTATGTTTGCGATAATAAATAAGCTTTGTACTCACGAACTATCAGTTCCTTAATGTCAACTTCTAATAAATCTGCTATCTTTAGCAAACTAGCAATATCTGGCTGTGATGTATTTGTGCACCATTTTGACACAGTAGATGGATTGACTCCCATTTGTTCTGAAAGCCATTTACTAGTACATTTTTTCTCAACTAAAACGAGTTTTATTCGATTTACATCTTCCATTATTACATCTTTTAATTGCAAAAATAGTGATTATTTTTCATTTTTATTATTTCTTGGCAATAAATTCACTAACTTTACACTTGAAAATTTGAATTACAGATAAGTTATGAATGTTATTTTTACTGCCAAAACAGTTATTGAGGGAAACTTCGTAGTGAAAGAACCCATACAGATATTATATTGTTTACATAAAATTGATTTGTATCTCGAGGGTGGAATGTATATGTTATCTGTTTCCAAAGAGATAAACATGGAGCATTCTGATTTAGTCGAATTATCTAGGAATGGAGGAAAAGCATCATTTGCTACGAACATTAACAAATATCTTGACAGTAAGATGCTTGATATATTTCGTAACATAGAAGTTTATGGTGGATTTCAACATGGCATAATGAAAGTCTATTATAATGAATACTTAGATCTATCATGGATAGATAAAGCTAAAAACAAGGTATTGTTTTCTATGAGAAAATCATTAAACAAACAGAAAAAGGTATTAATTACTAGTGACAATTTCTCAAAACTAATGTCTGATAAAACATTTATACCAGAAGCCAAAGTTCCATATAATTTCTTTCGAGAAGCTAATAGCTATCTAGATAAACTAGATTATATTTCAGCTTATATTCATTTTTATATGATTTTAGAATATTGCTTTGCAAAAGGGAAATTTTCTGCAGAGCAAAAAAAGAATTTCAAGAAATCTAATATGCTTAAATATGCTGTATTATCGACAATAAACATGATGAAAGAGCGGAGCTATGATTTGTATTTAGAGATTAAGCAGGAATGCACTGATAAACACAAAGAACTAAATTTCGATACTCTTATTGATATAATGTATCATTATCGTGGAGATTTGTCACATGCAATGAAAAGAGCTGTTTATGAAGAGAATCAAGAGTCAGTAAAACCAATAACCATCTTCATCTCATCTGTTTGTTTCTTTGTTTGTGGTAATATGAAAGTTTATTGTAGAAAGTTTGTTTCGGATGAGGCGAAAAAACACAGAGTAAACGAACATATAAAAAGATTAGAACTACAGCTTGGTCTTAAATAGAGTCAAAGTATATAGGTTTGGTATAAACGTGCACTGGCTGGGAGTGTTTTGAACTGCGACTCATTTTGTCGCAAAAGTATAAATTACTTGCGACAACATTGAGCCCTATGCCAAAAGACGGTGCTTGGAATTTATCAAAGGAACTTAGTACAGCTTTTGCTCAACCTCAATTCTGCGTAAACAATGCGTAAACAAACTATTTCAGTTAGGGGGATTTAGTGAGTTTTACCGAGAATAGTAAGCTGTATAACTATTTGATATTCAATGAAAACTAAAATCGTTGGTTATCGCAGAATATCATCTTATCGTTCTCATAATCTGGAGGTCCCTGGTTCAAGCCCAGGCTGGTCCACAAAGCATAAAACAAAGAAAATCAAGCCGTTACAAAGAGATTTGTAGCGGCTTTTTTCTTTGCACACAAAAGTTCATTGCACACAATTTGCACACAGCTTCCGAGAAGTACTGATAATCAATGATAAACGAAACACACCGGTAAATTACATCGCATTTCATCTCGTTTCTTTCTTTCATAACTATTGCCTTACCGGTTGAGGTTTTTCACCGATAGTATAATACAAATAAAAGGGATAAGCTACACACCGATAGTTATCCCTTTTATTCTCAAAATCACTTTTTGATAGGAGGAATGAGCCCGTATTTTGCGGCTATTTCAAATAAGCGGTCACTGTTATATCGATACTGCCCCACTATCATAGCGGAATATTCACTATCAGTTTCATCATAGTCATAATTGGGATAAAAACTACTAACCTTATGGAATAAAGCCCTACCTTCCTCATCAAACATATTCTTAATGATATTGCCAATAGCAATCCAATCGTTGTAATAATAAGTAATATCCACTTGACTTCATCAATATAAAGTTCGCGTTCCCTTTGAGCTTCCTCATGTTCTTTGATATTCCTTTCCAACCGCTCAAAGTAAGCGTCACCGAGTCCTTTCTCTTCAAGTGTTTTATCAAACATATCAATGATTTCATCTGAAAATTCTTCTTCATCGTCATCTTCGGTCCAATCATCCAAAGTGGCAAATATATCTTCCCCGTTATCTTCTTTCTCTGGTGAAGAAGTATCTTCAACCTCTGTTTCATCCTCGCACTCAATATCCGGCCCTAACATATCGATAAGCTCGTCAATGGTATACTCTCTTTTCTCTGGAGTATTCTCCGCAACGTCTTCTTGGGTAGTAGGCTCGTTTACGCTCGCTTCCTGTTCTTGAACAACAACAGGCTTTTCTTCTACTGCTTTCTTTTTCTTTGGAGATTTCTTTTTAGCTCCTACAACCTCAGTAGTCAAAGGTTGTTCTTCTTGGGTTCTTTTCTTACGTGTCATAACTTTATTTATTTTGACATTAATAATTTTCCGAGTAATTGAATTTTCGGTTAATACATATATCCACGATATTGTCAGAATATAAGGGAATAGGGTATTTTAACTATATTATTAAGCCCTCGCACCAGTAATTTAGCACAAAGAAAGCTCGGTTATCCTAATGAGTAGGTATTACCGGGCAAAGAGAGAAGACAGCTCATATAAGCTATATAGGCTATAAAAACGAGGTCAAAAGGTTGGTGTTCTTAGTTCGCTCTTCTTTCTCAAAGCTCGCCAGATATGCTTCTGTAGTTCTTAGTCGGTATGCCCCAAAGACTCGCTTATATACGAGATATTGACTCCGCTTCGTTTCAATACGGTTGCGTATGAGTGTCTTGCGGTGTATGTGGTAATGTTGCCGATTCCCAATTCTTCACCTATCAACTTCATACGCTTGTTTATTCGTTTTACTACATCACGAGTTATGGCTTTAGCTTCAATTGCCGTTTCATTCCCTTTCATATATGGAAATATATAATTGTCAGGTAGAGGCTTATTTCCCCATTTATCAATGACAGCCTGCATTTGTACTGAAATAGTTGCTCGTATCTCTTTTCTGTTTTTTGTTGTGCGCTCTGTTTTCTGCCTTACAAAGCATATCTCACCGTCCACAATATCCGAGAACTTTAGTTTCAGCATGTCTGTCGGATTGATACCGTTACACAAGTAAATGAATATCCAAAGGTCTTTATACCTATTAGTCGTTTCATTTCCGCTCTTATAATCGAAAATAGCTTTCAACTGTTTCTTTGTCAAGCCTTTCTTTCTTCCAATACCGGTCTTTATCTCAAACAAGCCTTTTCCAAATGGGTATTGCGACTCTTTGATAACTCCGGCTCTCTTTGCTTCATTCATCAAAGTACGAATATTCCTCATGTGCATACCGATTGTAGAAACGCTTCTTGTCTTTGACCAAAGTTTCTCACATTTCTGCAACCATTCAACAGTAATGGCACTGAACGGAATATCTTTTCCTCCAACTTCTTCAACCATAACTAAAGTACATTTGAAGAATTGCATTGTTCCGATTCTATCTTCGCTTTTCAATTCCTCAATTTTTGCTCTTATGACACTATTTAGAGTGTCTCCGGTTGCCTTTCCCAAACGTAAATTAAGCGTATTGAAAGAGAATATTCCCTTTTCTGCCAGTGCTTCAACATTCATCCGGACTAAAGAAAAACAGCTTTCAATGGCTTGTTTGATTTTTCTGTATTCAAACGATTTACTGCCCGGCAGCTTGTTCCATTCTTCTTTTGTCATACAAATGCCAATGGAATCATATTTTGGCCTCTTCTGATAATAACCCTTGATTTTAACAGGATATTTACCCTCCTTGTTGATTGTACGTGCACCCAGTACCGTAGAAACTACGACACCATCTTTAGAATAATTGAACATGATTTTTAGTAATTACATGCAAGTGGAATTGCTTGCAATAATCTATATATCTATTTTTTGAGGGAAATATAGACGGGTTTGAAACGTTTTGAAGCCTTTTGAATAGTTTAGATATTTTCTTCAAGAGGTTTAAGCAAAGATGCAAATTATATGATATAATACTACACTTTTTATCAAAGAAACTAAATTCTTATTTTCAAGAAATAGAAAATCAATATCCTCTCAATAATTCGTACATTAATGATTTGAAAAAGCGTTTATAAATAAACAATATGTCTTTTCTATCGTTTATTTAATGTATAATACAATACTGTATAATTATCAAATTTGATAATTTATACCATGAAATTTGTTATCACAAAAAATAAAATTCTTATCTTTGCAGAAAGATAATGAAATTGCATGAATATCTATACAGAAGATGAAGCATTAATAGAGTTGTTGGAAGTGGGTTGCACCAATGACAAAAGATACAAAAGACTTCCTAAGGATGTTATTAAAGGTTATATAAAAGCATATAATCATTTAAGGGCAGCCAAACGAATAGAAGATTTATTCAGAATTGGAAGTTTGCATTATGAACGGTTAAAAGGAGATTTAAAGGACTTTGAATCGGTTAGATGTACTGGACGTTGGAGGCTAATATTTAAAAGTTCTACCATAGACAGTTCATTGATAATTACAGATATAGAATTAATAGAAATATCCAACCATTATGGCGACTAAATTTAAATTAAACGATTGTGTACCTTGCATAGCAATTCATCCGGGAGAAATCATTAAGGATGAATTAGATGCAAGAGAGATGAAGCAAAAAGAATTAGCTTCATTTATGGGTATGCCTACTTCCGTACTCAATGATATAATAAAGGGGCGTCGTGCTATAACTCCTGAAGTTGCTGTTTTGTTACAGGAAATTTTAAGTATAGACGCTTCTTATTGGTTATCATTACAAAATCAATATGATATAGACAAAGCAAATATCAATACAAAAATAATAGAACGGAAAAGAAATATTGAGATTTGGAAAATCATTTCTCAATATTGTTCTATTAAATGTTTTGAGAAATTAAATATTATAGGAACTAAAATATCAGAGAATATAAAAACTATATATTCAATTTTTGGTGTTACCTCTGTTGAAGAACTAATAACATTATACTCTCAAGAGAAAGAAGTTTCTTATTTTAAGAAATCTGAGCGTTTGAAAAGTGAGCCTATAAATATTTTTTCATGGAAATACTATGTTTTTTATGAAAGTTCGAAAATTCAGTGTGATACGAAGTTTAGTAACGACAATTTAAATAATCTTATTGATGAATTAAATCATTTATTTGTTATAAATAAGGATACTATAGATACAACAAAAAAAATTCTATCACGATATGGAATTAAATTTATCATAGTGCCCAAATTTGACAAAACTCCCATTGATGGATTTTCTTTTTGGCAAGGAGAAAACCCAACTATTGTATTAACATTACGATTAAACAGAATTGACAATTATGCCTTTGCTTTATTGCATGAAATATATCATGTTTATATGCATCTTTTCAACAATAGAGAACAAAAATATATTTCCATCGAAGGAGCTGAAATAAATAAATGTGAAGAAGAAGCAAATAAATTCGCCAAGTATTCTTTAATTAGCAAAGACTTATGGAGTGCATTCTTAAAACAACATTCTATGATTTCTCCACATGCAATGCAAATGAAAATAAAACAATTTGCTCATCAACATAATATCAATGAAGCTATTGTTTTAGGATTTTATCAACACGATATTAATTTGTACTCTATTAAAAGTTCAATATCAAGAGAAATAAAATAGTCCAATTATATGTACCGTGCAAATCTAATTGCACGCAATTTGCACGCATCTTCAGAAAATAGAAGAAAACAAGAAAGATTATTTGAAAAAGAAATACTACCTTTAGGCTTGAAAATCAAGGAGTATGAACCTGAAAAGAAATGAAGAGCAAATTACTGAAAATCAATTATTTGCGACTCATAATCTGGAGGTCCCTGGTTCAAGCCCAGGCTGGTCCACAAATAAAAAAGGCTGATTCCTAAGGGAATACAGCCTTTTTTATTTGTAAACTCTCCAGGTATAAATCCGTTGCTTTAGATAACATTGGAATTTAATCAAGGTAGTTGTTGGCTTCAGAATTTACACAGAGATAATTAATGTATTGATAACGAGGTAGCTTTACATTTGTTGCTCTTGTTATAGGAATCATGAACAGAATTTCTTTCTCTTAGTATAAAATCATGAGCACATTATATACTCTAAAACTGCAAATGTGGGTTTTACCTTAAAAAAACAGGATGGAAATTTGTACGAAATAGAAAGATGACTTTATCTTTGAAGAATATTAAAGCTGGCCGGACTTTTTATTTTGACGGAATACAGAGATTGTTAGTATAAAAATAAAAGATTAAATTTAGGTTTTATGGTTAAAAGTTATGCTTGTGCAGGCATTTTATTGTTTGCGATAGGATTATTCCCCTTAATGGCACAGGACAACACTGTGGCCAAAGAGATGGCTATAAAGATAGCCGATCGTATTATTGCTTCTACGGTTTATGAGTTCAAAGATGTAAAAACAGGTAAAGTATACACTTCTTTGGACAATGTTGCTTTAAATCCGGATATACGTGTCAATAGTAAATATTTGAATTGGCATTATACAAACGGAGTAACGAATATGGCTTTGATGGAGTTGGGTGATAAAATACAGAACCGGAAATATGAGGATTATGTGCTGAAAAATATGAAGTTTATTTTTGACAAGACTAATCAGTCTTATTTTCATCGTCTGTATGATAAAACTTTCCGTGAAGGAGGATGGAGGGCGGTTCCCCGTCTTACTTGGCATATGATTTATAGAAACAAGCGCTTGGATGACAACGGTCCTATGGGGGCTAGTCTGATAACTTTGAACCAGCGTCATCCGGATGAGGCTTTCCAACAATATGTTGAAACAACAAATCATCATCTTATGGTTTCGGAACCCCGCTTGGCCGATGGAACCATAGCTCGCTTGTGGCCTCATGAAAATACTGTTTGGGCAGATGATGCGTTTATGGCGGTATCTTTTATTTCTAGAATGGGAGAGGTTACCGGTGAAAAGAAGTATTTTGATGATGCGGCCAATCAGATATTGAATTATACAAGGTATTTATGGTGTCCTGAGAAACAGATTTATTATCATTGCTATCATACGGATAATAAAGAGCATGGAGTGGCGCATTGGTCGCGGGCCAATGGATGGATTTTTATGGCGACAGCCGATTTGCTGGCCAGAATGCCGGAAGATCACCCCATGCGTGATGATGTGATAAAGAATTTCCAGATGCAGGCCAGTGGGGTAGCCCGGTATCAAGGGAAAAACGGTTTGTGGCATCAGCTATTGGATAAAGCAGATTCTTATGAAGAAATCACCGGTACTTCCATGTTTGTATTTGGTATAGCTAAAGGTGTGAAGGAAGGATGGCTGCATCCGGATTTCATTTATGTAGCATGGCAGGGATTAAAAGGTATGTTGTCAAAGATTTCAGAGAATGGTGATGTGACGGCCATTTGTGTCGGTACAGGTATCATGCCTTCCACCGTATTTTATTATAATCGTCCTACTCAGGAAAATGATCCGATGGGTGAAGGGCCTGTGTTACGTGCTTTGGTAGAAATGATTGATGCACCTAAATATACGGAAATTAGTGCGAATGATCAGTATGATAAGATAAAATAAAGATAGAACCAAGAAAATACAATTGCCGTAGGGGTGGACTGGATTCGCCTGGATACACTTCTTTGTGGTGCCAGACGGAAACATTCCGCCCCTACAGTAAACCTGATGATAATGAAAAATATTTTTTTCAGTCTTTTGGCTATATCAGAACTTTAAATCCAATCGACCCTCTTTTATTCTTTCTCCCTCGAAAGTGCCACTGATTATTCTGTTATTTAAATCGAAACGGGTGATATTGATTATTCCATCTTCCAGTTTTTCTTCTTGATTATTCTCATTCTTGAATATAACATCAGTATAGATAGTCTGATCGTCACTCGCTCCTTCTGAGATACTGTAAATAGTGATGTCTTTCTCTTTGGGGTCAATGATGTTGAAAGAAATGGAAGCATTGTTGTCCACTCGGATATCTATGCTGACTATCGCTTTCTCGTCTTCGTTGCGGGCAGGATAATAAGAAGCCTTATCATCTGAGTCATAGCGCTGTCCCGTATATACCCAGCCATCTATCAGGCAACCAAAGGTATTGGCTCCTGTTTGAGTGGCAGGGGGCATGATGGTAGGATCTGCTGAAAAGTCTTCTCTATCACAGGAACAGCATAATGCGATTGTTAATACTATTGTAATAAGATATTTAATCATGGCTTGAATTTTTAAAAATGATAATTGATACCTACTGAGAATCCTAATTGTGAAATGTCGTCCGCCCCCTTCATTGGATAGTGTGGCTGCACCATCCATTCCTTATCATGATAACGAACAGAATACTCGCCGGAATATGCCAGGATATAGTTTATCCTTGCACTGACTCCCCAATGGGTGAAAGCACGGTATTCTCCACCTATGCCAAAGTTCGCCGCCCATTTATTCATGGATACTTTCCGTGGCTTATCATATACCGTACTGTTATCTTGATATAACTGATATCCGGTTCCGGTAGTAAAATACAAGCTGAATTGCTGTTTCAGCCAATGCAGGGAGAACTGTGGAGCAAAATAATGTGTTTGAATTTTATCACTGCTGTTTGGCATGTCGTTAGTATACCGGCTGCCTTGATAAAGTACTCCGAATCCCACCCGTATGGCAGGCTTGTTTCCTATCAGATAAGTATAACTTCCTGACCAGCCTATGCCATTGCGTAAACTTGAAGAGTGTCCAGCTACTCCTATCAGTTTTCCGGTGTAAAAGGTAGGCCCTGTTTGGAGGGACAGGATAGAACGTTCGCTAGTGCCGAATTGTGCGTATAGCACTGATGAATACAGCAGCATGGCTGTTAGTAAAAAACATAATTTACATTTCATAATAGTTGTGTTTGTCTAGTTAAGCATTATAAATACAAAAATAGTAAATCATTGAATATAATGATCTTATTAGCCTATTTATTTTAAACCGAGCATGAAAAATGTGATAGATTAACGCTTATCCGAATCTGTCTTAGGGTGGAAAATAACTGTTATGTAATGATTTGACTTCTTTTGCTACTGAATATTATGTAAATATAGGTACCGAATCGTGAACGAAAGTTATTATTTGAACATTTTCCTATGGAAATTTGTTATAAAGGAAAATATGATATACTTTTGGAAAAAGTTTCCTAGGGAAATAATTAAAGAAGATGATGTAACAGAGTCTGGTTTTAATCATAAAAAGAGAAGATTATGAAAAAAGAGTTTATAAGAAGGTATGGATGGACATTGCTTGGCATTGTGGCAGGAATGGTAGGAGGATACTTATATTGGCGTTATGTGGGTTGTTCCACGGGAACTTGCCCTATCACTTCTTCTCCTGTCAACAGTTCCATTTGGGGGGCGGCAATGGGAGGATTATTGCTCAGTTCATTTATACCGGAACGTAAAGAAATAAAGAAGGAGGAATAAGTATGAATAAGACAATTTTATTTTTTCTAGCCCTTATGCTGGTTACCACTACAGCTTGCGGCAGAGGAAACAGTAATAATAACCCTGTAAAAGAAGAAACTATGACAACAGAAGGAGATGGAAAAGTCATACATTTGACTAAAGCTGATTTTTTGGCGAAAGTATATAATTTCGAGAAAAACCCGAAAGAGTGGAAATATGAAGGTGACAAACCGGCTATTGTGGATTTCTATGCTGATTGGTGTGGTCCTTGCAAAATGGTAGCTCCTATTCTGGATGAATTGGCAAAAGAATACGATGGACAGATTGTGATTTATAAAGTGGATACAGAGAAAGAACAGGAACTGGCAGGCGCATTCGGTATACGGAGTATTCCGTCCATTCTGTTCATCCCCATGGAAGGAAAGCCGGAGATGGCACAGGGAGCTATGCCCAAAGCATCTTTTAAAAAGGCTATTGATGAGTTTTTATTGAAAAAATAAGTAATTTTGTGCAATAGCATTCAAGAAGAAGCATCAATATGGAAACTTTATGTAAAATAAGAGACCTCTATCGCGCTATTGCAGAATTTGAAACCCGGTTTGAAAAGGTGCATCACCTTTGTCTGAACGAAGGAATGTTGTTATGCTGTATCTCCAAGAAGAAACGCTTGTCTTCGGGAGAGATTGCAGAACTGTTAGGCCTTACTAATTCAAATACTTCTAAAGTCATCAGATCTGTGGAAGATAAAGGCTATGTAGAGCGTAATCTGGGAGATAGTGACAAACGACAGATGTATTTCTCGCTTACGGCAGAAGGAAAGAAAATTCTGAAGGAGATGGAATGCTGTAATATTGAGATTCCTGAGTTACTGAGGTCTGTTTTGTAATAGTAAACAAGATACTGCTGTAGATGAAGCCCGTTTTTATTTTTATATCATTGCTGATAATGCTCTGTCCCGCTTTCTCGCAAAGCAGGATGGAGCATTATCTTGACTCCTTGGGACTGGTGAATGTAGGCCGGATGGACCCGACATTGAAAATAGATTTGATGTATACCCGTGCCGACAATTTTACCGGGAAAGTCCTTTATGAGGATTTGCAGGAGGCTTATCTTCATCCCGAGGCCGCCAAGGCCTTATTGCAAGCGCAAAAGCGGTTGAAAGAGTTGTATCCAGGTTATTCTTTGATTATTTATGATGCCGCCCGTCCCATGTCCGTGCAGCAGAAAATGTGGAATGTGGTAAAAGGTACTTCCCAAAATATATATGTATCCAATCCGGCTCGGGGAGGAGGATTGCATAACTATGGTTTGGCGGTAGACGTAAGTATTGCAGATGAAAAAGGAAATCCTTTGCCTATGGGGACCAAGGTGGATCATTTGGGCAAGGAAGCCCATATAGATACTGAGGCGGCAATGGTACAGCAGGGAGTCATTACAGCACAGGAACGGAGAAACCGCTTGTTGTTGCGTCGGGTCATGACGGATGTGGGTTATAAACCTTTGCGCAGTGAATGGTGGCATTTTAACTTCCGCAGTCGTGAAGAGGCAAAACGGAACTATAAAGTAATTAGATAAAGGATGGAAATATCAGCAAAAACACTCCATTTCATCGAAGAACATAAGGAGGACGATACGCGTACACTGGCTTTGCAAAGTAAGAAATATCCCGATGTAGACATGGCGGTAGCTGTCACACAAATTGCCGGACGGCAGGTAGCGGCCCGCAAGTTGCCTTCATGGCATCTGGTTTCCGCATTGTGGTATCCTCCTCATTTGTCTATGGAGCAATGTTCTTCCGAAGCAACTGCTTTGTATAAGGCCTCTTTGTTGGAAGGCGATACTTTTGCCGATTTAACCGGAGGTTTCGGCATTGATTGCAGTTTTATCTCCCGGAATTTCAAGCAAGCTGATTATGTGGAGAGGCAGACGGAGCTCTGTGAGCTGGCTTTGCATAATTTCCCTTTATTGGGGCTGGGGCATATCCGGATACATAACCGGGATGGGGTGGCTTATTTGCAGGAAATGCTTCCGGTAGATTGCCTGTTTCTAGACCCTGCCAGAAGAGACGGACACGGTGGCAAGACGGTTGCCATCTCTGATTGCGAGCCGGATATAAGTGCTTTGGAGTCTTTGCTGGTTGACAAGGCAAAGAAGGTGATGGTGAAATTATCGCCTATGCTGGATATGTCATTGGCATTGAACGAGCTGAAAACAGTTCGTTCGGTGCACATTGTCGCTGTGAATAACGAGTGTAAGGAGTTATTGTTGATATTGCAAAAAGAGGCCGTTTCATCGGAAATAAGCATCCATTGTGAGCATATTGCAGGCAACGGTGAGAGCCAGCATTACACCTTTACCTTGAAGCAGGAAAAGGCATCGGCCTGTCCCTTGACTGGTCAAGTCGGAACTTATTTATATGAACCGAATGTTGCTATACTGAAAGCCGGTGCTTTTCGTTCCCTCACACAAACCTATCCTGTGATGAAACTTCACCTCAGCAGCCATTTATATACCTCTGCTTCTTTGGTTCCGGATTTTCCGGGACGCCGTTTCCGGGTTGAGTCCGTATCGGGCTTTGGAAAAAAGGAACTGAAAGTGTTCTTGATGGATATGGACAAGGCGAATATTACGATCCGCAACTTTCCATTATCGGTTGCGGAACTTCGCAAACGTTTGAAACTGAAAGAGGGAGGAGATGATTATATCTTTGCCACTACCTTGTCCGGCGGGCAGAAAGTCTTGATTAGAGGGAAGAAGTGTTAGTTTATAATCAGTTTGTAACCTATTCCCCTTACATTCACAATCCGTATACTGTTGTCTTTGGACAGTTTATGGCGTAATTTCGTAATAAATACATGCAGGCTGCGTGAATTGAAGAAACTGTCATCTCCCCATAGCTCCAACAAGATACTTTGGCTGTTCACCACTTCATTCCGGTTCTCACACAGGCGTTTTAAGATTTCCGATTCTCGGTGGGAGAGTTCTTGTATGTTCCCTGCAAAATCCAGTTGTTGGGTGATGGAATTGAATTGATATCCTCCGATGGTGTAAGTATTGGTTATTTCTTTTTCCACAAAAGCTTTGTGCATCAAGGCTTTGAGGCGTACAATAAGCTCCTGCATGCCGAATGGTTTTTTCAGATAGTCATTAGCTCCCAGTTCAAATCCTTTTACTACATCATTGATGGCAGACCGGGCGGTGAGGAATAATACCGGGGTTGCTTTATCCGATTGGCGGATGCGGCGTACCATTTCAAAACCATCCATACGGGGCATCATGACATCGGCCACCAATACGTCCGGTTTCTGTTCGAAAAACTTTCTTAAGCCTTCTTCACCATCTCCGGCGGTAGTAATGATAAAATCCTGTTCTTCTAGTGTGTCCTTGATAATCATGGCAAGAGTCTGTTCATCCTCTACTAATAAAACGTGTATCTTTTCCATTTGCTTATTCGGGAATTTTAAGTGTAAAGGTACTGCCTTTTCCTGTGCTGCTTTCCACGGAAACAGTTCCTTTATGCTGTTCTATCATTGTTTTTACATAATAAAGTCCTAATCCATATCCTTTTACATTATGCAGATTACCGGTCGGAACCCGATAAAACTTATCAAACAGATGTTTTTGTCTGTCGGCAGGAATACCTATTCCTTTGTCTTGTATCTTTAGCATCACATAAGCGTTACGGTCACTGTTACATGGACTGCTGCAGCGTGTTGCAGAAATGCAAATATATGCCTTTTCATCGGAATATTTTATAGCATTGTCTATCAGATTGCTGATCACGTTGTACAAGTGCAAGCGATCTGCGCGTAGGATCATGTCTTCTTTCATAATAAGTTTGAACTCAGTCGGCTTATCAGCTTTCAACCTATGTTGGCTTATCAGATTTTCCAACATAGGCCTCAGTTCGACAAGCTCATAGTTTAGACGGAAATTCTTCCGTTGTTCCATACTCATGGAAAGGATCTGCTCCACCAATCCGCTGAGCTGTTTCAGCTGGGCTTGGATAATCTGAAGATAGTTCTGTCGTTTCGTCAGGTTTTCTGCTCCGTTGAAGTTCAGTAATGCATCGTTGGCGGCGTAGGCTACGGCTATCGGAGTTTTCAGTTCGTGAGTAATGTTATGTGTGAAGTCCTCTTTCATTTCTTCTACGCTTTTCTGCCTTAAGATGATACGGATAAGAAACCAGAATGACAACCCCAATATAATAATGATAAAGAAAGAGGTATAAAGTATCCCTTTCATTTGTTGCAAGACGATGGTATTTGTCGGTTCTACCCATAACCGGTATGCCATTTTGTTGTACAAGTCATAATTGTAATAGTAGCTCACTGCTTCTTTGCCCGGTCTGTATTTTTGAGGTGAACTGAGTCCTTGTACGATCGTGCTGTCTTGACGTAAATTCACTATTTCGATGCGATGAGGCAGGTAGATGATTCCGCGCATGGCAAGTGTCCTTGTAAAAAGGCTGTCGAAAGTGTGCAGGTTGATTTCCGTGAAAAGGTCCAGCTGGCTGTGGATACCCCGTTGGAAGTATTTGGTGAGCAGTTCCAGTGTACCGTTTTTGTCGATAGTAGTAGATACCGGTTCATTGATTTCCAGACCAAATCTTTTTTGCTGTTTGAAAGGCTCGGTTTCTATAACTTTGGTAATCAAAGCACTGCTGTCCAGATTAATACTGGATTCGATATAGCCATTTATGGTTTCGTTGCTTCGTTTCACGGAATCGCACCGTTCCATCATTTCATTGTAGTCACTCACCTGTAATGTTTCTATCAGGCAATTGTCCATATCCTTCTTCATCGAGGTATATAGTCCTGTCAACCAATATGCCTGATAGGCAAAGACGCCTATCAGCGAAAGGATAATCAATGCGGCTATGGCTTTAAACGGTATCTTCATGGTGAGACAAAAATAGGCACAAAATAAGTATTTTCTTTCTTTTGATAACACTAAATAAGACTTCGTAAGCCGGTGGTAACACATACGGAACACTTTTAGCCTTTACTTTGCATAGACCTTAAAAATAAAACGACGATGAGGACAGTGATTATCTTTTGTTTATGCTTGTTTACATTCACGGTACAGGCGCAGGACGATGTGAATTATACCTATATGGATAGTCTTTTTCAGCAGCTGCCGGAAGTGTTGGTGAAAGGTGAACGTCCTGTAGTAAAAGCAGAACGGGGAAAACTGATTTACGATTTGCCCCGAATGGTAGAACGGCTTCCGGTGAATAACGCCTACGAGGCGGTAAAGGAACTGCCCGGCATCGTGGAACAAGACGGTAATCTGACATTGGGCGGTCGCGGTATAACGGTGGTAATAAACGGAAAGGTCAGTACATTGGATAAGGAAGATCTACGGACAGTACTCGAAAATACCCCTGTCAGTCGTTTGGAGAAAGCGGAAATCATGTATGCTGCTCCGGCCCGTTACCGGATTCGTGGAGCCATGGTGAATGTTATTCTAAAATCGAATATTGGACAGAAACCTGCTTTGTCCGGCGAAGTGGCGGCTATGTATGAACAGTCCCGCAGGGAAGACATTGCAGGCCGTGGAAATTTGCTTTACACTTCCCGGCGCTTTTCGGCGGATGTGATGTATTCATACGGGTTCAAACATACCACTTTCGGATTGGACAAACAGTCATGGCACACTATGGCGGGGGAAGTACACGAGTTGGATTTGAAAACAGAGGCTAAAGGGTATGGCGGCCGGCATAACCTCCGCTTGGGGGCGGATTATGATTTCGGGAAGAAGAACTTGTTGAGTGTGGTTTACAATACACAATACCGCTATGGACAGGACTGTACAAAAATGCGTGGAACAGCCCACAGTGATAAAACGGATGACGGCAGCCGCCAGTTACATAATGTGACAGCCGACTATCAATCTTCTTTCGGCCTTTCGGCAGGAATGGATTTCCTTTTTTTCTCCAGTCCGTCACAGACCTTCTTACAGAAAGATATGCAAAGTGTCCGTCAGACATTGAATTATGACAGCAACCAACGTATCAACCGCTGGTTGTTCTATGCCAACCAGCTTCATTCCTTGCAAGGTGGAACCGAGATCAATTATGGTGTAAAGTATACTACCACACACGATAACAGCTACCAGTTCTATCGGGATGGTGAAACTGGAGCCTTGACTCCCGATAATTCCGAGAAACTGCTTCGAAAAGAATATACTCTGAATATGTACACCGGTGCTTCACATAGTTTTGGGAAGAAGTTTTCTGCCGAAGTTTCCTTGGCCGCAGAGCTTTATCATGCTGAGGGACGCCATAGCTGGATGCTGTATCCCACTGTAAACACAACTTATACTCCGGCAGATGGTCATACCTTGCAAATGTCCTTCACCAGTAATCGCAAATATCCCGCTTACTGGCAGTTGCAACCTATTATACAGTATGTGGACAGCTATACCGAGGCCCATGGAAATCCCGACCTGAAGCCAAGTTCCAATTATTCGCTCGACTTGAATTATCTGTATAAGAATAAATATATGATAGGGGTGAATTACAATTACACCCCCGATTACTTTGTGCAGCTTCCTTATCAATTGCCCGACCGTCTGGCGGAGATGAATCAGTTTGTGAATTATGATTTTCAGAAAAGATGGACCATACAGACTATGGTTTCTTATAAAGTGAGTACATGGTGGAACGGGCGCATTTTTGCTTTCGGTCTGTTCTCCCATGACAAGAACAGCCATTTCCATGATATTGCATTCGACCGGCATAAATTCAGCGTCATCCTGAATACCACAAACACATTCATTTTATCGAAAAAACCGAATATCATAGGTACGTTGGCTGGCTTTTACCAATCACGTGCCATACAAGGGGTGTATAACTTAAGTCCTATTTGTAATATTTCGACTTCACTTCAGTGGACTTCTCCGGATGGAAAGACGAAGGTGATATTGAAAGGAAATGATATTCTTAATACATCGAACATGACCACCCGGCTGGCGTGGGGGCAGCAACGGAACCGGACAGAAATGAATTGGGACAATCGTAGCTTTACATTTTCATTCCTCTATAAATTCGGCGGATACAAAGAGAAGAAACGTACCGATGTCGATACCAAGCGGCTGGGGCGATGATTTTTAGTGGTTAGTAATCACTAACCACTAATCACTAATTTGCCATTTTTGCCTTGAAAGCCAGCGCATACATACGCATCTGTTTTACCATCGCCAACAAGCCATTGCTACGGGTGGGCGACAAATGTTCTTTCAAACCTATCTTTTCTATAAAGTATAAATCACTGCTTAATATTTCATCAGGAGTATGTCCGCTGACTACTTTAATGAGCAGGGCAATGATACCTTTTACAATCAAGGCGTCACTTTCCGCCTGGAACACCACTTTGCCGTCTTCCATATCGGCTTGCAGCCATACGCGGCTTTGGCAACCATCTATCAGGTTTTGTTCTGTTTTATATTCGGGGGCGAGTGGTTCCTGCTCGTTACCTAAGTCTATGAGCAGTTGATACTTGTCCATCCAGTCATCAAAATCACTGAACTCTTCTATCACTTCGTCCTGAAGTTCGTTTATTGTTTTCATTATTTTATCATTTATTTCTCATTATAAATCACATCCATCACCGTCTGTCCTACCGCTTTCAGCGTGTTACGGTCAATGTTCTCCATCGTATCATTTACCGTATGCCAGAAAGAGCCGAAAGAACTTTGCGGATTACCGGCATCATAATTAATGATATCCACACACGGGATGCGGGCCAGTTTGTTGACATAGATATGGTCGTCTACTGTTTCGCCCCCGTCTTCCTTTACAAAATATTTGCCGTATCCCAGCTCATGTGCCTTTTTCCAGATCTTCTTCATCTCGGAACGGGCGGTGCGGGCCGAGTAACCTTCATAATAGAACGTGGCATCTTTTCCGCCTACCATATCCAGCAAGATTCCATAGCGTGCATTATAGTTCTGAACATGTGGGGTACGTGCCCAGTATTGTGAACCAAGACACCAAGTGTCTTGTTTGTATCTGCCGTCATAAAATTCAGGAATTCCATAATCCTCCGAATCAAAAAACACGATATCTATGCCCAGAGCAGGTTGTTCTTTCTGTATCTGACGGGCGATTTCCAATAACACACCCACACCACTGGCGCCATCATTTACTCCTAAAATAGGAGTGTGGTGATTTTTCGGGTCAGGATCATTGTCGGCATACGGGCGGCTGTCCCAATGGGCGCAAAGCAGGATGCGTTTTTTACTTTCGGGCTTGTAAGCACCGATAATGTTGCGTGATTTCAGTATAGTACCATCATAAGCTATCAAATCAGCATATTGATTGTATACCTTGGCTCCGAATTTTTCCAATTGTCCTGCTAGGTATTCCCCACATTCTTTGTGTGCCTGCGTGTTAGGGACACGGGGACCGAAATCAGCTTGTACCTGAATGTACTGGTAGGCGCTGTCCGCATTGAATTCGGGAGCCTTGATCACTTCTTTGTCTACGGTTTCTGTCCGGTCGTTTCTGCTTTTACTGTTTCCACAGGCTACAGCCGTCAATACAAGCAGCAAGACCGGGATTACTAAAACGTTTTTTATCTTCATACTTATTCCTTGTTATTTGTGCATTGTCCTTATCAAGATAGAGAATCTGCGCCGCAAAGTTACGTTATTTTCTTTGTACTTCTTCCATAACGCGCAGGAAGTTTCCTCCCCAGATCAGGCGGATACTTTCTTCACTATATCTTTCCAACAGCAGCCGGCGTGTAAAGTTTATCAATTCTGATGCCGAAGCACAGCCTGTGATACCGCCGTCACCGTCAAAATCGGTTCCTATCCCTACATGCTCTATGCCCATGACATTTACCATGTGGTTCAGATGCTCGATGGCATCCTTGATGGTAGCTTCTCCGTTCTTACGAAGGAATCCGCCATACATACATACCTGTGCCACACCCCCTTTGGCTGCCAATGCTTTCAATTGGTCATCCGTCAGATTGCGCGGATGGTCGCAAAGGGCACGGGCCGAAGAGTGAGAGGCCACGATCGGTTTGCTGCTGATTTCCAGTGCATCGTAGAAACTTTTCTCTCCGGCATGAGAAATATCTACCATCATTCCCACACGGTTCATTTCTTTTATCACCTGTTCGCCGAATGTGCTTACGCCCAGTTCTTCCTCATTATAACGGGCGGAGCCGCAGATATCATTATTTCCGTTGTGGCAAAGTGTCATGTACACCACGCCACGATGTCGGAAACGTTCTACATTCGTGATATCCTTGCCAATGGCATATCCGTTTTCAATGCCCAGCATGACAGCCTTTTTCCCTGCTTTTTTCAAACGGGACAGATCAGCGGGAGTATATGCTATATCTACGGCTGTGCAGTTTTTGGCAACCATCTCCTCTATTTCGTTCAGGATGCGGTCTGCTTTGGCAGTAGCGGCCGATAAGGCTTCATCGGTACGTTCCAATTGCTTCAGGTAAGCCACCATGATGGTTGCGTCCAGATGTCCTTCCGTCATCTTATGCAGGTCTACCAGGATTTTCTTGTCACGGGTGGCAAAATTTATTCCTTGATCGAAGAACATGGGAGTGTCGCAATGTGAATCCAGCGTTATCATGCGTCTGTGAAGTCTTTTGGCTTCTCTGAAAGAAGAAGATTCCCTTATAAACCACTCGAATAGTGGCATCATGCATGTGTTGTTTTCCAATATGAAACATTCCGGATGCCATTGCACTCCCATCATTGACTTGCATTCGGTAGACTCCATCGCTTCAATGACTCCGTCGGATGAACGGGCGGTTACCCTGAAACCCGGCGCAACCTCTTTTACCGCCTGGTGGTGAAACGAATTGACCGGCAAAACTTCTGTTTCAAACAATTTGTAAAGTAAGGAATCTTTCTCTATCCGAACCGTATGCGAGGCATACCCCCGTCCCAAATCCTGATCGTGTTTGATCCGTTTCCCTTCCATTTGTACATGAATATCCTGATACAGGCTGCCTCCAAAAGCGGCGTTCATCACCTGTATGCCGCGGCATATCCCTAAAATCGGTATCTGCCGGTCTGCGGCCAGTTTGGCAAGCAATAACTCCTGACGATCCCTCCGAGGATTGATACTGTGTAATTCCTTTACCGGCTCTTCTCCAAGGAACAAAGGGTTGATATCCGCACCTCCGGTCAGCAGTAAGCCATCCAATGCATTCAATGAGTTTATCAAACTGTCAGTGTCGTCAACTGGAGGGATGATGAAAGGAATCCCTCCTGCTTTCAGAATGGAAGTGAAATATCCTTCCAGTAAAGTACAGGCTCCCTCCTGGAAGTTTCCGGTAAGTCCGATAACAGGAGCGTCCTTGTGGCATGGAAATGTGCGGTGTATGGCATCGTACTCGGCTGAAATGTCAAATGTTTGAAACGTTTTCATAAGTTAAATTATTCATAGAAACTGAGCAAAGATAGGGATAAATTCAGATTTATTTTTCATATTTGCTAAAAATCTAATGACCATGGAACCGATACAGGACTTCGCCAGCTTGATAAGCTGTTTACGCTCGTTGAAAGAACGGAAACGGGTTGTGGTTGTTTGCCCTAATGACCCTCATACCGAATACGTTATAACCCGTAGTTTGCACGAAGGCTTTGCCGATTTCTTATTGGTAGCGGATACGCCCCATTTATTGAATTCGGAATATATCCGGATGCAATATCCGGACCATGTGAAAGTATACGAGGCGACAAGTCCCGACAAAGCGGCGCAGGAAGCTGTTTCGCTGATACGTGAGGGACATGCGGACGTGTTGATGAAAGGGATTATCAATACGGATAATTTATTGCGGGCCGTGCTTAATAAGGAACATGGTATCCTGCCGAAAGGGAATGTGTTGAGTCATATCACGGTAGCACAGATTCCTACATACAAGAAACTTTTATTCTTCTCGGATGCAGCGGTCATTCCCCGTCCCACCTTGGAACAATTTGAGGCGATGTTGCTGTATGATCTGGAGGTGTGCCGGCGCATGGGGATAGAAGCTCCTCGGGTAGCCTTGATTCATTGTACGGAAAAAGTGAACGAGAAATTTCCCCATACGCTGGACTATGTGACCTTGAAGGAGCGTGCGGCCGCCGGTGCTTACGGAAACATGTACTTGGATGGTCCCATGGATGTGAAGACGGCATGTGATGCGCATAGCGGTGAGGTGAAAGGAATCAGTTCTCCTGTGGTGGGACATGCGGATCTGCTTATCTTTCCCAATATCGAGTCGGGAAATACATTCTATAAAACGGTGTCGTTGTTTGGTGACGCCAACATGGCAGGCATGTTGCGAGGTACTACTTCTCCTGTAGTGGTTCCTTCGCGTGCCGATTCCGGTAATTCGAAATATTATAGTCTGGCATTGGCCTGCGTGGCCGGATAAAACCTTTAAATTATGAAGATATTTGTGATTAATCCGGGCTCTACTTCTACCAAAATAGCCCTTTTCATCGATGAAAAGCCGGTATGGGTGGCAGGGGCCCATCATACTGCGGATGACTTGTCGGAGTTTCACCACGTCAACGAACAGTATGAGTACCGTAAGAATTTTATACTGCGACTGCTTGCCGAGGCGGATATTCCGTTGGATTTTGATGCCGTCATTGCCCGTGGCGGTTTGTTGAAGCCTACGCCCGGCGGGGTGTATGTCATTAACGAACAGATGAAACATGATTTGCTGAACGCCCGGATGGAGCACGCTTGTAACCTGGGAGCGTTGATTGCCGATGAAATTGCCCGGGAATGTCATTGTCCCGCCTACATTGCCGATCCCGAAGTGGTAGACGAGCTGCAACCGGTAGCCCGTTTGACGGGAATACCGGAGATAGAGCGCATTTCCATCTTCCATGCCTTGAACAGTAAGGCGGTATCGCGTAAATATGCCGTTTCCATCGGGAAACATTATGAAGATTTGAATCTGATTGTGGTGCATCTGGGAGGTGGCATATCGGTGGGCGCCCACTGCAAAGGCCGGGTGATTGATGTCAACAATGCCTTGAACGGTGAAGGCCCGTTTTCGCCCGAGCGTGCCGGAACGATTCCTGCCGACCAGTTTGCAGAGCTGTGTTTCAGCGGCAAATACACTTTGAAACAGGTTAAAAAGATGCTGAATGGCAAAGGGGGGCTGACGGCTCATCTGGGTATGAATGATGTGGTGACTATCGCCCGGAAAGCTTCCGAAGGCGAGGAGCCTTATAAAGGGGTATTGGATGCGATGCTCTATACGGTGGCCAAACAGGTAGGGGCCATGTATGTCACTCTCCGTGGGCAGGTGGATGCCATTATTCTGACGGGAGGCATTGCTCATAGTGATTACTGTGTAGGGATTCTCAAGGAACAGATTGATTATCTGGGGCCGGTTGTGTTGATGCCCGGTGAAGACGAGATGGGTTCGCTGGCTTATAATGCGTTGGGAGCTTTGAAAGGTGAATTGCCTTTGCAGGTTTACCGGCCGGAATAAGAAGATGGTGGTACATCGGAATTAAAATAAGCGATAAAATTGTTCAAATCCCTCATGGAAGGGTAATGTATTGATATACAGAAGACTATTATGAAGGAATTATTATAAATTCCTTCATAATAGCTTCAGGGATGTTTTTACCCGGCCAGTGCTACCAGTTTATACATATTTCCTGTTGTGGTATGCATCCGTTCCGCTCCCAGGGAATTCATGATTCTTCCCATTTTGTTTATCGTGATGCCGCGCATGGCTGCTGGATATCGTTTCAGTAGGATATTGAACAAGCATACTGCCGAGTAAAGTTTGAAGTCTTCTCCTTTCTCCGGCAGTCTGAAACAATGGAGAATCATTTCCGCTTCGGTGGGCAAGGCATAATAGGCCTGGTTGCGCAGTTTCAGTTCGGATTCCTCCGCCGCCGAGAACCAGTAACGCTTTCCCTCGTCCAGTTCTGCTTTCAGTTGGGCGAAAAGCTGTTTGTGCTCCAGTGGCGAGCAGTCTATCTTTTCTTTTACCTCGGCAAAGAAATAACGGCGGCTTCCGCTGGGGTCGGTGAGCAGCGCTTTCCGGTTGCTGGTGCCGATGAACGAGGCCATCCGGGGCAGATGGCTGTAGGACGAGCGGTGCGACTTGCGGAAATCCAGTTTTTTCATCTGCATCAGATTTTTCAGTAATGGCAGTTTCTGTGGTGAAAGACGGTCGTACTCATCCAGATTAATCAGTCCGAAGAAAGCCAGCTTCTGCTCACATCCTGCCTGTCCGGTCAGTTCGAAGCTGTCCGTATAGTAGTCTTTCAACGAATCGGGCATCAGCAATTCGCAGAAAGTGGATTTGCATCTTCCTTGTTCGCTGCTCACCAGCATGGGAGCTACGGCGTTGGCACACCGCGCCATGTGTCCGCTCCACTGGGCGGTGACACCCAGCATCCAGCGGTGGAAACTGTTTACCCAGAAATCTTTCGTAGAGATGCGTTGTGCCAGTGGCGTCACGCGGTCCATGCCGTCCCATTCGGGAAGAGCATCCATATAGGAAAGCAACGGGTGATAGTCGGGCATCTGTTCCGAGTTTACGAACCGGCTTACATCCTTGTCCCAGCAGTTGATGTGACGTGCACGGGCTTCCAGACACAGGCTGTTCAGGGTGCGCTGGCTTATTACCTTATATATAGGTGTGTCAGCGTCTTTTTTGCAACATTCCGTTTGTTCCGTCAGTACGTTGAAGCGGAAGTGGTAGCGGCTCAGCAAATATTGTTCCAGTTTTTGCTGTATTTGCTCCATTTCCGGTTTCTTCTGCATTGATAATGAGGGAGATGAACTCTTCACTGTCGGACTTGTCACTACATTCGAGGAAGCAAGCTTCTTCATTACTTTGTTTAATAACTTTTTATCCATTATTTGTTGTTTTAGGTTTCCGTTAGAACAAAGATACTGTGTAAAATAGCGTTTTGCAAGTGTTTTTCGTGGGGTTTTAGAGAAAAGTGACTAAGCGTAAACATCCTGAATAACAAGCTGTTTCGTCCGGTTGATTACACGATATCTTCCTTTTGATTCAGTTGTTTCACTTAAGTGATGAAGTTTGAGCACTCTAGTAATGAAAGTTCATCACTTAGGTGATACAATATCATCACTTAAGTGAAACAATTTACTTGAAGGGAAGATACAACGACTTCGACCGGATGATACACCTTATTCGTCCGGTTGTTGTCATTTGATGAAATGTGAGTATTTTGCCGGACAGTCATCACCTCGGGATGCGTTTTTGGAGATGGAACGGGGCTGAAAGAATATGAAGTTATTATGAAGAAATCGTAGAAGGATCATTCATAATAACTTGCTTGTAATCAGTAGGTAATGTGCTGATGAAGGGTTTGACGGAAATAATTCCGGTATTACATTTTCTATGCCGGCGAGTATGTTCTCGGTTACAGAGATGGAAACAGGAGTTATTTGAACAGACCGGTGGGCAAGAGATTTTTCATCAGGCTCCGGTCTGATAATAGAATGGTATCTCATGATGAAATAAGTAAATTATGGGGAAGGAGCGATAATGGAAAATCATAGCCTTTATAATTTGATTGCAAAAATGGGGAAGGTCTTATCAGTGGATACTCGCATTGAATTAGTTACCGTAGGGAAGGACGGTTATGCTCTGAAAATAGAGGATGTTGCGAGCTGCATATGAGTAAGCGTTTCCGCGATTCTATAAGTGTGGTAAAATAAAAAGTTTAATTAGCCTTGTTTAGCTATTTTCCTTTTCCCATTTATCAGGAAGTAGTTCCCTGTATTTTTCAAGGGGTGTGTTCGGTTGCATTCTGCGGTTCTATTGAAGGTGATTGTGATCCCGGAAAGGCTGAACTCTTCTTCCGACAACATGATGGGTACTATTTGAGTGAACGAAGGAGAGGAGGTTGTCGTTCGGGAGTGGGCAACACCATTATAATAATCACGAACCACATCTTTCCTAGCTTGTTTAACGCTATAGCCCCGTCGGGACATCCAGGAGCTCATATCCCCCAAAGTGGTATGTTGCTTGCGGCAAACATCGGCTAAAGAACAATTGTGGTCTACTTTCAATACTTCCAGAAAACGTTTCCAAGTGGCTCTAAATCTACTTTCTTCTAAATCCATAATACTTCGTTTTTATACGCTGCAAAGATACAAGAACGAAAAAAGACAGACTAGGTAGAATCGCGGAGACGCTTACAACATATTAAAATTAAAGACTTTTCGATAATTATTTGCGCAAATAACTATCACTTGTTGTCTGTATGCTTTCCGCACGTTTTACCTTTACTTTCTTGCCAAAGTCAAACTTATATATAAGGTTTAAGCACGCTCCTTGATAAGGGGTTTTATTATTTTCTTCTATTCTGCTTAGATTGTTATTGGTAATTGTGGTCAGGTTTCTTCTTTTATTCAAAATAGCGTAAACTGATAAATTTATGCAGAACTTTTGATCCAGGAAATATTTGTAAAGGCCGGCATTCATATTGTATACACTGTGATATATTGTTTCGCTTCTACGTGCTCTTCTTTCTGCCATAAAGTTAAAACTTCCACCGAAAGTATTTGTGAAACGAAGACTGTTGTCACAAAAGAATAAGCAATGGACTATATGGTAGGTCTGTTTGGGCGACACTTCTTTAGTGTAGTCGCCATCAAGGGAGGCATTGGTAGTCCACCAGCTGAACAAGGTCTTAGTGAAACCTATTGAAAAAGCATGTCGATAAGACTTCCCTATATTGGTCGGCATAGTATAGGTGATGATCGGATTGTCTTTATCTTGATAGATCAGGGGAAATAAATCATCTTTGCACTTTGCGTAAGCGTAGCTTATACTCCAAGTATTTGACAGACTCAACAATAGCCTGATACGATGTTCGGTAGTAGGTACTAAATCCGGATTCCCTTTAGCATAAGAATATTCAGAGATATAGACAATAGCCGGATTCATGCTCTTATAAGGGATATTTCCCATTCTTTTTGAATAGGATAAAGAGGCTTGGTTCTTTTCAGAGAAAAGGTAACCCACCTTGATGGAGGGGAACAGATTGCGATATGTGCGTTTGTCACCTGCTATGTTATTGGAAATACATTTCACTTCATCTTCTTGTACCCGTATACCGCCATTTAATGTAAATTTCTTCCATTGCCATACATATTCTGCATAGCCTGCATAACCTATACCTTTATAGGTAAATAGCCCGCTTTTATCTTCTTTCTGCCATCCTTCTTCACTCTGATATGCGTAATACATTTGGTTGCCGGTGTGGTTATTATAATAGTCGCCACCCCATTTCAACCTGGAATGTTTGTTGAGCAAGAAGATATAATTTATCTCTGCTTTCCATAAATCAGAAACAGTTCCGGTGTTGCTACATTTATTATCCTCTTCGTTTTTCTCCGGATACTGATAAAGATAATGGTGATTCAGTTCTTTCGTTTCGTCACTTCTCAAATAATCAAGAACTGTTCGCAAAGTATGCTTTCCGTTTTTTGATTTCCAATTATAGTTCAAACTAGCCTGATATATTTTGTCATCCCCTTTCCCTTTACTATGGTAGGAAGAGGTATATTCCTTTTCTGTTTCTTGTATTTCGGAAAAAGAAGAAGATTTTAGTGTGCTTCCAGCTTGTTTTACCATACAGTTAAGTCCGATGCTTTGCAGGGTAGTTATATCATATAACATACTGAATGTTTCATTGATTCTTCTTATATTTTTACGGTCTATATTCTGGTTTACAATATGGGTATTCTGGTGGCTGTTATGGGTTATATTTTCCGTGATATAAGGATCTCCTGCATTAGAAAGAACTAGATTGTTGTAAAAATTCCATTTCCCAAGCCGAAGGCTTAATGGAAGACCCAAGCGTTCCCAATGACTATTTCTTTTTCTCATTTCTCCTAGCAAAGAGGGTGAACCATTGCCTCCGCCATCTGCATTTTTTTTCAAAGATATATATGATTCCTCCTTTAGTCGTGGCATTATATTGTAAATCAGCTTCCGGCAGGATTTCAACATTTTCTATGTCCGTGGCTTGCAGACTTGATAATTCTGTGCGGTCATGAAGTTCTCTGCCGTTTATGTATATTTTAGACACGGTTCCTCCATTCAGCCTTAGTTCAATTATATGCAAGGAAAGAATTTCAAATATAGGAATAAGAAGAGTTTGCAGAGTACGGAGCAGGGGATAAAGTTGTGAAATAATTTTTGTTTTATATGTTGCAGGCACGGGATGCGTATGATATTAGAATCGCGGAAACGTTTACGAAGAGCGCATGAGGAATGCGCGAAACTTGAGAGTGTCATCTGATGTCATAGTACAGGCTACAGGGCTTTCTGAAGAAGAAATAAAAGCCCTTTAATTGAATTGCAAAGGGTTTGGCCGGAAAGAATAGTTTCTATTCATATTCGTGTTTCCGTTTCGGATTCATCGGAAACCAACCTTTCAGCACACGTTCGCGTTGCTCGAAGATCTCCTTGATAGTCCAGAAAGAAGAGAAAGAGAAGACACCCAATAAAGAGGAAATCAAGATGTCACTGATAAGTACAGTCCCTATAATGCCTGCTATGCCCAGTACCAAAAATATCCACCAGCATCGTGTACCCCAATAATATTCGGCCTTGACCACGATGGGGTGGAAAAGACCGATTATTAAAAAGGTACAAATGCCGATGGCGATACCGCCTAAATGGTATTCATTCAGCCATTCCATTCTTTCTTAGCTTTGAATGGGTATTTCTTTTTTGATGCTCTGTTCCAGAGAGATCAAGGTCTCGGTAGCCGTAACACCGGGAATTTCCTGAATCTTTGAGTTCAGCAAGTCCATCAAATGTTCGTTGTCACGAGAGTAAAGTTTGGTCAGCATAGTATATGGACCTGTAGTGAAATGGCATTCCACAATTTCGGGAATCTTCTTCAGTTCTGCCACTACGTTTTTGTACATGGAACCTTTTTCCAGCTTGATTCCTACGTATGTACAGGTTCTATACCCTAAACTCTTAGGGTTCACATGATATCCTGAACCGATAATAACTCCCAAATCAATTAATCTTTGCACACGCTGATGAATGGCTGCGCGTGAAACTCCACATTCTGCTGCGACATCTTTAAACGGGATGCGGGCATTTTGGGATATAATTTCTAGAATTTGTCTGTCGAGACTATCAATTTTCTCCATAATATACCGATTTTAATGTTATCAATCTGTAAGCAAATATAGGAATACTTTTTAATTTATCTACTATTTTGCAAGAAAAAACAGGATTTCTTTGAAAAAAAGTGCAAGAAGAGGAGCTAATCACCTATTTTCTTCTCTATTTCGCCGATTTTCCCTCTTCTTTCAAATGAGAAGGTATCGCTATGTGTATCTAAATAGTTCAACAGGAATAGCGATTTTCTTAACAAATATTTTTGTTCTTCGGACTCTTTCAACAAAGCATCCTGATAGAGCAGTTCGGATAACATGTCGATGCGCGTGAGCAATTCCTCGCCACCATAGTTTTGTCCCATTTCGTTCAGTATATATTCCGCATCCTGATCATAATAGAAGGTGGAAGGATGATTGAAGTAGGCACGATAAATGCTTTGAAGTTGCAATTGCAGCTCGGGACCGTCCTTTTTATCTCTTTCTTCTACCAACTTTTCCAATGCTTCGAAAAACTGTTGAAGCAACCGCATAATGTAATCTCTTTGCAGCATGTTAATTGTCCTCTTCGTTTTTATGGGTTAGTGTTACTAATACTTTATCTATCCGGGCTCCGTCCATGTCGACTATTTCCAGTGTGAAGTCATTCCATTCCATGGCTTCACCGGTCTTGGGAATGTGACCTAGTTGTTGCAAGATGAGGCCGCTCAAAGTGTTGTAATTATAATCGGGGTATAAATCCTCCATTTCGAAATGACTCAGAAAGTCATAGAAAGAGCATTGCCCGTCTATCAGCCAGCTTCCGTCCTTGCGGGGAACGATATCGGGATCTTCCGAGTCACTGGGCAAGGTGCCTACCAGGGCTTCCAGAATGTCCTTCATGGTGATGATGCCTTGCAGACTGCCGAATTCATCACAGATTAATCCGTATTTGATGTTGTGCTGGCGTATTTGTTCCAATACTTTATATACATCCATGTTTTCGTGGAAGTATTGTGCCGGACGGATCACATCACGCAGATTGAATTCGCAACTGTTCAGCTTCCCGAAGAGGTCTTTCAGGTAAACTACTCCGATGATGTTGTCCAGGGTGTTTCCTTGAGTTACAGGGTAAACTTGGTACAGGTGTTGGCATACGATGTCATACAGTTGCTTGTTGTTCATGTCTATGTCAATGGATACGATGTCGCTGCGATAGGTCATGATGGTGTTGATGCTACGGTCGCCCAGGGAGAAGACGCGGTCCACAATATCCTGTTCCACTTCTTGCACTTCGCCGTTCTCAGTCCCTTCGTCTATCATGGATTTGATTTCCTCTTCAGTCACTTTTTCTTCAGCTGTGTTGATATGCAGCAGGTTGAAGATAAGTGAAGTGCTTTTGGCAAGTATCCATACAAAAGGAGAGGCTATGACGGACAGCCAGTACATGGGACGTGCCAATAGCTTGGCAGCACGGGTGGAGGCACTCATGCCAATGCGTTTGGGCACCAGCTCGCCAAAGATAATAGTGAGGTAAGTGACCAGAATGACAATCAGGGTTTGAGCCAATAAATAGGCATATGTGGCGGGTACGCCGGCGTCAGTCAGTATGTTCCCAAAATCGGTGGCCAGCACGTCGCCGGAGTAAATACCGGTCAATATACCAATCAGGGTGATTCCGATTTGGATGGTGGATAAAAACTTGTCCGGGTCATTGGCAAGCTTTAAAGCGATACGCGCTGTAGAGCTTCCATGACGGATATCATTGGACAAACTACTTTTACGCGCTGAGATCAGGGCGATTTCGGACATAGCGAATACCCCGTTTAATAAGATAAGTGCGATAATAATGGCAATTTCCATGTAAGAATTTACGTTTTGTTTTGCTAACAAATGTACTAAGAATTGTGTTTTCTCTTTCTTCTTTTAGATTTAATTAATGAATTATCTGTCATTTGCGCTATCTTTGCGGTGTCTATGCTTAGAAAGGAGTAATTATGCATCCGTTGGAACTATTCAAATATTGTCCGAAGTGTGGTTCGCCGCACTTTGAAGTGAACAATGAGAAATCAAAGCGTTGCGCCGATTGTGGCTTTGTGTATTATTTCAATTCCAGTGCCGCTACTGTAGCTTTTATCTTGAATGATAAGAATGAGTTGTTGGTGTGCCGCAGAGGAAAAGAACCGGCAAAGGGAACATTGGACCTGTCCGGTGGGTTTATTGATATGTATGAAACCGGCGAGGAAGGTGTGGCACGCGAGGTGCTGGAGGAAACCGGCTTGCAGGTGGAGGAGGCTGTTTATCAGTTCTCATTGCCCAACACTTATCTTTATTCAGGATTTCTGGTACATACATTGGATCAGTTCTTTCTTTGTAAAGTGAAAGATACCAGTCGGATAAAGGCGATGGATGATGTGGCGAAATCTTTCTGGCTTCCGTTGGATGAAGTGAATCCCGAAGAATTCGGGCTGGATTCTGTGCGTGAAGGAGTCCGGCGTTTTTTGAAAGAACATAAACTTTAATGATAAGATATGAAAAGAAAAACCTTATTGATGGCCGCATTGATGGGAGGCTGTTCCTTGCAGGGAATGGCGCAGCAGATAACTCCCAAGGATGTGGCAGGTGACAAGGAATATAACCGGGTATGCCGGGAATATGAGTTGAAAGGCGGGGACAGCATGGAACTGTTACAGGCTTATCTGGACAAATATCCTGACTCCCGTCATAAAAACAGGGTGCTGTCACTGATTGCCTCTGCTTATTTTATGGAGGGAAAATACAAGGAGGCCATTGCCCTGTTCCGGTCGTGTGATCTGGAGGCTTTGCCTGATAAGGAAAGAGATGATTGTGCCATGCGTCTGGCCACCTCTTATCTGAAAGAAGATAATTTGCGTGAAGCGGCTGTATGGTTTACCTTGCTGAAAGAGGTAAGCCCATTGTATCAGGATGACGCTGTCTATAATCTGGCTTATATTGATTATGTGGAGAAACGCTATGACAAGGCGCTGAAAAGTTTCCAGTCTTTGCAGAATGATGCCGTATATGCAGCATTGGTTCCTTATTATATAGGAGAGATTTATTTGGTGAAAGGAAATTATCAGCAGGCCCGTACTGTGGCAAAAGCGTATCTGGAGCAATATCCAGCTAAAAAGGATGTTCCTCAGATGGAACGGATTTGGGGAGAGGCTTGTTTCGGATTGAATGATTACCAAGCGGCGATACCTCCTTTGGAAAGATACCGTGAAAGTGTCTCCCACCCGCAGCGTAAGCCTTTGTATGAACTCGGTATGAGTTATTATTATACTGGTGTTTATTCCAAGGCTGCCGCTACTTTGGGGGAAATGGCTTCGGTACATGATGCCTTGTCACAGAATGCTTATCTCCACATGGGGCTGGCTTATTTGAACTTGAAGGAGAGGAACAGGGCACGCATGGCATTCGAGCAGGCAGCCAATTTCAGTTTTGACCCGAAAGTAAAGGAACAGGCTCTTTATAATTATGCTTTGTGTATTCATGAAACCTCTTATTCTCCATTTGCCGAGTCGGTTACCGTGTTTGAGCGTTTTCTGAACGAGTTCCCGAACTCGCCTTATACGGAGCGTGTCAATGATTATTTGATAGAAGTGTATATGAATACCCGCAGTTATGAAGCTGCTTTAAAATCTATAGCAAAGATTGAACATCCGGGCACACGTATTATGGAGGCCAAGCAGAAGATTTTGTTCCGGCTGGGCACACAAGCGTTTGCGAATGCTCGTTTCCAGGAGGCTCTGGAGTTCTTCAACCAATCGCTTGCTGTGGGGCAATACAATCAGGCGACAAAGGCGGACACTTATTTCTGGAGAGGGGAATCCAATTATCGTTTGGACCGTTTTCCGCAGGCGGGTAACGATTACCGCTTGTATCTGGAATTTGCCACCAGCAAGGACGGACAGGAATACGGTCTGGCTCTCTATAACTTGGGATATACTTATTTCAAACAGAAAAATTATGGAAATGCGGGCACTTGGTTTACCCGTTTTGTGGACAGGGGAAGTGCCAATGAACGTGCCATGCAGGCAGATGCCTATAACCGTATAGGTGACTGTAACTTCTATGACCGCCGTTTTGAACAGGCTCGTCAGGATTATGCCCGTGCGGTGGAGATTGATCCGTCACTGGGGGATTACTCTTTGTATCAGGAGGCGTTTGTACGTGGTTTGCAACGTGATTATAATGGAAAAGTGCAGACGTTGAACCGCTTGATTTCGGATTATCCGGAATCACAATACATGGATGATGCCCTTTACGAGCAGGGACGTGCTTTTGTGCAGATGGAAGATAATGCCAATGCCATTGCCCGTTTCAATATTTTGGTGAAGAAATTCCCGGAGAGCAATGTCGCACGGCGGGCAGCTAACGAGATCGGTTTGCTGTACTATCAGGATGACAAGTATCCTGAAGCCATTCAGGCTTATAAGCAGGTCATAGCCAGTTATCCGGGCAGTGAGGAGGCTCGTTTGGCGCAGCGTGATTTGAAATCTATCTATATTGATTTGAACAAGGTGGATGAGTATGCCAACTTTGCTTCAACTATCCCCGGCGGTGCCAACTTTGATGTAAATGAGCGTGATTCATTGACTTATGTGGCTGCCGAAAGGGTATATATGCGAGGAGAGGTCACCGAAGCCCGCAACAGCTTTACCCGTTATTTACAGACTTTCCCCGAAGGTGCTTTCAGCCTGAATGCCAACTATTATATCGGTTTGATAGACTATAACCAGAAAGCCTATGAAAGTGCAGCTCGGCATTTGGATAAAGTATTGGAATATCCCAACAACAAATATTCTGAAGATGCCATGTTGATGGGTGCCGAAATGGCTTATACGGCGAAGGATTATGAAAAAGCTTTGCATATTTACAAGCAATTGAAAGATAAAGCTGCTTCTATGGAGCGTCGCCAGCTTGCAAAAACCGGAATGTTACGCAGTGCGCATATGCTGGGAAATGAGGAAGAGATTATCTTTACCGCAACAGATTTGCTGGCCGATACTAAACTGGCGCCGGAATTGTCTAACGAGGCACATTATTACCGTGCAAAAGCTTATTTGGATGCCGGCAAGACGGATGGAGCTATGGAAGATCTGAAGATCTTGGCAAAAGACACCCGTAATGTATATGGAGCGGAGGCCAAATATAAAGTCGCCCAGATTTACTTTGACGGCGGACAAACGGATAAGGCGGAGCAGGAGGTGCTGAATTACATCGAGGTAAGTACACCGCATACCTATTGGCTGGCACGCAGCTTTGTGTTATTGGCTGATGTGTATATGAAGTTGGGACGTAACTTGGATGCTAAACAATATTTGCTTTCATTGAAGCAGAACTATCAGGCTGATGATGATATTGCCGGAATGATTGAAAGCAGACTTGAGAAATTGAAAACTGAGAATTAAAAATTAAAAAATAAGTGCTGAATATGATAAGTAAGAAATTGTCAATTGTCCATTGTCAATTGTCCATTATATTGGCTTTTTTGCCTCTGTCTGTTGCATATGCGCAGCAAGATAGTACGTTGAACCGCACTGTGGTGGTAGAGAATGAGTATAATCCCAATATCATGGATGCCTCAAAGATTAATGTCCTGCCTAAGGTGGAGGAGCCAGCTGTAATGAAGAAAGGCATAGAATATGCTACAGCCTTGCGCCCTGTTTTGGCCTGGACGTATGAAAGTATGTCTCCTATAACCCGTGAATGGGCTATGAACCGCGCGAAACGTGGGTATGTCCGTGCCGGATATGGAAATTATGGGAATGTGGATTTTAAGGCTGGGTATCTGTGGGATATCACCGGAAAGGACCGCCTGAAAGTCGGAGCATCTCTGGATGGCATGAACGGAAAGCTGAAGCATTGGAATGCTGAGGATTGGAAATCACGTTTTTATTCTACTGAGTTCCGTTTGGACTATTCTCATGATTTCAGCAAGGTAACTTTGAATTTAGGTGGCGGCCTGCAATCACAAGTGTTTAACTATATGCCTGATTCCGAAGTATATACGGCTTCTGCCAGAGCTGCTGATAAACAGCATCATACTTTAGGCGATTTTCACATCGGTGTTTCTTCCAGAGATGAATCGCTTCCTTTGCAATTCACTTTGCAGACCGGATTGAAGTATTTTGGTATCAAATATCCGCTGGATTATTCAGATAATGCATCTACAGGTAAGGAGAAGATTGTACACACCGAAGGAGATGTATGGGGCAAGCTGGATAATGAGCAACGGGTAGGCATCCGTTTCGAGATGGATAATCTGTTTTATTCTTCGGACAGTTTAATGGGCAACTATACTTCACTGGGTTTGAATCCTTATTATATGTTGGAAAGTGATGACTGGCGGGTCCGTGTCGGTGCTCATGTGGATTGGCAGTCGGGGGAGGACAGTGGCATTGATGTGTCTCCTGACGTGAAAGCCGAATACTTGTTCTCGGATAGTTATGTGCTTTATTTACATGCGTTGGGAGGGCGTGAACTGAATGATTATCGCCGGTTGAATGCTTTTTCACCTTATTGGTCTTTAAACGCCCGGATGCCTTCTACCTATGTGCCACTGAATGCTACATTGGGTTTTAAAGCATCTCCGGTAAATGGTTTGTGGTTTAATATCTTTGGTGGATATCGGATCAGTAAAGATGAGTTATTTTGCAATCTGGTGGATGCGGACGGGTATTATTTTACTCATTTCTTGCAGGATAAAGCAAAAACCGCATATGGAGGTGCTGAACTGAAATATGGTTATAAGGACTGGTTTGACGCTTCATTGAAAGGTACATTTTATAGCTGGAAGACAGACAATGAAAATGAAGAGCTGTATTTAATGACCAAGCCTAAGTTTGAATTGAATTTTTATGCTGAGGCTAAGGTTTTTGAAGGATTGAAGGTTTATTTGGGCTATGAATATGTACAGAGGAAAGAGTATGTAATAGAAGAAGGGAATAGCAGCAGGGATTTTGGTTTGGGCAATATCAGCAATTTGAGTGTGGGAGCCAGTTATACCTTCCTGAAAGACTTGTCTGTTTTTGGGCGTGTGAATAATCTGTTGAATAAACAATATTATTATGAGTACGGCTATCCTGCTGAAAAACTGAATGTTCTAGCCGGGCTTTCTCTGGTTTTTTAGTTAAATAGACATTCGGAAAGGACTTTTTTAAGAAAAAAAAGCAGAAACATACCTTATTATATAGGTGTGCTTCTGCTTTTTTTCTACTTTTGCCCCAAAATAAAATGGAATACATAGTATTATGCAAAAAAATCTAGTAATAGTTGAGTCACCCGCTAAGGCTAAAACCATTGAGAAATTCTTGGGTAATGATTATAAAGTCCTTTCCAGTTACGGGCATATCCGGGATTTGAAAAAGAAGGAGTTTAGTATCGATGTAGAGAATGGGTTTGAGCCGACTTACGAGATACCGGCAGACAAAAAGAAATTGGTAGCCGAATTGAAAGCGGAGGCAAAGAAAGCTGATATGGTATGGCTTGCATCCGATGAGGATCGTGAAGGAGAAGCTATTTCATGGCACTTGTTTGAAGTCTTGGGGTTGGACCCTGAGAAGACCAAGCGCATTGTATTCCACGAGATAACCAAAACAGCGATACTAAAGGCCATCGAAAATCCGCGTGACATTGATGTAAATCTGGTAAATGCCCAGCAAGCACGCCGTATTCTGGATAGAATTGTAGGTTTTGAACTTTCACCGGTATTGTGGAAGAAGGTAAAGCCTGCTCTTTCTGCCGGACGTGTGCAATCTGTTGCCGTTCGTTTGATTGTGGAACGTGAACGTGAGGTACATGCTTTTGTCAGTGAACCGTCTTATCGCGTTACAGCAGTGTTTGAAGTTCCTGATGTTGATGGAAATGAAGTTGAAGTGAAAGCAGAATTGTCCAACCGTTTCAAGACCAAGGAGGAAGCACAGGCTTTCCTTGAAACTTGTAAGGATGCGCAGTTCTCTATTGAAGATATAATAACCCGCCCTGTGAAGAAATCGCCGGCGGCACCGTTTACTACTTCTACGTTGCAGCAGGAAGCTGCCCGTAAGTTGGGATTTACAGTAGCGCAGACCATGATGGTGGCACAGCGTCTGTATGAAAACGGACAAATTACTTATATGCGTACGGATTCGGTGAACCTTTCGGATTTGGCTTTGAATACTAGCAAGCAGACTATTTTGTCCCTGATGGGAGAAAGATATGTCAAAGTCCGTAAGTTTGCCACCAAGACTAAAGGAGCACAGGAAGCGCATGAGGCTATCCGTCCTACCTATATGGAGAATGAGACGGTGAGCGGAACCGGTCAGGAACAGAAATTGTATGAACTGATCTGGAAACGTACCATCGCTTCACAGATGGCAGATGCGGAACTGGAGAAAACAACGGCTACTATTGTAATTAGTAACAGCAGCGAGAAATTTATCGCTACCGGCGAGGTGATTACTTTTGACGGTTTCCTGCGTGTATATAAGGAATCATATGATGATGACAATGAGCAGGAGGATGAGGGTCGTCTGTTGCCGCCTCTAAGCAAAGGGGAAAAACTGATAAGAAAAGAAATTTTGGCAACTCAACGCTTTACCCAATGTCCGCCCCGTTATACGGAAGCCAGCCTGGTACGCAAACTGGAAGAGTTGGGCATCGGTCGTCCATCTACATACGCACCTACCATTTCTACTGTGCAACAACGCGGTTATGTAGAAAAAGGAAACAGTGAAGGTGTGAAACGTCCGTATGATACCTTGAAACTGAAAGGCGGCAAGATTACGGAAATTACCAAGACAGAGATTACGGGAAATGAAAAGGCCAAGTTGTTACCTACTGATACCGGTATCGTGGTAAACGATTTCCTGATGGAATACTTCCCTGAAATCATGGACTTTAACTTTACAGCGAATGTGGAGAAAGAGTTCGATGAAGTGGCTGAAGGAGAAAAGGAATGGACTGGTATGATGGACAGTTTCTATAAAGGTTTCCATCCGTTGGTAGATAAGACCATTCACTCTAAGACTGAGCATAAGGTGGGTGAAAGAGTATTGGGGACAGATCCTGTAAGCGGTAAGCCGGTATCGGTTAAGATAGGTCGTTTCGGTCCGGTTATTCAGATTGGTACTGCCGATGATGAAGAGAAACCGCGTTTTGCGCAGTTGGCAAAGGGATTGTCTATGGAAACCATTACGTTGGAAGAAGCGTTGGATGCGTTCAAGCTTCCCCGTACGTTGGGGGATTATGACGGTCACACGGTGACGGTAGGAGTAGGGCGTTTCGGACCATACGTGCGCTATGACAAACTGTTTGTTTCTATTCCTAAAGGAACGGACCCGATGGAGATTTCTTTGGATGAAGCGGTCGAACTGATCAAGAATAAGATAGAAGCGCAGGAGAAGAAGTTTATTAAAGTATTCGATGCTGACCCTGATATGCAGGTCTTGAACGGACGTTACGGCCCATACATCAGCTATCAGAAAAAGAATTATAAGATCCCTGAGAATGTAGAACCGGCGGATTTAAGTCTGGAGGCTTGTTTTAAGGTGATTGAATTGCAGAAAAGCAAGGCGGAAACCCGTAAAACGAAAGCGGCTTCAAGAAACAGGGGAACCGTAAATATGGAAGAGGAGTCCGAAAAAACCGAAGAATCCGCTAAAAGTAAGGCGGCTCCCAAGGTAAAGGGCACTGCAAAAGCAAAAAAATGACACGTATATTTCTAATAGGATATATGGGTGCGGGCAAAACGACTCTAGGTAAAGCGTTTGCCCGTGAAATGAGTCTGAATTTCATTGATTTGGACTGGTATATCGAGGAACGTTTCCATAAAACCGTTCAACAGTTGTTCTTGGAGCGTGGAGAAGACGGATTCCGGGAACTGGAACGGAAAATGTTGCATGAGGTGGCCGAATTTGAAGATGTGGTTGTTTCGGCCGGTGGAGGAACACCTTGTTTTTTTGATAACATGGAGTATATGAATGACTGTGGTGATACGGTATTTCTGGATGTGGAACCTGCTGTGTTGTTTCGCCGTCTGAGAGTGGCCAAGCAGCAACGTCCATTGTTAGCAAATAAAAGTGATGAGGAACTGATGGATTTTATCTGTGAGGCGTTACAGAAAAGACATCCGTTTTATTCCAAGGCAAAACATCTGTTTAAAGCTGATGAGCTGGAGGATAAAAAACAAATTCAAGCCTCTGTTGACAGCTTGAGAAAGCAATTGAATAAATAATTATATATAGTAAATACACACTCTTTGTACAGAAGAAGAAATGAGAAAATGGCGTATTGAAGATTCGGAAGAACTCTACAACATAACCGGGTGGGGAACTTCGTACTTTGGTATCAATGACAAAGGTCATGTAGTGGTAACTCCTCGTAAGGACGGCGTTGAGGTCGACTTGAAAGAGTTGGTCGATGAGTTGCAATTGCGGGATGTGGCAGCTCCTATGCTGGTCCGTTTTCCGGATATTCTGGATAATCGTATTGAAAAAATCGCGAACTGCTTTAAGCAGGCATCTGATGAGTATGGGTATAAGGCCCAGAATTTTATCATTTATCCTATCAAGGTAAACCAGATGCGTCCTGTAGTAGAAGAAATCATTAGTCATGGTAAGAAATTCAATTTGGGACTGGAAGCCGGTTCCAAACCCGAACTCCATGCGGTGATAGCTGTGAATACAGATTCGGATTCATTGATTATCTGTAACGGATATAAGGACGAAAGTTATATTGAGTTGGCTCTGCTGGCACAGAAGATGGGGAAACGCATTTTTCTGGTGGTGGAGAAAATGAATGAATTACGCCTGATAGCCAAAATGGCAAAGCAGCTGAATGTGCGGCCTAACATAGGTATCCGCATCAAGCTGGCTTCTTCGGGAAGTGGTAAATGGGAAGATAGCGGAGGAGACGCCAGTAAGTTTGGCTTGACATCCAGTGAATTGCTGGAAGCGCTTGACTTCTTGGAAAAGAAAGACATGAAGGACTGTTTGAAACTGATTCATTTTCATATCGGCAGTCAGGTTACTAAAATACGTCGTATCAAGACCGCTCTGCGTGAGGCATCGCAATTCTATGTGCAGTTGCATGTGATGGGATTTAATGTGGAATTTGTGGATATCGGTGGTGGTTTGGGGGTGGATTATGACGGAACTCGTTCTGCCAATAGTGAAAGTAGTGTGAATTACTCTATTCAGGAGTATGTGAATGACTCTATCTCTACGCTGGTAGATGCCAGTGACAAGAATGGAATTCCTCATCCGAATATTATTACTGAAAGCGGACGTTCACTGACTGCCCATCACTCCGTGCTGATTTTCGAGGTGCTGGAAACGGCGACTTTGCCCGAAATGGATGAGGATTTCGAAGTAGGTGAAAATGACCATGAATTGGTACATGAACTTTATGAGATATGGGATAATCTGAATCAGAGCCGTATGGTGGAGGCGTGGCACGATGCACAGCAGATACGTGAGGAAGCACTTGATTTATTCAGCCACGGTATTGTGGATTTGAAGACCCGTGCCCAGATAGAGCGTCTGTACTGGTCGGTGACCCGTGAGATCAATCAGATTGCTTCGGGGTTGAAACATGCGCCCGATGAATTCCGCAAACTGGACAAACTGCTGGCTGATAAATATTTCTGTAATTTCTCGTTGTTCCAGTCGTTGCCGGACTCGTGGGCGATAGATCAGATATTCCCTATCATGCCTATCCAGCGTCTGGACGAGAAGCCCGACAGAAATGCTACCTTGCAGGATATTACTTGTGATTCGGATGGAAAGATTGCCAATTTTATCTCTACCCGTTATGTATCGCATGACCTGCCGGTACATTCGTTGAAAGGAAAAGACGCTTATTATATAGGTGTGTTTCTGGTTGGTGCTTATCAGGAGATTTTGGGTGATATGCACAATTTGTTTGGAGATACCAATGCGGTGCATGTCACGGTGGATGACAAAGGATATTCCATTGATCAGGTAATTGATGGTGAAACGGTGGCCGAGGTTTTGGATTATGTACAGTATAATCCGAAGAAACTGGTGCGTACACTGGAAACGTGGGTGACCAAATCAGTAAAAGAAGGACGAATTTCTGTAGAGGAAGGAAAAGAATTCCTCTCTAATTATCGTTCCGGGTTGTACGGATATACTTATTTGGAATAATAACATGAAAGAGAAACTGACTATCATAAAAGTAGGTGGAAAAATTGTAGAGGAAGAGTCTACACTTAATCAGTTATTGGCTGATTTTTCTGCTATAGGAGGTTATAAGTTGTTGGTACACGGTGGCGGGCGCTCTGCTACCAGACTGGCGGCACAACTAGGGATTGAAAGCAAGATGGTGAATGGTCGCCGCATTACGGATGCAGAAACGCTGAAAGTGGTAACCATGGTATATGGCGGACTGGTGAATAAGAGTATCGTAGCCGGTCTTCAGGCAAAAGGTGTGAATGCCATTGGACTGACCGGAGCTGATATGAATGTGATCTGTTCAGTAAAGCGTCCGGTAAAAGACGTGGACTATGGCTTTGTTGGTGATGTAGAGAAAGTAAATGCCTATTTTTTGGCGGCATTGATCCGTCAGGGCATTGTGCCTGTTATGGCTCCATTGACCCATGACGGCAAAGGAAGCATGCTGAATACCAATGCTGATACCATTGCCGGAGAAACCGCTAAAGCATTGGCCTCCTTGTTTGATGTGACATTGGTTTATTGTTTTGAGAAAAAGGGTGTATTGCGTGACGAGAATGATGATGACAGTGTAATTCCTGTCATTACTCCTGAGGAGTTTAAAGAATTTGTAGCGCAAGGTATCATTCAAGGAGGGATGATTCCTAAGCTGGAAAATTCTTTTTCTGCTATTGATGCAGGCGTCAGTCAGGTGGTAATAACCTTAGCATCAGCCATTAGTGAAGGAAGTGGAACCGTAATTAAAAAATAATTCAAAAAAACAGGCGGGTGAGTGTAACTTTAGTGTAACTCACCCGTCATTATTACAGAGCAATGCGAGAGATCAGTTTCCGAAACGATATTCTGCCCCTGAAAGACAAACTCTACAGGTTGGCGCTTCGTATTACGCTGAATAGTGCTGAAGCGGAGGATGTGGTGCAGGATACGATGATCAGAGTATGGAACAAGCGGGATGAATGGCCGCAGTTTGAATCCATTGAGGCATATTGCCTGACCATTGCTCGTAACTTGGCAATTGACCGCAGTCAGAAGATGGAAGCGCAAAATTTGGAACTGACCTCTGAAGTGCGGGAGATGCCTGATACATTGACGCCTTATGATCGGTTGGCGCAGAACGAACAAATACAGTTGGTTCACCGTCTGGTCAATGAGCTTCCCGAAAGGCAGCGTACAATTATGCAGTTGAGGGATGTTGAAGGAAAGAGTTATAAAGAGATTGCAGATATTTTGCAGATTACGGAAGAACAGGTGAAAGTAACCCTTTTCCGTGCCCGGCAGAAAATAAAACAAAGATACACTGAAATAGAGGATTATGGATTATAAATATATTGAACAGCTTTTGGAACGTTATTGGAATTGCGAAACTTCATTGGAGGAAGAGCAAATATTACGTTCATTCTTTCGTCAGAAGGAAGTGCCTGCTCATTTACTCCGGTACAAGCAGTTGTTTGCTTATCAGGATGTGGAGAAGGAGAAAGGTTTGGGAGATGATTTTGATACCAGAATTCTGACCCGGATAGAAAGACCGGTGGTAAAAGCACAACGTCTGACTATGCGTACGCGCTTTATGCCTCTGTTTAAAGCGGCTGCAATGATTGCCGTGTTGTTTCTTATGGGTACAATGATGCAACACACTATGGAAGGTGGTGATAGTGATACGGTATCGGTACACGATGAGTATCAGAATTCTACTACCGACCCCCAAGTGGCATACGAACCTGTATTGCCTACAGATACGGTGGCAAAGATTACCGTTGATGATACCGGTACAGGGAAAACAAACTAGAACATTTTCATTTGCTTTTATATAAATATGATAGTTAGTGCTTATTAAAACAACTTTTTAATTCGAGGCTGTGAAGTTTCAATTCTCTCAAATTTTAAATTAACTAACTAAATAATTTTAAAAAGGATTACCGCGTGAGCAGTAATCCTTTTTTGTTTGGTAGATAATTTAATGTAAAGAGAGAGTTATGAAATGAGTTATTTGCTCTTAACGCTTCCAATTCCGGATTTTTTTAGTCCGGTAACCTGAGGGTCACCGTAGTAGTTTACACTTCCTACTCCCTGGGCACTGATATTTATCGTCCCGGATGCATAACAAGAAACACTTCCCACACCGTTTTGTTCAACTACGACATCAGAAACAATCATGTCTTTTGCTTTCAGGCTACCTACTCCTTCCAAATAATATGTCGCATGACCGGCCTGCCCCTTTAAATTGATACTGCCTACTCCTTCTTGGGATACTTTGATGGAACGTGCCATTAATGCATTTGCTTCAATACTCCCCACACCTTCAGCACTGATAGAAAGATCTGTTACTTTCACGCTGTCTTTCAGATAAATACTTCCTACACCTCTTTGCTTGATACTACATAAGACCGGACTGGTAATTGAGATATTGATTTTTGAACTCTTGAAGTTTTTGAATTTGTCTTTATCCATACTGATACTCAGCGTACTGTCTTTGACCATGACAATGAGTTGGGGGATGTAATTATCCGGACCGTCGGCTTCTACTTTGGTCACATTCCCTTGAGTAAAGACAATGTTGGCAGGTGCTTTGTTCTCTATCTTATTGAAAGGAGTTACGCTATATTTTTTGGTCATTTTACTCTTGCTGGGTTTCGGACCTGATGATATGTGGAAACAGCCTGTCATCATTGTGATTGCCAGAAAAAGACTGAAAAAATAAATAGTTTTTGTTCTCATGGTAATATATATATTTAACTGGTTTCTGTTAATTAGACGGTGAAGATTCCTGGAAAGTTGCAAATCTCTGCCTTTTTTTATTGGAAAGCTGTATCTTTGTATCCGTATGGCAACTAAAAGAGTACTTCCGGATAAAGATTTTGACCGTATTATAGTGCGTACACACAAGCTGGCGCGTAATGTTACTATGCGGGTAAAGCCCGACGGACTGCATGTTACTGTTCCTCCTTATAGTTTAAGCAGCAAAGTGCTGGAGGTGGTGGAGCAATACAAGCAACGTCTGTTGGAGGACTGGAGGAAAGTGAGTAAGAAACCGATTGATTTAAATTTTCGTATTCATACTCCCTGTTTCCGTTTATGGCTGGAGCAAGGTAACTTTACTTGCTTTTCCGTACGTTTTACCGAGGAGGGAGTCAAGATTATCTGTCCGCGGAATGTGGATTTTTCTTTACCTGAAGTACAAAGGCTGGTACGTAATGCCATCATCCGTGCCATGAAGAAAAATGCGCAAGAATATCTGCCACCTCTTTTATCCGCTTTGTCCGAACAGTATCATTTGCCATTTAAACGTGTGAAGATTACCGGCAGCAAGGGAAGATGGGGAAGTTGTTCGGGAACAGGCAGTATCAATCTTTCCTGTTATTTGATGTTGTTGCCTCCCCATTTGATGGATTATGTGCTGTTACACGAATTGTCTCATACCAAGGAAATGAATCACGGCCCTCGTTTTTGGGAGTTGCTGGATAGTATGACAGGAGGGAGAGCTCGTGCCTTGCGTGCGGAGTTACGTAGATTTAATACTGATTTTTAGAACTATTAAATAGAATTACAATGAAAAACAGATTTTTAAGCATGCTTATTGGGGCTGTCTTGTTCGTTCTTTCAGTAGCGGCCGAAAATTATCCTTATCGGAGTGATGTGCTTTGGGTAACTGTACCCGATCATGCCGACTGGTTGTACAAGACAGGCGAGAAAGCGAAGATTGAGGTTCAGTTCTATAAATATGGTGTTCCGCAAGATGGTGTGGAGGTTTTATATGAGCTGGGAGGCGACATGATGCCTTCGGATACCAAGGGAACTGTAAAACTGAAGAATGGAAAAGCGGTTATTTCTATGGGGACAATGAAAGAGCCAGGTTTCCGTGATTGTCGTCTGACGGCTAAAGTAGGAGGTAAAACTTATTCCCACCATATCAAAGTCGGTTTCTCTCCTGAGAAGCTTCAACCTTATACCCAGTTGCCTTCTGATTTTAATGAATTCTGGAATAAGACTAAGGCGGAAGCGGCTCAGTTCCCTCTGACTTATACCAAAGAGTATGTAAAGAAATATTCTACGGACAAAATGGACTGTTACTTGATCAGGCTTCAGCTGAATAAGCAGAACCAGTGTATTTATGGTTATTTGTTCTATCCTAAAGCGGAAGGAAAGTATCCGGTAGTACTGTGTCCTCCAGGGGCTGGCATCAAGACGATCAAAGGGCCTATGCGGCATAAATATTATGCGGAAGAAGGCTGTATCCGCTTTGAGATAGAAATCCACGGATTGAATCCGGAGTTGGATGAGGATACTTTCGGCGAGATAAGCCGCGCTTTCAGCAGCCGGGAAAACGGCTACTTGGTAAACGGCCTGGATAGTCGCGAGAATTATTATATGAAACGGGTTTATCTGGCTTGTGTCCGCAGTATTGATTTGCTGACTTCATTACCTGAATGGGATGGTAAAAATGTTATTGTGCAGGGGGGGAGCCAAGGGGGAGCTTTGGCTTTGATTACGGCAGGACTTGACAAGCGTGTTACGGCATGTGTGGCAAACCATCCCGCTTTAAGTGATATGGCAGGTTACAAAGCCGGCCGTGCCGGGGGATATCCTCATCTTTTTAAGAATACGGTAGATATGGATACACCTGCCAAGATGAAGACCCTTGCATATTATGATGTGGTGAATTTTGCCAAACAGATTACTGTTCCTGTTTATATGACATGGGGATTCAATGACAATACTTGTTCTCCTACTACCAGTTACATTGTCTATAATGTACTGAACTGTCCAAAAGAGGCGTTGATTACTCCAGTCAACGAGCACTGGACTTCTGAAGACACAGAATACGGGCATTTGCTTTGGATAAAGAAACACTTGAAATAAATCGATGGAAATAGATGTTTTTAAGATTATAATTGCTATATTTGTTTAGCATAGTGTAGCAACTATCTGTATTTTGATGTTGAACCCTTAAATCGCAAACAGATATGACCGACCTCACCATTCTAATCGCTGTTATTGCATTGGCATTGTGGCCGCTTGCATTTTTAGTTCTTCGCATCCGTCACGAGCGTAAAAAGCGTAGAGACCGTTTGGACCGTATGACAAAGGAAGATCTGGAGGATATCGGTACGGAAGAGCTGGTTATAGCTGTGCTCAAAAAGATAGGCTGTCAGCCGGAAACCAATGAGGAAGGACATATTGTCTTTAAATATCAAGGTGATGATTTTTATATTGCGGTGGAGGATGAGGCCCGGTTCATCATGATATGGAATCCGTGGTGGGCGTCTATCAGTGTGGATAATCCGGCTTTACCTTACTTAAAAGAGATTGTCAATCTGGTCAATGTGGATTCGTTGGTGACCACTGTCTTTACGGCGGATGAGGATGAGAAAAACGTGGGGCTTCATTCCAAGTGCCATACGGTCTTTACTCCCAAAGAAGGCCAGTTGGACGAATATCTGAAAGCTATGCTCGATCATTTCTTTGTTACTCACGATGCTATCAAGCAAAATTTGCAGCAACTGGGTAGTGCCGCTTCGGAAAGTGTTAATAAGGAACGGACAAAGGTGAAAGGATTTGCTGCTTATAAAGAGAACAGTACGCCACTGTCTTCTGTCGAAGAAGAGAAAAAATAAGGAATGTTTTCATTCGTTCCGGCTTTTATGAAAGTTGCTTTGATGTATGGTTCAAAGCAACTTTATTTGTGTTTATACTTATGCTAAATCCTTTTTCTCTTAAGTATTTTTTTTCTTATCTTTAAGTTCTTTTTTCTTGAAATCCTGAAGTTCAACAAGAAGGAAGATAAGGTGGAGGGCATGTTTGACAAATGCCTGTTCGTTCTGCGTAATCTATCTTCCCTTCTTGAGCGTCTGTGTGCGTTGCAGAGCCGTGTATTCGACCGTTTTTTCGAGGCTGCCGAGATTGCGAAATTCACCTCTAGGGAGTTTGGTGAACATTGGGAAAATTTGAAGAGCTTCCGTGATTGGTATAGCGTAATGTCTACTCAATTGAAGAAAGGACGTGAGGAGGACCCTAAAGAGGGACTCGAAAAAGGTCTTTAGGAAGGATTTGAAACAGGTCGTAAGGAAGAATGCTAAAAATGAAACAGGGCGGTATTGCATTTGATGTAAATTGCCTAGGTTACCGGTTTATCGGCTCAGGAAATAATGTTTCTTTAAGTTCTTTTCTGGAGAAATTGACTTCGTAAAGTGATTAAGTTGGCTTGATGCCTGAAACTTGTTGACCGATTTCCGTTCAAAGAGTTTGTTCAAATTATTTCGGTGAATCTTTTTTAAGGAGAGAATCTCTTTTTTGTGATAGTAATCAATTGATTAACAATTGATTGTTTCCTTCTTTTATATATGCTTATTTGTATATCTCTTACCAAGAGATATACATTTTCTGTGCAAAAATAAGCAAAGTTTTGAGAACTAATACATTTTTGGCAAAAAAAATAGGAATTTATATAAAAAATAAGCTTCCAAGTCCATTTTTATACTCCTTTATCCTATTTGAAATAGGATATAATATGTTGATATATTGTTTGTTAGTTACTTTCTATAGATCTCTTGGTAAGAGATCTATAGAAAATGTCGTTTTTAAGTTCCTTTATTATATGATAAAGTATGTCTTTGAAGCGATGAGAATGAATGAAATTAACATAGAGCAGATGGAATATCTATTTCTAAGACGTAAACGAAGTAGCGCCGTTTCCGAGCGGCAGAAGAACTTGCTTTTCAAGGCCGCCCAGCGGCATTGGGAGGAGGAGTTTGTCGGCAAGGAAGTGAATATTCGTAAAGTGGACTGCCGTATATATAAAGCTATATTGTACCAGCTTGAGATACGTCAGATATTCCTTGACACTTCGCTTTCGCTGAAAAAACTGAGCGATTTGCTTGAAACAAACCAGACCTACCTGAGTAATGTAGTAAACAAATACTTTGGCTGTAACTTGAAGGAGCTTGTGAACGGCTATCGTGTGGAATATGCCAAGGAGCTTCTTAGTTTCGGTCGTTGTGCATTGAATGACTTGCCTCGTAGTTGCGGTTTCGCTTCTAAAAGCGCTTTCTATTCAGCTTTCAGTAAGGTTGCGGGTGTGTCACCTTTGTCTTATCAGTCACGGGAAAGGAGGAAACGGGAGTTACAGGTAATAAACGAACTAAGATATTAATAATGAGATTAATATGTATAATCAATTTTAGTTTTTTAAATTTATAAATTTAAAGTTTTTCTATTATGAACAAAAAGTTTTTAAGTGCAATCCTGTTCGGAGCCTTGATGGTTTCGTCAACGGGAACATTTGTGTCTTGTAAAGACTATGATGATGACATTGACAACATCAATAAAGAGTTGTCGACTCTTAAAGGAGATCTGAGTGCTTTACAGGCAAAAGTAAATGAAGGCAAATGGATTACAAGTTTGGCTCCAACTACTGGTGGTTTTACCGTAACTTTTTCGGATAACACTTCTTATACCATTACGAATGGTAAAGATGGTGCTGCTGGTGCTGATGCTGTGAAATGGGAGATTGGTACTGACGGTTTTTGGTATAAGAATGATGTAAAGACCGAGTATCAGGCTGTTGGTCAAGCTGGCGAAGCTGGTGTATCTCCTTATATCGGTGAAAACGGTAACTGGTTTGCTTATAACACCGAGACAAAAGAAGTGGAAGATACAGGTATCTCTGCTGCTGGAACCAGTACCTACGTGGTGAAGAATGGTGATAACTATGAATTGCATGTGTATAACCAGACTACCGGGGAATATGAGTCAATCGTTCTTCCTGCTACTGCTGCAGCAGCTGCTTTGAACGTGGTGTTTATGCCGACATATAGTGATATGCAGACTAAAGTGGTTGCTATCAATATCTCTGTTGGTGACGAGTTTAACGATAAGAACCGTTTGTGGGATAATAATGTTTCATTGACTAACGATATTGTTTTCAACTATCGTGTTTCTCCTGCAAGCATTGATTTGGCAAAAGCAAATATTGGCTTCTTGGTAAATGAAGTACAGTCAAGAACTGCAGGTTCTATCTTGGAAGTTGCTGATAAATCGTTTGCTGATGGTGTTTTGGCTGTAAAAGCTAAAGCTGGTGAAGCATTCTCTTTGAAGAATAAGAAATATGCCGTGGCTTTACAGGTTCAGAATGATGCACAGAGCGCAATTTCTACTTATCATTTGCTTACATCTAATACAATTAATCGCGAAGACTTGACAGTATTCGAAGCTCGTAAGGATGATAATGGAGAGATTGGGTATTTCCAGTTCCTTTCTCTTGATATAAACCTCTTATATACAGGTGAATTGAATGTTGCTGATACTTTAACTGTAGGACGAACTGTTAGGGATAATTCTATGAATACTTCGTCATATAGTGACTTGAGAAAATACGGTTTTACTCCTTACTACGAAGTAGTTAAGAAAGCTGGTGAAGACAAAGGCAATTATTTCACTGTAGAAAATGGCGTTATTAAAACTAACGGACAAATTTCTTCTGTAGGTCATAATTGTACTTTCATTGTATCTGTATATGATAAGAAAGACGGATATAAATTGGCTGAAAAAGAATTGACTGTATCGTCAGTTGAGAAGATTGCTACTACTAAGACTTATACTAAATCTGAAACTCATGAATTAACTCTTGAATCAAAAGATTATAGATTCAAGTTTGATATGAATGATGTATATAATACATTGGGCATGTCTTCTCAAACTTTCTGGAATGCAGGATATTCTTCTGAATATTATATTTGGGATGCAGATAGAAGTGAATATGTACAATCAAGCAGTAGTAATGGTGTTATTTCTGCTGGTTCAGTATATGAAAACAATGAAAAGATCTTGTATGTAGATGTTAAGAATATCTTGACTAAGGATCAGCTTGGTAAGTACAAAGTAGTATTTAAGATTGGTAATACAGGTGCAGAAGTTGTTTATGAGGTTAAGGTAGTATATCCTGAAGTGACTTTGATTAAAGACAATGATTACTGGAAAGATGGTTATATGATTAATGCCGGTAAACTTGTAGGTTCTAATTATGTTATGTCTGGTGACTTGCGTCGCGGATATAAGAATAAAGACCTTGATTTGGTATTTGAAACAGTAGCTGGTGAAACTCGTACAGACTTTACTTTGATTAACAATGTTCTGACATATACAGGAGATTGCAATGATGAAGAAGGTAACCGTATCAATATCTCTACTATCGATCCGGTTGATGTAATGGTATTTGTTCTGATTAATGGTCAGAAGATTGACAATGGTACTAAGATCCAGGTTAAGTTTGCTGACCCGTTGAAGAATATCACTTTGAAGAAAGATGCCAAATTTGAAACTACAGACAAGAAGAGTCCAGCCGATAAATTGCAGTTGAATTCTGCAATCAACTTGGTAAGCATTGCTGGTGAAAAAGTAATTGAAAACGGTACGATGAATGCTACTATTGCCGGTTACTATAATGCTCAAGCAGCTAAGTTCGAAGTATCGAAAGAGGATGCTGCTAAGGGAGCTAGTGTAAATGCTACAACGGGTGAATTTACATGGCAGAATGATGGTGTAGCTTTGACAGCCAACAAGACTATCAATGTGAAAGTTACGGTTACATACACTTGGGGTGTTGCGGTTGGTACAATTCCTGTAACTGTAAAATCTAACCTCTAATCTGAATTTAGATGATTAAAAAATAATCATACTATAAAGTAAAAGTCCGCTTCTCCTTCGTGAGAAGCAGCTTCTACCCAAAGTAGAAATTATAAATTCTTTCAAGCGGGGAAAGCATACGTATCCGGCAACGGGCGTTTCTTTCCCCGCTTTTTTTTAAGGAAATGACTCTGAAGAATAGTTTGTTTCTTTTCCGGTTAGAGTCTGTTCATTGAATAAATTGTATATACCATGAATAAAGTAGAAGAGATAAAGAAAAAAATCAGAGATTTGAAGTTAAAGCAGAAGATGACAACTGGGCGTTTGGAATGGAACGATATACAGAGAGAAATAGACATTTTGAATAATGAGTTAAAGCAACTAGAAACAGACAAACCACAATATGGAAAATAGATTATACTTGTACAACTTAGGTATAAAGACATTTGGCGGCTTTGCAACACTGGGTGGAGTTATACAGGCTTTGCAACTATTTACGCAGCCTGATCTTGATATTAAATCAATTTTGCTTTCGTTTCCTGCGTGGGTAGTATATGTATTTGTATGCCTGACTATTATTTTTGCTATGTTGAGGGAACGGTACAAATCGATGAGTCAAAGGGTGGAAGTATTGAATGTTAAATTGAACGAGCAAGATGCAATGATTCGTTCATTGCAGGAAATGATGAAAATTGTGCCATTCAAAGGACGCTTTTTCTTGACCACAGAATATTTATACAATGAATTGGGGGAATATATACAGAATAACATTGATATTGATTCAATAGAGATAAAGAATACAATAGAAAAAAGAGGTATGGGAAACAAGAGAGATTCCTTTGTCCGATTAAATATAAGAGGTGTTGTTTCGCATAAAATCAGTACATTTCATTTGCTGGTGGCAGGTGATACCATTGTTAACTTTGAAGATATAAACATACAAGCGTTCGAGCGTGTTGGTGGGAAGCAGAAAAAATTATGTGCAAGAATTGCTGATAACGGACAGGATTCTTTGTTGAAGCAGGTTGTTGTTTCTTATGGCAAAGTAAAAAGTCCCGGTAGTATTGTTGATTTGATGATTGAATGGTGCTGGCCTAATATGTTGAATGTTACAGATTGTGACTATACTACATTGCCTAATTTTTTGGCTGGTACGGTGAAACATCTGAAAATGTCTTTGGAATGTAAAGAAGATATAGGTTTTAAATCGGCAAGTATATATAAATATAAAGTCGGTATGGATAAGGCCCAGTTGATTTTGGACGTTGATATGTCCGAAATCACAGATACGATATCTTATGAAGAAGATAATCCGTTAATGAATTCTACTTATATATTGTATTACGAAGTTGCCAGATGATTGGAAATCTGAAAAAATATATAGATAAGGCATCTTTTATGGAACATATAGATGCCAAGCTGCGGCAGAATGAACCTATGATTATAGATTCATTCGTCAGTAATAAATGTAATCTGAAATGTAGACATTGTTATTTTGGAGATGCCCGGCCCATATCAGAGTCGGTTTCTTTGGCAAGATGGAGAAGTTTTCTTGATGAAGCTATTGGAATGGGTATGAAACATTTTCATTTTTCGGGTAAAGAATCTTTTTTGGATAATAGAATCTTTGATATCCTGAATCTTTTAGCAGAGTATAAAGAAGATAGGAAAATATTTTATGGAGTTGTTTCAAATGGAATGAGTATGGATATTCAGGGGTATGACGAAGTTCTTGCAACCAACATTTCATACCTTGAAATTAGTCTTGAGGGCTCTGGAAAATACAATGATTTGATAAGGGGTGAGAACGGATACAATACGGTTTATGAGTTGATTGAAAATGTGGAGCATCGAGATAAAATAAACATTACTTCTACTATTTTTGATGATAATGGAGCTGATTTATTATCCATGTTGCTTGCATATTGGAAATTAGGAGTTGATAAATTTAATTTTGCTCCTATCATGTATTATTCACCATTTGAAATGAAACCATTGAAAAGTTTGTCGTGTGAATCCTTGCTTGGTTTTGTTTCGCTCTGTCTTGATTTTATGAATAATGATAACAGTTCGGATGCTATTGATATAAGGATTTGTATGACGAAAGCAATGGCGTATGAACTGTTTTTGAAAGAAAATATATTAACCGGAAAAATAGAGGAATATATATACAGAGGCAATAAAATGAAATATCAGAGGGGGAATAAGGTGTTGGAGTTTAGTTATCCTTTACTCAGCATTCCATTCCTTAATGAATTGGTCGTTACTCATGATGGTTACATTATATCCTGTGCAGATGATATTCATTATAAGTATCTTGATAAGATCGCTTTACCGAACGTGAATATAGTAAAAAACAGTTTTGCAGAAATATTGCAAGCGAGAAACGAATTTATTTTGTGTTATTTAGACAAAGAATTATCTCAATATACTAAATGTTTATAATTATGAAAACACAAGAATTTGTAGATGTTCGGGTGGGTGAAAGCACTCAGCCGGATCACGGTTATGAATTGAGTGATAAGTGTATAATAACGAAAAGTTCAAATGCTGTCGCTAGCGGAGCAGGAAGCAAAGGCTTGTTTTCGTATAAAAGTACTAAGCTGAAAAGTGCTGAATGTAAAATCAATCAGAGTTTACGGGATGTTGATAATGGAGCAGGAAGCAAAGGTTTGTTTAGTGTGAATGTTGATTAGTAAGCATGGCTTTGTAGAGAAGTTTGTTTGTCTTTTTAACTTCTGAACATGAAGCTAAAATGTTTGACCTCTTTTGCATGTGGCAACAATAAATTGACATAAAGCAAGTAATCATTCCTTTTCTTATAAAAGTGTGCTAAAAACACTTATATCTGAAAACATAACAATTATTTTTGTACGTTTTTTAATTAATGGATTGTTTTTATTCAGGTATGAAGAAGAGTTTGACGGCTTTGGCGTTCGGCACATTAGGATTGGGCATTGCCGAGTTTGTAATGATGGGCATTTTGCCCGATGTAGCGAAGGACTTGCATATAAGTATTCCGCAAGCAGGACATTTTATTTCGGCTTATGCACTAGGTGTGTGCGTAGGAGCACCGGGGATGGTTTTGGTGGCTCGTACCCGTCCGCTGAAACATATTCTGTTAGGCTTGATGGTTATTTATATTTGTGGTAATTTGTGTGCTGCCGTTTCAGTGAATTATTGGATGATGTTGATGATGCGTTTTATTTCCGGATTGCCTCATGGCGCCTTCTTTGGGGTTGGTTCCATTGTGGCGGAAAGAGTGGCTGATAAAGGAAAAAGTTCGCAGGCAGTGGCATTGATGGTGTCGGGTATGACGATTGCCAATCTTTTTGGTGTACCTTTGGGTACGTTCATGAGTAATATAATGTCCTGGCGTATTCCTTTTCTCTTTAATGGAGTATGGGGACTGATTACCTTGTTCTATATTTGGAAATGGGTTCCTTCACTGCCTGCTTTGCCGGATACAGGTTTGAAAGGACAGTTCCGTTTTTTGAAGAATCTAGCTCCATGGTTGTTGATATTTACGACTATGTTTGGGAATGGAGGTATCTTTTGTTGGTATAGTTATGTTACTCCTTTGATGACACATGTGGCAGGTTTCAGTGAGAACAGTATGACTTTCATTATGGTGCTGGCAGGTCTTAGCATGACTGTAGGAAACTTGATGGGTGGAAAGTTTTCTGATCAGTATGGAGCAGCCCGTGTGGTGAAATATACACAGATTATTATGGCCTCCGGTTTGCTTGCCATTTTCTTTGCAGCTTCTATCTCTTGGCTGGCAGTGATATTGATGTGTGTATGTACGGCAGGATTATTTGCTGTTTCGGCTCCACAACAATTATTGTTACTCCAAAATTCACGCGGAGGAGAAATGATGGGAGCGGCCTGTGTGCAAGTCGCTTTTAATTTGGGCAATGCCATTGGTGCCTATGCCGGTGGGCTACCCATAGATGCCGGATTGGGTTATCGGTATCCGGCTTTGGTAGGAGTTTTTATCGTATTGACCGGCTTTGTCGCTGTTTCCCTTTATTCCAAAAGGGAATCGGCTTCTCTTTCCAAGATATAAATCACATCTCCACTCTTTTTAACCTCTACCCGGCTACCTTCCGGATTCAGGTTGAAAGGTGTGGTCTTGTCTGTTTTGTTATCTACGACCATCAGTACATTATCTTCGGCAAAGCGCTTTATTTCCACTTTCAGGTTGGCGTCGGGCATGGTTTGGTCCAGCAGCAGACTGTCATTTAGATATACCGCTATACTATCTCCGGCAAAACTATTAGTTAGTTCTATGTTGTAGACTCCTTCATAAGTCTGTACTTTGTCAGCCTTGCGTTGGAAACGGAAGGACATATACAAAAAAATGATAATAACGGCAAAGACTCCAAAAGCCAGCATACCGTTACCTATCATGAATTGCTTGTTCGTATTTAAACTGTTTTTATCCATAGTGTTATAAGTTTCTGCAAAACTACAATTTTTTAATAGAATATTTTGTAGCACTGGTAGATAATTTGTATCTTTGCACCGAAATGGATGAATGGTGGGGCTTGATTAAGCCCTTTTTTTGTTCTTAATAGTGAATAAATGATAGATAAAAATGTAGTAACCCGGATTGTTGACGAGTGGCTGGAAGGTAAAGATTACTTTTTGGTAGATGTCACGGTGAGCCCGGATGACAAAATTGTGGTAGAAATTGACCATGCCGAGGGAGTATGGATTGACGATTGTGTAGAACTTAGCCGCTATATTGAGTCTAAACTGGACCGTGAAGAAGAGGATTATGAACTGGAAGTGGGTTCGGCCGGTATAGGACAACCTTTCAAGGTATTGCAACAGTACTTGATACACATTGGTAAGGAGGTGGAAATCCTGACTAAAGAGGGAAAGAAGCTGGAAGGTGTATTGAAGGATGCAAATGAAGAGAACTTTACCGTAACCATTGAAAAGAAAGTGAAACCGGAAGGAGCCAAACGCCCCAAACTGGTAGAGGAGGATATTACTTTTGCGTATGATGAGATAAAATACACTAAATACTTAATTAGTTTTAAATAATTATGGCCAAAAAAGAAGAAACAATCAGCTTGATTGATACATTTTCGGAATTTAAGGAATTAAAGAATATTGATAGAACAACTATGGTGAGTGTACTCGAAGAGTCTTTCCGTAGTGTGATCGCGAAAATGTTTGGCACTGATGAAAATTACGACGTTATTGTGAATCCTGACAAGGGAGATTTCGAAATATGGCGTAACCGTGAAGTTGTAGCAGATGAGGATTTGACGAATCCCAATATGCAGATCTCATTGACCGAGGCACAGAAAATTGATGCGTCTTATGAGGTGGGTGAGGAAGTGACCGATGAAGTAATCTTTGCCAAGTTTGGCCGCCGTGCCATTCTGAACTTGCGTCAGACGCTGGCATCGAAGATTTTAGAACTGGAGAAAGATAGCTTGTATAATAAATATATTGATAGGGTGGGTACTGTAATCAGTGCGGAAGTCTATCAGATATGGAAGAAAGAAATGTTGTTGCTGGATGATGAAGGCAACGAACTGCTTTTGCCCAAGACTGAACAGATTCCGAGTGACTTCTACCGTAAAGGCGAAACTGCCCGTGCCGTAGTGGCCCGTGTAGATAATAAAAATAATAATCCGAAGATTATTCTGAGCCGTACTTCACCTGTGTTCTTGCAACGCCTGTTTGAAATGGAAGTACCCGAAATCAATGACGGGTTGATCACTATCAAGAAGATTGCGCGCATTCCCGGAGAACGTGCTAAGATAGCAGTTGAGTCGTATGACGACCGTATAGACCCGGTAGGTGCCTGCGTAGGTGTAAAAGGATCACGTATCCACGGTATTGTGCGTGAGTTGCGTAATGAAAATATCGACGTGATCAACTATACTTCTAACATTCAGTTGTTCATTCAGCGTGCGTTGAGTCCGGCTAAGATTTCTTCTATTGTGTTGCACGAAGAGGAGAAAAAAGCAGAAGTATATCTGAAACCGGAAGAAGTGTCTTTGGCAATCGGTAAGGGGGGAATGAATATCAAACTCGCCAGTATGCTTACCGAATATACGATTGATGTGTACCGCGAATTGGATGAGAGCGCGATGGATGAGGATATCTACCTTGATGAATTCAAGGATGAAATTGATGAGTGGGTTATCACAGCCATCAAGAATATTGGATTGGATACAGCTAAGGCTGTACTGAATGCTCCGCGCGAGATGTTGATAGAAAAAGCGGACCTGGAAGAAAACACGGTTGATGACGTGTTGAGAGTTTTAAGAGCTGAATTTGAAGAGTAACTCTTCAGTCCCGGCTCGTAGTTAATAATTAAAAAACGAGTATGACGATTAGACTGAACAAAGTAACAAGAGATTTAAATGTAGGAATAACGACGGTAGTTGAATTCTTGCAGAAGAAGGGCTATACCATTGAGGCTAGTCCTAATGCGAAAATTACCGAAGAACAATATGCTGTACTTGTGAAAGAGTTCAGCACAGATAAAAATTTAAAAATAGAGTCTGAAAAATTTAGTCAGGAAAGACAGAATAAGGATCGCAACAAAGCTTCTATCTCTATCGAAGGTTTTGAATCTAAGAAAGAGAAAGAAGAGGTGGTGAAAACTGTTATTCCTGAAGAGGCACGCCCCAAACTGAAGCAAGTGGGTAAAATAGATCTGGACAATTTGAACAAGAAAACTGCGTCAAAGGTTGTAGAACCAGCTGCGAAAGTTATTGAACAAACTCCGAAAGCAGAACCCGTGGTGGAAAAGGTGGTTGAGAGGAAGGAAACTCCCCAGCCCCAGAAGGAAACGCCGAAGCCTGTGGTGGTAGAGGAAAAGAAACCGGAATCGACTCCTCAACCTGCTCCTGCTCCAGTTTTGGAAGAGAAGAAAGAGCCTAAAATTGAAAAGACGGAAGAAAAGACACCCCAGGTGAAAGAGATGGAAAAAGAAACACCCGAAGCAGCACCCGTTCAGGAAAAAGAAGAAGACGATGTATTTAAAATTCGTCCTACTGAATTTAAATCGAAAATTAATGTAGTAGGTCAGATTGATCTGGCTGCATTGAATCAGTCTACCCGTCCGAAAAAGAAATCGAAGGAAGAAAAACGGAAAGAGAGAGAAGAGAAAGATAAGCAGCGTCAGGAACAGCGTAAACTGATGAAGGATGCTATTATCAAAGAGATCCGTAAGGGAGACGATAAGATTTCTAAAAACTTGGTTAACGATGATGCCGCAAAGAAGAAAAAGCGCAATAGAATAAATAAGGAACGTGTGGATATAAATGCTGCCGGTACAACGAATGTTGGAGGAGCATCTAATAATAACCAACGTAACGATAACGCTAACAGACCGAATAGGAACAATAACTCCAAACCTAATAGTAATAACAATCAGGGTGGAGGCAAATTTAATAAAGACCGTTTCAAGAAACCTGTTGTAAAAGCGGAAGTTAGTGATGAAGATGTGGCAAAGCAGGTTAAGGAAACATTGGCACGTCTGACTAACAAGACTAAGAACAAGGCTGCCAAGTATCGTAAGGAGAAACGTGAAAATGTTCAGAACCGCCTGATGGAACAGGAGGAGATGGAACAGGAAGATAGCAAAATATTGAAACTGACCGAGTTCGTTACTGCGAACGAATTGGCAAGTATGATGGATATCCCTGTTACTCAGGTTATTGCTACTTGTATGAGTATCGGTATCATGGTTTCTATCAATCAGCGTCTGGATGCCGAGACAATTAACTTGGTAGCAGAAGAATTCGGATACAAGACAGAATATGTAAGTGCTGAGGTAGCACAGGCTATTACAGAAGAGGAAGATAACGAAGAAGATTTGCAGCCGCGTGCTCCGATTGTGACAGTAATGGGACATGTTGACCATGGTAAGACTTCATTACTGGACTATATTCGTAAAGCAAATGTAATTGCCGGTGAGGCAGGGGGTATCACCCAGCATATCGGTGCTTACAATGTGAAATTGGAAGACGGACGTCATATTACATTCTTGGATACTCCGGGTCACGAGGCATTTACCGCTATGCGTGCCCGTGGTGCGAAAGTGACGGATATTGCTATTATTATTGTAGCTGCCGATGATAATGTGATGCCGCAGACCAAAGAGGCGATTAATCATGCTATGGCTGCCGGTGTGCCTATCGTATTTGCTATTAATAAGGTGGATAAGCCGCACGCCAATCCGGATAAGATTAAGGAAGAACTGGCTGCCATGAACTTCCTGGTGGAAGAGTGGGGTGGTAAGTATCAGTCGCAAGATATTTCGGCAAAGAAAGGTACAGGTGTACATGATTTGTTGGAAAAAGTATTGCTGGAAGCTGAAATGTTGGATTTGAAGGCTAATCCCGACCGCAAGGCAACCGGTTCTATCATTGAATCGTCGTTGGACAAGGGACGCGGTTATGTGGCTACTATGTTGGTGGCAAACGGTACGCTGAAAATGGGCGATATAGTCTTGGCTGGTACTAGTTATGGTAAGGTGAAAGCTATGTTTAATGAACGTAACCAGCGCATCAAGGAGGCCGGTCCTTCCGAACCGGTATTGATTCTGGGGCTGAACGGTGCTCCTGCGGCAGGTGATACTTTCCATGTGATTGATACGGAACAAGAGGCTCGTGACATTGCCAACAAACGTGAACAGTTGCAGCGTGAGCAGGGCTTGCGTACTCAGAAACTGCTGACATTGGATGAAGTGGGCCGTCGTTTGGCTTTGGGTGATTTCCATGAGCTGAATGTGATTGTTAAAGGTGACGTGGACGGTTCTGTCGAAGCGTTGAGCGATTCATTGATAAAACTGTCTACAGAACAGGTACAGGTTAATGTGATCCACAAAGGTGTCGGTCAGATTTCCGAGTCGGATGTGACTTTGGCTGCTGCATCAGATGCGATTATTGTAGGTTTCCAGGTTCGTCCTTCAAGTTCTGCCGGCAAACTGGCTGAGCAGGAGGGTGTGGATATCCGCAAATATTCTGTTATCTATGATGCGATTGAAGAAGTGAAGGCTGCTATGGAAGGTATGCTGGCACCTACTTTGAAGGAACAGATTACTGCAACCATCGAAGTGCGTGAAGTCTTCAATATTACCAAGGTCGGTTTGGTTGCCGGTGCTATGGTGAAGACAGGTAAGGTGAAACGTTCTGATAAGGCACGCTTGATTCGTGATGGTATTGTAGTCTTTACCGGTGCTATCAATGCTTTGAAGCGTTTCAAGGATGATGTGAAAGAAGTAGGTACTAACTTTGAATGTGGTATCAGTCTGACAAACTGTAACGATATCAAGGTCGGTGATATTATTGAAGCTTACGAAGAAGTAGAGGTTAAACAGACTTTGTAATATACTGAAGTCTGAGAATATAGATGGTAATGTCATCCTGAGCATAGCGAAGGATCTGGCACCTCGCCCAGCGCGTGGGCTGGCAGATTCTTCGCTTTGTTCAGAATGGCATTACTGCTTTTTGTAATAACGATAAAGATGGCGACAATAGATATTATTATATTGGCTATGATTGGTGTGGGTGTCATTATGGGATTAATGAAGGGATTTGTGAAGCAGATGGCGTCTATTGTAGGGTTGATAGCCGGATTGCTGATGGCTCGTGCCTTGTTTGGCATTGTTGCTGAAAGGTTGGCACCGGTTTTAGGTACTTCGACGACTGTAGCACAGGTTTTAGCTTTTATATTGATCTGGGTAGCTGTACCTTTAGGTTTTGCGTTCGTCGCCTCTTTGTTGACAAAAGCATTGGATGCTGTGCACCTGGGATGGCTGAACCGTTGGTTAGGCAGCGGATTGGGAGCATTGAAGTATATGATACTGATAGGGTTAGTTATTCATGTGATAGAATATATAGACCCGAACAATGAGCTGATTAGTGCAACAAAAAAGAAGGAATCAGTGTTATATTATCCTATGAGGGACTTGTCCGGTATCTTTTTTCCGGTATTTAAGAATGTAACAGAACAATTAATAGAAATATAAGATAGATATGCAAGAAGAACCCAATAAATATGTGAAAGAACTGACGCAGGAGAAGTACAAATATGGCTTCACCACAGAAGTTCACACAGATATTATAGAAAGGGGATTGGATGAGGATGTTATCCGCTTGATTTCTGCAAAGAAAAACGAGCCGGAGTGGTTACTGGAGTTTCGCCTGAAAGCATACCGCTACTGGCTGACAATGGAGATGCCTGCATGGGCACACCTCACTATCCCTGAAATAGATTATCAGGCTATATCCTATTATGCGGATCCTACAAAGAAAAAAGAAGGACCGAAAAGTATGGATGAGGTAGATCCTGAGTTGATTAAAACTTTCAATAAATTAGGTATTCCCTTGGAGGAACAAATGGCGTTGAGTGGTATGGCAGTAGATGCTGTCATGGACTCTGTATCCGTCAAGACTACATTTAAAGAAACCTTGTTGGAAAAAGGGATTATTTTTTGTTCGTTCAGTGAAGCGGTGCGTGAACATCCCGATTTGGTGAAGAAATATCTGGGTTCGGTGGTTGGACCGCGGGATAATTTTTTTGCAGCCTTGAACTCGGCAGTGTTCAGTGACGGATCGTTTGTATATATTCCGAAAGGAGTGCGTTGTCCTATGGAACTCTCCACCTATTTCCGTATCAATGCGGCTAATACCGGTCAGTTTGAACGTACACTGATTGTTGCGGATGATGATAGTTATGTTTCTTATCTGGAAGGATGTACGGCCCCTATGCGGGATGAGAACCAATTACATGCGGCCATAGTGGAGATTGTGGTGCATGACCGTGCGGAAGTGAAATATTCTACCGTACAGAACTGGTATCCGGGAGATGCCGAAGGCAAAGGAGGAGTATATAACTTTGTGACAAAACGTGGCCATTGCAAAGGAGTGGATAGCAAATTGAGCTGGACACAGGTGGAAACCGGATCGGCCATTACTTGGAAATATCCCAGTTGCATCTTGAGTGGAGATAATTCTACTGCTGAATTCTATTCGGTGGCAGTAACGAATAACTATCAGCAGGCTGATACGGGGACTAAAATGATTCATTTAGGTAGAAATACCCGTAGTACCATTGTTAGTAAAGGAATCAGTGCCGGAAAGAGCCAGAACTCTTATCGTGGTCTGGTACGTGTGGCTCAGAAAGCAGACAATGCCCGTAATTACAGCCAGTGTGACTCTTTGTTGCTGGGGAGCCAGTGCGGTGCTCATACATTCCCATATATGGATATTCATAATGAGACTGCTGTGGTGGAACATGAGGCGACAACCAGCAAGATCAGCGAAGACCAGTTGTTTTATTGCAATCAGCGCGGTATTCCTACGGAAGACGCTATTGGGTTGATTGTCAATGGATATGCAAAAGAAGTACTGAATAAACTTCCAATGGAGTTTGCGGTAGAGGCACAGAAGCTGCTGGCTATTTCTTTAGAGGGAAGTGTAGGATAAATGAAGAACTAAGAATTTAATAGAATTATGTTAGAGATAAAAGACTTACATGCCAGTGTCAATGGCAAAGAAATATTGAAAGGTATTAATCTAAGCATAAAGAAAGGTGAAGTTCATGCTATTATGGGACCCAACGGTTCCGGAAAGAGTACCCTTTCGTCTGTGTTGGTAGGCAATCCGGCTTTTGAGGTAACGAAAGGTTCGGTGACCTTTGAAGGAAAAGATTTGTTGGCTTTGAATCCTGAGGATCGCAGCCATGAGGGTCTGTTTTTGTCTTTCCAATATCCGGTGGAGATTCCCGGAGTCAGTATGGTGAACTTTATGCGTGCGGCGGTAAACGAGCAGCGTAAATATAAAGGCCTTCCTGCATTAACAGCCAGTGAGTTCTTGAAGCTGATGCGCGAGAAACGGGCTGTGGTAGAATTGGATAATAAATTGGCAAACCGTTCGGTAAACGAGGGATTCAGCGGTGGTGAGAAGAAGCGCAATGAGATCTTCCAGATGGCTATGCTGGAGCCTAAGTTGAGTATTTTGGATGAAACGGATTCCGGTCTTGATATTGATGCGTTGCGTATTGTAGCCGAGGGTGTGAACAAACTGAAGACTCCCGAAACAAGTTGTATCGTCATTACACACTATCAACGGTTGCTGGATTATATCAAACCGGATATTGTACATGTATTGTATAAAGGACGTATTGTAAAAACTGCGGGTCCCGAATTGGCTTTGGAACTGGAAGAGCGTGGTTACGACTGGATAAAAGCCGAGTTGGGAGAATAATATTGGATGCCTAAAGAAGAAAGTGATTATGAGAGCAGAACAACAATATATTGATCTCTTTTCTCAATGTGAGGCGATGATTTGCCAGCATAGTGCCGAGGTGCTGAACGCTCCCCGTGCGCAAGCTTTCGCAGATTTCGAAAAATTAGGTTTCCCTACCCGCAAGCAGGAAAAGTATAAATACACGGATGTGAGCAAATTGTTCGAGCCGGATTATGGTTTGAATTTGAACAGACTCGACATTCCGGTGAATCCGTATGAAGTGTTCAAGTGCGATGTACCTAATATGAGTACCGCTCTTTATTTTGTAGTAAATGATGCTTTTTATCGTAAAGTTTTGCCGAAGGCGCAATTGCCGGAAGGAGTGTTGCTTGGCAGCTTGAAAGAGCTGTCTGAACAATATCCGGCTTTGGTCAAGCAGTATTATGGCAAGTTGGCAGATACTTCCAAGGATGGTGTGACCGCCTTCAATACTACTTTTGCCCAGGATGGCTTTATGCTGTATGTGCCGAAAGGCGTGGTGGTGGACAAACCCATTCAACTGGTGAATATATTGCGTGCTGATGTTAATTTTATGGTGAACCGCCGTGTGCTGGTTGTGCTGGAAGAAGGTGCGCAGGCTCGTCTGTTGATTTGTGATCATGCCATGGATAATGTAAATTTCCTTTCTACTCAGGTTATTGAGGTCTTTGCAAAAGAAAATGCTATTTTCGATCTTTATGAACTGGAAGAAACCCATACCAGCACAGTGCGTTTCAGTAACCTCTATGTGAACCAGGAGGCAGACAGTAATGTGCTTTTGAATGGTATGACTTTGCATAACGGTACTACGCGTAATACAACTGAAGTAACTTTGGCCGGACGTGGAGCTGAGATCAATTTGTGTGGTATGGTCATTGCCGATAAGAATGAACAGGTGGACAATCATACTTTCATTGACCACAAGGTTGCTGATTGCACTAGTAATGAGCTGTTTAAATATGTATTGGATGATCAGGCGACAGGTGCGTTTGCCGGAAAAGTATTGGTACGTGAAGGAGCACAACATACTAATTCCCAACAAACCAACCGCAACCTCTGTGCTACTCGTGATGCCCATATGTACACTCAGCCGCAACTGGAAATTTATGCGGATGACGTAAAGTGCTCTCACGGAGCTACTGTCGGTCAGCTAGATGAAAATGCGTTGTTCTATATGCAACAGCGTGGTATCAGTCTGAAGGAAGCACGTTTATTGCTTATGTTTGCTTTTGTCAATGAAGTAATAGATACGATTCGCCTGGATGCATTGAAAGACCGTTTGCATTTGTTGGTGGAAAAACGCTTCCGTGGTGAGTTGAATAAATGTCAGGGATGTGCGATATGTAAATAGGACGTTATGTACGATATACAAAAAGTAAGAGAAGATTTTCCGATATTAGATCGGGAGGTGTATGGAAAGCCGCTTATTTATCTGGATAATGGGGCTACCACTCAGAAACCGCGCCAAGTGGTTGAAGCCATAACCGATGAATATTATTCGGTCAATGCCAATGTGCATCGTGGTGTGCATTTCTTGTCTCAGCAGGCTACCGAGTTGCATGAAGCTTCTCGTGAGACTGTACGTCGTTTTATCAATGCACGCAGTAGCAATGAAATCGTGTTTACACGGGGCACGACGGAGAGCATCAACCTGTTGGCTTCTTCTTTTGCCGACAGTCAGATGAAGGAAGGAGATGAAGTGATTGTTTCTGTCATGGAGCATCACAGCAATATTGTACCTTGGCAGTTACAGGCTGCGCGTAAAGGAATCGTGCTGAAAGTGATTCCCATGAATGACAGGGGAGAACTGTTGTTGGATGAATATGAGAAACTCTTTTCGGAACGGACCAAACTGGTGAGTTTCGCTCATGTAAGTAATGTGTTGGGCACTGTCAATCCAGCGAAAGAGATGATTGCGACTGCCCATGCACACAGTGTTCCCGTTTTGATTGATGGAGCGCAGAGTGTTCCTCACATGAAAGTGGATGTTCAGGATTTGGATGCTGACTTTTTTGCTTTCAGCGGACATAAGATATATGGACCTACCGGGGTGGGAGTGCTTTATGGAAAGGAAGAGTGGCTGGATAAACTTCCACCTTACCAAGGGGGAGGCGAGATGATACAAAGTGTCAGCTTCGAGAAAACGACTTTTAATGAATTACCGTTTAAGTTTGAAGCGGGAACTCCCGATTATATCGGCACTACTGCCTTGGCAAAAGCGTTGGATTATGTATCTGCTCTCGGCGTGGAAAATGTTGCCACCCATGAGCATGAACTGACACAATATGCTATGCAGCGTCTGAAAGAAATAGACGGGATGCGTATCTTCGGAGAGGCCGGTAACAAGAGCAGTGTCATTTCTTTCTTGGTAGGAAATATTCATCATTTGGATATGGGTACGTTGCTTGACCGCTTGGGCATTGCTGTGCGTACCGGGCATCATTGCGCACAGCCTTTGATGCTTCGTATGGGGATTGAGGGAACTGTACGTGCTTCTTTTGGTTTGTATAATACTAAAGAAGAGATAGATGTGCTGGCTGCCGGTATTGAGCGTGTCAGCAGGATGTTTTGATTTCTCCAAACGAAATAAGTCGCCTGTCATTGATAAACATTATATTAATGGCAGGCTTTTTTGTATAACAAGAATCAGCGTGACTTCACACAAGATTAGGAGAAACTTCTCACAAGATTTGCCTCATCTTGTAACAAGATATCAGGCATCCTGGTTTCTTGCGTCTTTTATGTTCTTTTTTGTGGGCATATTCCTCTTCCGGTGGAAAATATGCTCCTCCCGAAGAATTGCCCCAAAAATCCTTCAGAAGTTTCAGCCTTTTCGTAAACTCCCTGTTCATGGGCTTTCCGGCTGAAGGATTTTTTCCAGGCTGAAAGATTTCGAGGTATCAATTCTTCAGCCAGAATGCCGATGAACAAAGCGTTTGCGGAGAGGCTGAAACCTCTGAAGGAAAAAATAAGTGTTTTGCTATGTGTATATAAAGAAACAGGAGAAACAACAGGACGTATTAATAAAAGCTCTTGATGTTTTTTTAATATGTCCTGTTGTTTTTAAAAAAGGGGCAGATGTTTTGAAGTTTCCTGTTGTGAAGTGTGAACATATACTGATGTATAGGCTGAAAGATATATCATGTTTCAGCCGGAAGATATATAATCTTACACCTGTAACATTCTACTCATTCATTGGAGAATTTTTATCACTTCTGAAAAGAGTGTATTGGGGGTAACAGGTAATACGATATAAAAGCAGGGGGCTACATTCATCACGAGTGCGGCCCCCTTTTGGTATTATTTATATTAAGGTAAAAAGAGAGAGTTTATTTGCCATAATCATCATATAACATCAGCAAATGTGATGAACTCCAACTGAAATGGGGAGCTTTTAACAATTCACCGGTGTGTGTGCCATAGTTTTCATGTATCGGTGCTCCTTCTTTCAAGCCTTGCAGACGGTCGAATACCTGGAGGGTATATTCATCCGCCATCTTGTTATATCCATAGTTGCGCAGACCGCGGATAGCGAAATAAGTCTGATCCAACCAGATAGGGCCACGCCAATAGCCACGTGGGTTATACTTCGGGTTGTCTGCTGCTACTGTGGGGAAGGGAATGTAGGTAGAGAACTTGGCTGTATCGGTCAGCAGGGGCAACATGGCTTTTACCTGATCGGCAGTAGCTACTTCTGTCCATAACGGAGTATATGCTTCGCATCCCGGTTCCTGTATAAAGCTTCCGTCCTTTAAACGGCGATCGAAGAAGAAACCTTTTTCTTTGTCGAAGAAATAATCGGCTACTTGGCTACTGTAATCCGGACCGTCAAAAGTAACTCCCAGAATACTTGCAAATTTCTTTAATAGTTTACATTCCAAAGCCAGATAAGCATTTAAATCAACACTTTCCTGATCCATGCTCCATGCATCCTCAGCCCCGTTATTTTTCAGCATCTTGGCATCATCAAAACGGATGGCATTATCCATACCGCTTTCCCAAGCTGCTGCTTCCAATGTGCCATCGGTAGAACCGTATTCACACATACCGTTGCGGTTATGGTCACGCTTGTTATACCACCATTTGTAATAGGCCATCAATTGTGGATACATTTCACTGATGAACGCCGTATCATTGGCATGGGTGAATATTTCGTCTACCGCCCATGATACGAGAGGAGGTTTGCTGTCGCGTGCATTATTTTCGGCAGGATCGGTATAGATACAGTCTATAATCATACCGTCAGGCTGCTGGTAGTCAAACATGGCACGAATGTTGTCCTTGGCCAATTCCGGATCGAATTTTGCCAGAGCAGCAGAGAAACGCCAAGTGTCCCAGGCCCAGAATCCTACGAAGTAGTATGCGGCATGGCTCGGAACAATTCCTTCGTGGAGCAATCCGCCGCGGTGGGTACGCCAGTTGCTGATAAGTGTAACAACTGCTTTCACGGCGATACGGTCATACTCAGGTTTCATATCTTTGCGCAGAATCTTGGTGAGATAACCTTCCCAGCGTTCTTTGTTGGCTTTGAGCCCTTCCTGCGGATTGCTTAGAGCAAATTGTGCTTTTTGTAATCCGGCAGAAAGTTCTTTTTCTCCGGTATAGAAAGAAATGGCTACGTAGGTGTCGTGTTCGCTGCCATTGATTTTTGCTTGGTAATTATTGTCAGTGCCCTTTACGCTAACATCCGGGGTAAAAGTTAATGCTACAATCTCACCGGAGGGATGACGGGCGATGACGGTATTTTGGTCTGTTTGGACTTGTATCTCTTTTCCCCATTGGCTGGCAGTTAAGGAGAGTTCCTTCCCTGCATCGGAGTGAATGCGGAGCAATGCGGTAGAAGCATCTAAAAAATTCAGGCGTTGAATGATTTTACCTTCCTCTGAACTTGCCGAAAGATATAACTCTCCCGGGAAATAACAAGTGGAATCCGGAGTAAATATAACATTCGCCTGATCGGCATATCCTACCGTGACAGCCGATTGTGCCATCCATTGGCGTCGGTTCATATCCAGACTGAACGGGCCACAGAAACCGTTCACCCAGTGATCTTTCTGCGGAAGGGTAAATCCCATCCAGGAACCGGCGTCTGTGAACCAACCCCGGCAACGTGTCAGTGTATCGGGAGTATAGGCTATATCCAGTATGTTATTGAATTCATATCTTTTGCCTGTGGGGATGTTCTCACTGGCAGGGTTACAGGCGGCTGTGAAGCCTGCAACTACTGCTGTGAGAAGAATGATTTTGGTAAATTTATGTTTCATGTTATTTCGTTATTTGAAGATCGTTTCATCACAGATTATTCAGATTAATACAGATGCAATCATTCACGAATTGAAATTCAATCTGCGAGAATCTGTATAATCTGTAGTGAATCAGAATTTTTAAAACCATTTCTTATGCGCTTTTTCAGCAGCATCGTCTTGATTGCTCAAAGGTTGCATGGTAAAGCTGTATTGCCATTCGTGCGGAGTGATGGTATATTCCGGATGTACTTGCGCTCCCCAAGTTTTATCTCCACCTACCCCCATGTGACGGTGGTCGATGTTTAACCATACCATGTCTTTCTTCATAATACTTCCACCATGACGGCGTTCTGTATTGAATGCTACATAGTCAATATCCTCCAACGGGAAATTCCATGCGCTGACATTCAGCGGTTCCTCACCTGTGATTAACAGGCCTTCCCCTGCTTTATTACGCAATGCAACCCATCGTACATCGGTTTTGTTGCCGGTTTCCTGTGCACGGACATACGGATGGAATTGTTCCCATACTGTAGCGGTATAGAGTCCGATAGGATAACCCGTCTTGCGGTCTGCATAGTTTTCTTGTGGTCCGCGGCCCAGCCAGGTCATCACATCATATTCTGCCGGAAGAATCATACGCATACCCAGACGTGGCATTTCAGGAAGGGCTTTGTTGCCGGGTACAAAGTGCATACTTACTTTGACAGCTCCATTGGGGCGTACCTGATAGATGGTCTGCAAAGTTGATTCTTGTGCTTCCAGTTTATAATTTACAGTAACGGTTGCCAGTTTCTTGTTTGAATCTTCTTTTAAATCGATACTTTGTAACTTGGCGTTCTTGCCTGCAAATTTCCAGATGCCGCAACGCTCCAGATGGTTGTTGGCAACATCATTGTCGGTTAATGCACGCCAGAAATTGGGTTGTAATCCTTCTTTTATCAGATTCTTTCCGTTGTATAAGAGTTCTGTCATTTCACCATCAGCAGTAGAGAATGCGATACGGAAGTTCTCCCCTGTCAAGGTGATAGCATCCGGAGTACGTTCGGTATTTATAGTTTTGTCTACTAGTTCCCGGGCAGTCCATGTAGCATTCAGCAGCCGTTCTCCTTCCGGATTCAGTTGCCATTGCTCCATGGCTACCTGATGTCCCTTTGGAACTAATGGGGCTTCCTTTTTGGTAAATGCTTCCAATTTCAGGAAATATTCTTTTCCATCGTTAGGAATCAAGTTCATCGGGATAGTGATGAAGGCAGAAGAACGGGCAGTCATTGTCGGGAAATCCATTTCACCGCTTTGTACAGCTTTTCCGTCTGTTTCTACAGTCCAGTGTAGTTTGTAATCTTCCAAACTGATAAAATCATGCCAGTTAGTCACTTTGATTTGCTTGGTGGTAAAGGCAACCGGCTCAAAATGAATGTATTGATATACTTTTTTTACTTCCCAGATGTGTGGATGAAGTGAACGGTCTGCAGCTACCAGTCCGTTGGCACAGAAGTTGGAGTCATTAGGGACACCTACAAAGCCCATGTCGCCTCCGTAAGCCCAAATCTTATTGCCGTTCTTGTCTTTGATATCAAAGGTGGCGTCAACCCAGTCCCATATGAAGCCACCTTGCAGCTGGTCATATTTATAAATCAAATCCCAATAGTCTTGTAGATTACCTACACTGTTACCCATAGCGTGGGCATATTCACATAGAATCATCGGGCGGGCATCACGCTGGTTTACATGGCGGCGCAGGGACCAGATGCGTGCATACATCGGACAGTAGATGTCAGATTTGGCATCATAACCACCTCCCTCATATTGTACAGGGCGAGTAGGATCGAATTTCTTGGTCCAGTCATATAACGTTTCAAAGTGTTTTCCGTAGCCGGACTCATTTCCCATTGACCAAGTGACAATGGCGGTGATATTGCGGTCCCGCAGCACCATGCGGCTCATGCGTTGCATAAACGGTACTTCCCAATCGGGATTATTAGCCAGTGTGCCATCTTTATGCGCCTGCATACCATGGCTTTCAATGTTTGCTTCATCTACCAGATACAAACCGTATTCGTTACACAATGCATACCATTCATAGCGGTTGGGGTAATGGCAAGTGCGTACAGCATTCAGGTTGAATTGCTTCATCAACTGAATGTCTTTTATCATGCTCTCTACGGTAATGGTACGACCATGATGCGGATCGTGTTCATGGCGGTTTACTCCTTTAAACAATACGGCTACCCCATTTATCAGTTGCATGCCGTTACGCATTTCCACAGAACGGAAACCGAAAGGCTGTGTGAATGATTCCAATGCTTTTCCTTGAGCATCGTAGGTACTGACTACCAATGTATAGAGATTGGGTGTTTCGGCATTCCAAGGCAATATGGCCGGGAACAAGTGTTTCTGAGTGAATAAAGTATCTGTAACAGAAGTTATTTCCTTTTTATGCTGATAAATTACATTGCCTTTGTCCATAATCTTCACTTCCACAATTCCTCCCGGATGAGGCTTGTGGAGTGTGATATCCAGATTAAAATCTCCGTCTTTATAACCATTTGTCAGACCGGCTACCAGTTTGAAGTCTTGTACACGGCTTTGAGGACGGGCATAGAGATACACATCGCGTTCAATACCGCTATATTTCCAGTAATCCTGATCCTCCAGGTAGGAACCATCACTATAACGGAAAACTTTAACGGCCAGTTTGTTCTTCCCGGTTTTTAAGAACGGAGTAATATTAAAATGAGCCGGAAGACGGCTGTCTTCACTGTATCCTGCCAATTCACCGTTAACCCAGCAATAAAAAGCGGACTCAACTCCTTCAAAATCAAGGAAAATATCCATTCCTTTCCAATGGGCCGGTACGGTAAATTCACGTACATATGCACCTACCGGATTGTAATCGGTTGGAACATGAGGCGGATTGGCAGGGAAGGGGTAGGCTACGTCAGTATAGATGGGGGAGTCAAATCCTTGCAGTTCCCAGCTTCCCGGAACCTGTATGTCTTTCCAGCGTTTGGTGTTGTACCCCATTTTATAAAAATCTGTCGGGCATTCCTCATTGTTTTTAGAGAATAAGAACTTCCAGGTTCCGTCTAGTGAAATGCGGCGTTCTGTGGCGGGGTTTACTGCAAAACGTTGGGCGGCAGGTAAAGCTTGTTGTTTCAGTGCATTGGCCTCATTCGTATAAGGAATGAAATGGGCATGGGCAGGTTCACGATTTATTTCATTTATTTGCGGATTTTGCCAGGGCACGTTTTCACCCCAGGCAGAAGCACAAACAAACAACAGTGTAAGAAAAGTATTAAGAGAGTGTTTCATGGTTATTGTTATTTTAAATAGAACAGAAAAGAGTCACAAGAAAAGGTACGCTGAAGTCCACTACAAAGCCGTGAAATATAGAAACCACTACGAAGCTTTGACCGGAATAGCGGGTGATGATGGGTAATGTTGTATCCATCGTAGTGGCTCCTCCAGCCGAAATAGGGGCCAGGTTACCAAACCAACGTACTAGCAACGGGGCAAAAAGCAAAGTGATAATCTCACGTGTGATATTGGATAATAATGCAATGGTTCCCAACTCCGGACCTTTATATTCTGTAATAAAGATACTGGATAGAGAGTAATAGCCGAAACCGGCACCTACTGCCATACAATCTGTTACTGAGCGATGCGAGAGAAACAGACTGACCACTGCGCATCCTGCCAGTGTTCCCAATATGGTCATGACCGGTAGAAAGATCAGGCGAGGATTTAATGACCGGAAATTACGTAAGGTCTGTGGATCATTACCTACACTGACTCCTACACTGAACATTAACGCACACAATGCGTAGAAACTTAGCTTACTTTGTGTAAAGTCGTATGGAATAAGGTGATATACCCCACAAAGAGCTCCTAGTACAAAGAATCCGACGATAATCAAACTTCCTTTCATACTTGTCCCTCCTTATTTCTTTTGTAAAGTACATACCATAAAGCCCATGCTGCCGTAACACTGCCCAGCACTGCTGCCAAGGTGATGACAATGGCTTCCAACCCTATAGTGTGCAGACCATTGATAATTTTCTGATTACCGCCTACATCTATACCCAATAAAAAGAGTAGCAACCAAATAAGAACGGTGATGACTTTGTGTATTCCTGAAAGCTTCTGCTTGCGAAGCAGGAAGCCGAGGAGCATCCCCGTGAGCATTAATCCAATAATTGTAAACATATCTATGTCGTTTTATTTATAGGCAAAGATACTTCATTTTTAGATTACAAGGCGGTATCACTGTAGCGAAAACCGCCCTGTTGCCTAATTATATCTAACCAAAAAAGAAAATACTTATTTTAAGGCATCATTAGCATTCAGCTCTGTAAGAGGAGTGGGGTAGAATGAATTTTTGTCTTCATTGAAGCCTGTTCTTCCGGCAGCTTGCAAGGCTGAGGATAGTTTGCCCCAACGGCGGAGATCATACCAACGATAGTTCTCAAGAGGGAATTCAATCATGCGTTCATGTTCAATTTGCGCGCGGACTGCTTCTTGAGAAGTACCTGCCATGGGTGGCATATCCCCGTGAACGCTTCTTACTTCATTGATTAAAGGAATAGCCTGTTCGGGATGTCCCTGCTCATTCAATGCTTCGGCCTTCATTAACAGTACGTTGGCATAACGCATCAAAGGAACATTGATAGCGGAATAGTTTTGGTTTAAACCTTCATAGGTCGAGGGCATGAATTTACGGAAGGCTACGCGTTCTTTGTTGTCGAACCAGTCATTATAGTCGTAGCCATAGACACGTCCGTTACCATCGTTATAATAGTCACAATTAAAAAATAATGTTGCATACATACGCGAGTCATAACGTCCTGTAGTAGCCGTTTCCCCTTCTTTTTTGAATTCACTAATCAATGTTTGACTGGGAAGAATCTCATCCCATCCCCCAAGTTCGGAAACACCGATCCATCGATGGAACTGAGTACGATAAGTAGCTCCGTTTGCAGAACTCATAGAGAATTGAATTTCAAAAATCGATTCTTTACTGTTCTTATTATCCCCGCTGAACATAGTGCTGAAATTATTAACCAGTTCATATCCTTTTACTTGGTTGAATGCTTCTATAGCACTGGCCAGATAAGAGTCTTTGTTGGTTGCCTCTTCATAGGCGCGTGTCAGATAGGCGAAACCAAGATATGCATAAGCAGAACCGCTTGTGGCACGGCCTACATTATCAGCGTCACGTGTTGCAGGCAGACTGGTTGCACGTTTCAAGTCTTCAATGATGAAATTCCATGCATCCTCACGGGAAGAAAGGGGCTTGCTTAATTCAGCCGGGTCAGTGATATATTTATCACGAACTATGATTTCTTTCCAGTTCAATAAAAGTTGCATGTGGTAATAAGCGCGGATAAAGTAGCCTTCATTGACCAATTGTTCGCGTGTTGCTGCGTCTATATTCTCATCGGGTATTTCTGCGGTTTTTTCAATTACCTGATTAGCAAAACTGATGCCTTTATAGTAGCATTGCCAGTAATAACTGAACTGAGAGTTACCATTGGTGTAGGTATAGTTGCCTAATTCCACCCAGTTCGGGTAATTCAGAGCATCGCTTCCTAATTGGATAATATCTTCACGATAGGCTTCCACCGGCCATTTGATTTCCGGGAAAGACCACATGTCACCCGAATAAGTCATCAGGTAAAGTTGGGAGTATGCGGCGGCAATTCCGGCTTCAGCATCAGACTGGTTGCGCCAAAAACTGCTTGATGTCAACTGGTCAGGAGATTCTACCGTGAGATAATCGTCACAAGCGCTAAATAAACTTGCAATGCAGATACTTGCTATGTATAATAGTTTCTTCATTTTCTTATTACTTTAAAGGATTAGAATGTAAGTTGAGCTCCAACGGTGAATGAACGGGTAAACGGATAAATCAATTTATCAACACCGGTATTCAACACACTGGCACGAGAGAATTCAGGATCTATACCATCATAGCCTGTGATAGTGAACAAGTTTTCACCACTTACATAGAAACGCAGTTTCTCAATATAGAATTTCTGCATGAGCGATTTGGGCAAAGTATAACCTAACTGTGCCTGACGCAGACGGACAAAATCACCGTTTTCAAGGAATCTGTCTGATTCTTTCATGTTGCCGTTCGGATCTTGATATACTGCGCGGGGAACATCCGTATTTCTATTGTCAGGAGTCCATGCATTCAATGTAGACTTCAGCATATTTGATTTAGAGTTCATTCCTTCATAGAAATATTTGTTTCCGTTATACAATTTGAAGTTCCATGCGCTGCCAAGTACGATTGAAAGGTCAAATCCTTTATAGCCGAATGACAGATTTAAGTTCGCTTCCAATGTCGGGATACCTGAACCACAGTATTCTTTGTCACCGGCGTCTATGCTTCCATTACCATCTAAATCTTTAAAACGGATATCACCCGGTTGGGCATTAGGCTGTAATAATTGTCCATCCTTGTTTACATGGGCATTTACTTCATCCATACTTTGGAAGATACCGTCTGTTCTATAAAGATAGAATGCACCGATAGGTTTGCCCACTCTGGTTTCTGTCGGGAAATGCTCCGTTCCATATTTCAATCCTTCACCCTGAAGAACTTGGTCTGCATCTGACAATTCAACCACTTTATTTTTGGTGGTGCTCATATTGAAACCGATATTGTAATCAAAGTCTTTTATAGCATCTCCCCAGTTTAATTCAAGTTCGAAACCGGTATTGCGTATCTTTCCGACATTCAGGGTGGGATTAGTCATACCTGCTGAAGGAGGTAAAACTTTTGTTATCAACAGGTCTTCTGTTTGGTTATAGTAGTAGTTTAATGTACCGGTTAATTTGCTGTTAAAGAAGCCGAAGTCGAAACCAATATTTTTGGTATCCGTTGTTTCCCATTTCAAAGAACGGTTTTCCAATCCGCGAGCGATACTTCCTGCCCATGCGTTATCACCGTTGCCTTTCACGTATCCTTGATACATTTCATTGTATGTACTAATCAGCGCAAGGAAGTCATAATATCCCAAAGCATTTTCATTACCCAAACGTCCCCAACTGACACGAAATTTCAAATTGTTCAGTGCAATGTCTTTCGGGAAGAATTCTTCCTGACTGATTCTCCAGCCTAATGCCACTGACGGAAAGCAGCCCCAACGGTTGTCTTTACCAAACTTGGATGAACCGTCATAACGTACAGTTGCCTGTACCAGATAGCGGTCATTATAATTATAGTTCAGTCGGCCGAAGAAAGAAGCGCGGTTATATTTCCATTTTGTTCCGCTACCATCAAATGTGCCACCTGCTCCTGCACCTACAGTTGAGAAAGATGGATCAAGAAATCCGCCCGGAGTTTCACTGGTTACCAATTTTCCGTCTTCTACTTTATAAACAGTGGTTTTACCTTCTACCCCAACAGAATTCCATGTATATTTGCGAGCAGTCATGGAAGTACCTGCCATTGCATTGACGTTGTGTTTTCCAAATGTCTTATTAAAACTTAATACATTTTCCCATACATGTTCTTCCCAGTATCCTGTGGTTTCGCTATGATAAGGATAGTCACGTTTGGCTTTTGGGTCGGCAACATAAGCCGGAGTATGATAAGTCTGACGCTGGTGTTCACCTCTGTATGCATAGCTTGTCTTGAAATTCAGCCATGGGGTGAAGTTCATAGTCAAGGCAACATTGGCTGTGGTATGATATTTTTTGTCTGTAGATTTTTCATAATGCTGGTCAGCCATAACATTACGGTTACTGGGCAGGTCATCAAAGTCACTTAAGCCGAAGCCATACTCTCTTGTATCATCATAGATAGGAACAAGCGGAGAAATCATGTACATTTCTTTAATGGAATATTCCGGTTGTTTGCTATCTGTAAATTTGAAAGCGATATTTGCATCTATATCAAAGATATATTTATTCATATGGAGTTTCAGACGGGCATTGTCTTGGCGATAGTTGTTACCTAGAAAAATTCCTTTTTCGTCGGCATGATTGTAGGAGAGTGAATACTGGGCGTTTTCGGAACCGCCACGGATACTAAACATATAGTTTTGTGAAACACCACCCCTTAGCATGGCATCTTGCCAGTCTGTATCTATTCCTGTGTTTTTATTTACAAATGCAGGCATAGTAACCTCTGTATCATTGGGATACTGGTTCATATAGTTCTGATACATTTGTTTATGAACACTTTTGTATTCTTCGGCATTTAGCAGTTCCAGCTTTTTTGCTACGCTTGTAAAGCTTACATAAGTACTGAAATCAATTTTCATGTCACCTTTTTTACCGTTTTTGGTAGTTACGATAATGACACCATTTGCAGCAACCGAACCATAGATAGCAGCGGCTGCACCATCCTTCAGTACTTCCATTGACTGAATATCTTGCGGATTCACATTTTCAATATCACCGGGAAAACCATCAATGATATAAAGAGGTTGGTTATCACCAAACGTTTTGACACCACGGATTTTAACCTGCACACCTGCACCGGCATTACCACCAGCCTTCATAATGTTTACACCTGCAATCTTACCTTGCAATGCTTCTGCAGGGTTGGTTGTGGTGCGCTTTACCAAATCGTCTACATCTACTGAGGAAATAGCACCGGTCATATCACTTTTCTTCATGGTACCATAGCCCACTACTACAACTTCATCCAGCATCTCAGTATCTTCTTTCAAAGTCACCCGGATGTTTGTCTTTCCGTTTACAGGGACTTCTTGTGTTGCATAGCCCACATAAGAAATAATAATAGTGGCTTTGGGGGATACGCTTAATGCAAAGTTACCGTCAAAGTCTGTGATGACCCCGTTGGTTGTACCCTTCTCTACTACACTGGCACCAATAATAGGTTCGTTGGCAGCATCAGTAACCAGACCAGTCAGTTGAATCGTCTGTGCTAATGCACCGAAAGGAGTCATAAAAGCAAAGAGTAGAATCAATAGTATGATTCTTTCCTTGAAATAATTCTTTTTACTCATGTGAATAAATTTTAAGGTTAATAATTGTTTTTCACATCGCTAAGTAATAGGTTGTATGTGCAAATTCCTAATTATTATACCCTACAAATGAACTACAATGAATAAAAAAACTCTCTTTTTTAATCTACAAATATAAATGTAATATATTGATATATAGTGTTCTATATAAAGAGATAATATCTACAAAATGCTGTTTAATAAAAACTATAAAAATATAGGTTCTTTAAATATTTTGTAGATAGTCTGTCAAGTCATCCTCCGAAGATAAGTTTAGAGATTTACGTAAACGATATCGATTCATGTTGATTGTTTTGGGAACATTTCCTGTGAGCATTGAGATTTCTTTGGTAGATAGATTTACCCGTAATAAAGTAGCTAGATATTTTTCTCCTTGTGTTAAATTAGGATGCCGTTCGGATAGCCGTTGAAGGAACTCCTGGTTCTTTTCTTCAACATTCATCAGCAAGGTGCTGTTCGTTTTATCTCCATTCTGATATTGGCTGATGAAGGCATTGACTTTCTTCAGATGAGGAATCAATGCTTGTTGGTCCATCTTATATCCTTGCTTTATCATTTCTCTGATTTTCTCTAGCAATTCATTACGGCTATGCAGGAATACAGCAAAACTGGTAGCTTCCTGACGACTGTTGTCTAATGCACTTTGGACAGATTTTAATTCGAGTTCTTGCTGTCGTACTTTAAGTTCTGCCAATTCATGTTCCGATTGCTCCAGATTATAGCGGGCAACCATTAACTGCATATTCTTTTTGCGTTTATACCATTGGTATAGAAATATACTGAGTACTATCAATGAGATGAATATGATTACTAGTACAAACAGATTCCGTTTCAGCAGTTCTATTTTATAAGCTTGTTCTCTTAGTTCTGCTTTCCTTTGTTGGTTTTGATATTGTTTATGGGAAATTTCCTGTTCTACGATGCGTAATTTACTTCCACTTTGCAACTCTTTGCTGAGAGTATATAGTTGCATCAGGCATTTATAAGCGTTTTTATGGTCTCCAAGGGCATCGTATACCCAAGATAAATATTCGTAATTATCACAAATCAGTTCTTTGGCACTAATGGAAGAAGCGACTTCGTATGCTTTTTGTAAAGCCATCAAAGCATTGTTGTATTGCTTTGCATAGAAGTATTGCTTTCCCATATTGTTATAGTTTTCCCCTAATGACCATTGAGAATTCAAGTTCTTGTTGATGACAATGGCCTCATTAATTAAACTTAGCTTTTCATTAAAATCACCCTCATATAAGCATAAATTATTCAAATTGGCGGATATCCCTCTTAAATTTTTCTGACTGCGGTTTATTGTAAGGGCTTGTTTAAGGAATTGTTCAGCTGTTTTGAACTCATTCATGGAATAATGGATGATGCCACGATCATTGTAGCATAGTGCGATAGAAATGGAATCTCCGATGGATTTAAAAATTGAGATGGCTTTCTCACTCATTTCGATCGCTTTGTTGTAGTCGGTCAGTTTGCAATAGAGTGCTCCTATCAGTGCGTAAATTTGTCCATTCAACTCTTTATTGGTAGGAGTTGCATACTCCAAAGCGTCATATAGATTTTTAATGCTCACATCAAAATTGCCTAATAGCTTTTCTGCCTGACTGTAATAGAACATTGCTTCAGCTTTTTGATCATTTTGCCTTTCTTCAGGAAATAATTCAATTACCTTGGCAGCATAGTAACTAGCCTGCTTCGGATTATTGTATAAGGCATCAACCGACTTTTTAATCAGTGTCTCGGCTTCTTGTTGCCTATTACGGGCATGAACCCATGAAAGGTTCAACAGGCAAAGGAGGATATATATAGGTAGGTTGTTTTTCATAATCAAGCGTATTTTTGCAAAAATAGTGATTTTCTTTGTAAAAAGACACTCTTGTTTCTCTTTTAAAAGAATATCTTTGCAAGCAACAATAAAGATGAACTATGTTATTACCTTATTTGAATAAAGACCTGATAGAAGCCGGTTGTGATGAGGCGGGTAGGGGATGTCTGGCAGGATCTGTATATGCAGCTGCTGTTATTTTACCTGTAGATTTTAAGAATGAATTGCTGAATGATTCCAAGCAACTGACGGAGCATCAGCGTTATGCGCTGCGAGAGATTGTGGAAAGGGAAGCATTGGCATGGGCTGTAGGTGTAGTGACTCCTGAAGAGATAGACGAGATAAATATCCTTAATGCGTCTTTTCTGGCAATGCATCGTGCTGTGGATCAATTGAAAATTCGTCCTCAACATTTATTGATTGATGGGAATCGTTTTAAAAAATATCAGGATTTACCGCATACTACAGTGGTAAAAGGAGATGGAAAATATCTGTCTATTGCTGCTGCATCTATTTTGGCGAAAACCTATCGTGATGATTATATGAATGGTCTGCATAAAGAATATCCTTTTTATGATTGGAATAGTAATAAAGGTTATCCTACTAAAAAGCATCGTGCGGCTATTCGTGAATATGGAACAACGCCATATCATCGGATGACTTTTAATTTGTTGGGGACAGATCCCCAATTAGAGATTCCTTTCTAATTTAAAGAATATATAGGAGGATGGGATGACTTCTTTGCATTTCATTTTACGTTGTTGAAAATAAGGCGAAGAATCTGTTTGATCCATATGGGTAGTAACAGATTCTTCGTTTCATTTTTTTACAATGGTCTCATGCAGCATATCAATATTTCCCTCGCTGGTAAGAGCGGTGTCCATAAATCGTAATAACCACAAAGCAGATAAATGGCAGGATAAATGAAACATTTACGGCTGGCATATTCCAAATGGTATTCATATCAATAATACTTGCTTGTAAAGGAGGAAGTACGGAACCTCCTAAAATAGCCATAATCAGGCCGGCTGCTCCAAACTTTGCATCATCTCCCAATCCGGTAAGCGCTATGCCATAGATTGTGGGGAACATTAATGACATACAGGCTGAAACAGCTACCAGGCAGTACATACCCCAGATATCCTGGAAGAAGATGACTCCGGCGGTGAAGCAACAACCCGCAATGGCAAGTATGGCCAATAATTTACCTGGGTTGAGGTAGCGTAAGATGAAGGTACAGACAAAGCGGCTGATACAGAAAATAACCATCGCAATGATGTTGTATTCTTGTGACAGCACTTCGGCGGCTTTTTCTTCCATACCTTGTGACATGAACAGATGTGTACCATATTGAATGATAAAGGTCCAACACATAATTTGCGCACCTACATAGAAGAACTGTGCCACAACTCCCTCACGGTAATGATGAATGGAGAAAATACGTTTCAAAGTCGGCCCGAAATTGATGCCGTGGGATTGGTCACCATTTTTAGGCATCTTAGTAAAACGGATAATGAGAAACATCACAAAGATGACAATACCGATTGTTAAATAAGGAGCGATGAGTACGGAAAGATCCGCATCTCTCACTATTGCAAACTCCATCGGATTCAGTTGAGCTCGTTCTGCCGTATCCATTGGATTCAGCTTTGCCTGGATAAAGTTCATGGCTACATACATTCCCAATAAAGACCCCATGGGATTGAATGATTGAGCCAAGTTGAGGCGTCGGGTAGCGGTAGCTTCCGTTCCCATGGACAAGATATAAGGATTAGAACTGGTTTCGAGGAAAGAAAGTCCACAAGTCAGGATAAAATAGGCTAATAGAAACGGATAATAATTGCCGGTCATTTTGGCGGGGAAGAATAATAAGGCTCCTACGGCATAGAGGCCTAACCCTAACAGGATGCCAGCTTTATAAGAATATTTCCGGATGAACATTGCTGCCGGAAAAGCCATGGCGAAGTATCCGCCATAAAAAGCAACTTGTACCAATGCGCCATCGGTAACACTCATCCGAAAGATTTTCGAGAACGCTTTCACCATCGGATTGGTGATATCATTGGCGAATCCCCACAGGGCGAAGCAGCAGGTGACTAATATAAATGGTAGCACGTAGCTGACTCCATCTTTGTGCAGGATGGGTTGATCTGTATCTTTCATTTCTTAAATTAAAGATTGAGAATTAAAAATTAAGAAATGAGAATTGAAAACAAAAAAGGATAGGCATATAACCATTTCTCAATTTTTAATTCTCAATTCTCAATTTATTAACTATTTATAAATAGGTCCGTAAGTTGAGCAAGCCCTGTAGTCGGAACCTTCCTTATCCATACCGAAAGCATTCCATGATGCCGGGCGGAAAATCTTGTCGTCTTCTACATTATGCATACAAACAGGAATACGTAGCATAGATGCCAGAGTAATTAAATCCTGTCCGATGTGTCCATAACTGATAGCGCCGTGGTTGGCTCCCCAGTTGTTCATTACTGAATACACATCACGGAATGCAGGTTTATCGCATAGGCGGGGTACAAACCAAGTAGTAGGCCATGTGGGGTCTGTACGCATGTTCAGTACCTGATGGATTTCCGGATCAATATCTACTGTCCAGCCTTCTGCCAGTTGCAATACTGGGCCTAAGCCTTTTACCAGATTAAGACGCATCATGGTGACAGGCATACCGCCTTTAGACAAGAAATTAGAAGAGAAACCGCCTCCACGGAAATAGTCGCGATCTGCCGGATACCAAGTTGTAGCTTTCAGACAAGCTTCTACATCGGCTTCAGTCATTTCCCAGTTAGGTTTCATGCAGGGCTCTCCCGCTTCATTATGGCTCTCACCGGTAGCGTCCAGAGTGGTTGCACCAGAATTGATAAGATGGATGATACCGTTTTTAGCCATTCCGGTAAGTTCTTTGCCGGTAACACGTTTCACCGCTTCGGGGCTCCAGTAAGTACGGATGTCGGAGAACATCTGTCCACAACCACTCAGCAGGTGACCGAATAACATGGCAACACCATTGCAAGCATCATTTTCGGTAGCCAGAACGTATGCTTCGCGAATACCGTTCCAGTCGAAAGTGGTGTTAAGCAGTGCTTCACTGAAGTCACCGTTTGGTTTCCAGTCAGTCCATTGGCGTTGTCCCTGGAAGCCGGCTGCGATGGCATTATGGCCGATAGCTTCTTCTTTGAATCCCATTTCAAGCAATTTCGGGTTGCCCACCATCAAGTCACGCATGATGATAGTCATTTTTACAATAAATTCCCAGTCGGCATCCTTCTCTTCACGGGTTTTGCGCTTTTCGGGACGGTTCTTAAAGTCTTCCCCTTCGTTGGGCTTGCAATATTTTTCAGTCCAGGCCATTGCCTTGGCATATTCTTCATGGTCATAGATTCCTTCTTCCATACGGCGCAGGATCTCAGTTTCGTCCACGCTTTCATTACGTATTCCCAGATATTCCTGGAAAAAGTCAGGATCGACAATAGAGCCGGCGATACCCATGCAGACACTACCGAAAGAAAGATAGCTTTTTCCGCGCATATTGGCTACAGCCATGGCGGCACGGGCGAAACGCAATAGTTTCTCTGCCACATCAGCCGGAATCGTGTTGTCATCCAAATCTTGTACATCGTGTCCGTAAATACCGAATGCAGGCAGCCCTTTCTGTGCGTGCCCGGCTAATACGGCAGCCAGATAAACGGCTCCCGGACGCTCTGTACCGTTGAATCCCCAGACTGCTTTCGGCCAGTGCGGGTGCATATCCATTGTTTCGGAGCCATAGCACCAACAACTGGTTACGGTAATGGTGGCCCCTACTCCTTCGCGTTCGAATTTCTCGGCACAAGCAGCGCTTTCGGCTACACGACCGATGGTGCTGTCTGCTATTACACACTCTACGGGGCTTCCGTCACCGTTTTTCAAATTGGATGAAATCAGTTCGGCAACAGCTTTTGCCAGGTTCATAGTCTTGTCTTCAAGGCTTTCGCGGACACCACCCTGGCGACCGTCGATAGTGGGACGAATCCCGATTTTAGGATACTTTTTCATGATATACATAGGTTTTAGTTATTAAATTGAATTTCTTAAATGGACTTCGGTAGGAAGATAAGTTCTTATTTCCTGTCCGGTTAGCACAAATTCTGCGGCTTTCCTCCCCAGCTCTTCCCAGTTGATACTTAGTACGGTGATCCCTTGGTCTATTACCTCGTAGGCAGGAGTGTCATTGTAGGCTATCAGTCCGAAATCTTCTCCGCATTTCAGCCCGGTCGTCCGGCTTTGCTTGATTATATTGACTACCTCTATCTGACGGATTGCAATGTACACTTCTCCTTTGCGGACTTGTATCCGGTCTGTATTTTCCACAATGGCTGAATCAATGTGATAATCCTGACAGAAACAATTGAAATACTGACAACTGCTACGGGGGTGTTTGATGTCTTCGGGAAATAAAAGTACTAGTCTCTGATATTTTCTCAAATGTTCTTTTAATGCGGCCAATGCATGATAAAAGGAATCGTCAAAATCCTGACATACGTATGAATAATCCTTTTTATCGAACTTCCCGAAATCCAACAGCAGTAACTTAGACGAATCTATTTTGTAAAGATGGGGGGATAGTTTCTCATTGTCGAAGTTCATCACAATGTATTTGTTGTATCTGCCTATTGATTCACGTAAGATGGTATTGAAAAGTCGTTCATTATATTGATGAAACAATAAATCTACTTTGTAGTTGATGGATAGTTTTTTGATAAAACTATTATATAACGAGTATTTAAAGGGAGAATACTCGTCCAGCAGAAGCAGAATGTTTGTAAGCTTGTTGGTAACGTAGTAACCTTTTCCCGGAGTAGAGTCTATTATTCCCCGGTCTTTTAAATCAATGAATGCTTTGAATACTGTATCCCGCGATACTTGATAGTCACGGCTCAGTTTGTTGATGGACGGTAATGTGCAGTCCGATCTATATTTGCCCATGGAAATCTCCTGACTGAGTAAATCAGCCAGTTGTTTCACTTTAGTGGTCTGCTGTCCAAAGGTAACTTTCATGAACTGTTTAAGGTTTTACACGGACAATGCAAACTGTGCTGAACTGTCCCGATGCAAAGGAATGCAATTTATTCATAAACAGCAAGATAAAATGGTATGTTTTATAACACAAGAATCGATGCTTCTATATCGATTTCCGGAAGAATGTGTAGTACGTACTAATCAAATAATATAATTAGAGTATTTGCCGAAGTATATTAACCGCATTACAGAACAAAGGGGGATAGTCGTGTCTTGCCGGTGCGCCGGATATTGTTTTGCTGGTTTGTGAAATGATTGCCGGGCGTATGAATGCAAAATTGACTCGGGATATGGAATTTAAAGACGGACTGCATTTTATCATCAAACTTCCTTTATAAAAAATAGGTGAAACATTATTCATTGACAGGGCTTTTTTGTACCTTTGCACCCGGAAAAAGCAAGGATAAACTTTAAACAAAATAAGATTATGAGTAAAAAAGCCCTTTTAATGATTCTTGATGGTTGGGGTATCGGCGATCAAGGTAAAGACGATGTAATCTTTAACACTCCCACTCCTTACTGGGATTCTCTGTTGGCAAACTATCCGCACTCTGAATTGCAGGCTAGCGGTGAGAACGTTGGTTTGCCCGACGGACAGATGGGTAACTCCGAAGTAGGACACTTGAATATCGGTGCAGGACGTATCGTTTACCAAGACTTGGTAAAGATTAACCGTGCATGTGCCGACAACAGCATAATGAAGAATCCCGAGATTGTTTCCGCTTTCTCTTACGCAAAGGAAAATGGCAAGAACATTCACTTTATGGGATTGACTTCAAACGGTGGTGTACACAGTTCATTCGATCATTTGTTCAAACTTTGCGATATCTCTAAAGAATATGGCATTGAAAATACATTTATCCACTGCTTTATGGATGGTCGTGACACAGACCCGAAGAGTGGTAAAGGCTTTATCGAACAACTGACTGCGCACTGTGAAAAATCAGCCGGTAAAATCGCTTCTATCGTTGGTCGCTTCTATGCTATGGACCGTGACAAGCGTTGGGAACGTGTGAAAGAAGCATACGACTTGTTGGTTGAAGGTAAAGGAAAGCAAGCCGCCGATATGGTTCAGGCTATGCAGGAATCATATGATGAAGGTGTTACAGACGAATTCATCAAACCGATCAATAACTCTACCGTAGACGGTACCATCAAAGAAGGTGATGTGGTTATCTTCTTCAACTATCGTAACGACCGTGCCAAGGAATTGACTGTTGTGCTGACTCAACAGGATATGCCGGAACAAGGTATGCATACTATTCCGGGCTTGCAGTTTTATTGCATGACTCCGTATGATGCATCTTTCAAAGGTGTTCATATTCTGTTCGACAAGGAGAATGTTCAAAATACATTGGGTGAATACCTGGCTGCTAACGGTAAGACTCAACTGCACATCGCAGAAACAGAAAAGTATGCTCACGTAACTTTCTTCTTCAATGGTGGTCGTGAAACTCCGTATGATGCCGAAGAGCGTATCTTGGTTCCATCTCCGAAAGTAGCTACTTACGACTTGAAGCCTGAGATGAGTGCTTATGAAGTGAAGGATAAATTGGTAGAAGCTATCAAGACCCAGAAGTTCGATTTCATTGTTGTGAATTACGCTAATGGTGATATGGTAGGTCATACAGGTATCTATGAAGCTATTGAAAAAGCAGTGAAGGCTATTGACGAGTGTGTAAAAGATACAGTGGAAGCTGCCAAAGCTAATGATTATGAAGTGATTATTATTGCCGACCACGGTAATGCCGACCATGCACTGAACGAAGATGGTACACCTAATACGGCTCACTCTTTGAACCCTGTTCCATTTGTATATGTAACAGAGAACAAGAATGCCAAAGTAGAAAATGGGGTATTGGCAGATGTTGCTCCCTCTATCCTGCACATTCTGGGTATGCCTCAGCCTGCTGACATGACCGGACGGGATTTAATAAAATAATGTAGGAAGTATATTTATTTGTCATTCTGAACAAGGTGAGGAATCTGTAATGAAGCATGGATTCGCCACTTTGTCCGGAATGACATTTTAATTTAATAAGAGATGATACAGATAGATGATGTTGTAATCTCCTTTGATGTGTTTCGTGAGAAATTTCTTTGTAATCTCGATGCCTGTAAAGGTGAGTGCTGCATAGAAGGGGATGCCGGCGCACCGGTGGAACTAGAGGAAGTGGAAAAGCTAGAGGAGGTGCTTCCTGTTATTTGGGATGAACTTTCACCCGAGGCCCGGGCGGTAATTGATAAACAAGGAGTGGTTTATACAGATGAAGAAGGTGATTTGGTAACTTCTATTGTCAATCATAAAGATTGTGTATTTACCTGCTATGATGAGAAAGGGTACTGTTATTGTGCCATTGAGAAAGCCTTCCGGGCAGGTAAGACCGATTTCTATAAGCCAATCTCTTGTCATCTTTACCCCATCCGTATAGGTGATTATGGCCCTTACAAAGCGGTGAATTACCATCGTTGGGATGTATGTAAAGCCGCAGTGTTATTGGGAAAAAAAGAGAACCTTCCTGTATACAAGTTCTTAAAGGAACCGTTGGTGCGGAAATTTGGTGAAGAATGGTATAAAGAGCTGGAGGTTGCGGCAGAAGAATTGAAGAAAAGAGGAATGATTTAAGCATCTTCGATTTTTATCATTCCTGATTTATTACATTAACCGAAATTTAATACTACGAAAATACCCCATGAAAAGACTACTCTTGTCATGCTGTATTCTATTATGCGCCGTTTCGACCTTGAAGGCGCAAGAACAGCCATTAATCAGTCCGGACGATTCTATCCGTAGTTTGGTGGGACGTTTGTTTCCTAATAGCAATCCGAATCTTTCGGCACACATGAACCTGCAATTCTCCACTTCGGGAGTTGCCAACTTTATTGAAGGAGATTTAGAGGATGCCTCTTTTAAATTGAATCGTGTGAAACTGGAGATATTAGGTTCTTTCAGTAAACAATTCTCTTATCATTTCCGTCAGTCATTTAATAAATACAACAATCCTCACTCGTTGGACAACTTATCCTCTTCCATTGAGTATGCTTTGGTGAATTGGAAAATGTCTGACCGGTTTACTTAGACCGTCGGGAAACAAGACATTGCTTTGGGTGGTTATGAATATTATGTTAATGCCATCAAAGTCCGCGAGTATAGTGAGTTTAATGATAACATCAGTTGCTATCAGGCAGGAGTAGCGGGAAGATTCAATCTGTCATCCACCAATGAGTTGGTGCTTCAGGTAGTAAATAACCGTAGTGGAGAAAATGATGAAACCTATCTTTACGGTTTGCCACAAGGAGTGGAAAAAGCTAAAGTTCCTGTTCTGTCAACAGTCAATTGGAACGGGTTCTTCTTTGATAACGCGGTACAATTACGATATGCGGCCTCATACGGGCAGCTGGCGGAAGGCAAGAATCTTTATTGTTTTACGGCGGGTAATATTTATGAGAAAGGCCCTGTTATTGCTTATATTGATTTAATGTATTCTCGTGAAGGGCTGGATAGCAAAGGTATTATCAGTGATTTGCAAGGTCCTGTTTTAATGACTCCATCTACGGCGCAGAATGCAGAATACTTTACTACGGTGGTGAATTTTGACTATCGTATCCATCCTAATTGGAATCTTTACCTGAAAGGTGCTTATGAAACAGCGGGTATCTATAAAACAAACGGACCTTTTGAGAAAGGACTTTATCGTACTACATGGAATGTGCAGGCTTGTGTGGAATATTTCCCGATGCGTAATAGTGAACTGCTTATTTTTGCTCATTTTTTATATAAAGGGCATCATTTGACCCGGCGTGCGCAGGCTTTGGGAGGTATGAGTCCGGACACGCAACGTATTTCTATCGGGTTGGTTTACTCTATTCCCGTTTTTTGATGTTCCTTATCATATCTTCACTCCGTTCCGTTTGATATTTCACATGGGTGAAGCAACTGCTTCACCCATGTGACAACGGCTGTTTACCTAAGTGAAATCGCTTCTTCACCAAGGTGAAGCAATGAACGCAGCCGGACAAAAATACAAGAAAAAAGGCTTACCTTTTTATTTCAATGAGGTTGTTTCCCCTTTTCATTGCAAGACCGGGGAAATACGCTATATTTGTGAAATAATTAATTACTTCAACTAACAACACTGAATATTATAATGAAAAAGACTGTCCTTTTTTTTCTGATGATTATATTGATAGCCTCGTGCCATCAAGAAGAAATTCCTTCTGTTTCCGATAAACCGGAAGGGAATCAGCTGATTTTTGATTTATCAGATGAAGATGTACTTCAGGGTTGTATTTATGTGAAACTGAAAGAAGAACCTACAGAAGAGGTGCAGGTAAGGAGTATTGGCAACACGGTAAGGACAGGAATTAAGGTGTTGGACCGGGCTGCCTCTTCTTTGAAAATAGAGAGAATGGAACGTACGTTTCCCTACGCCGGCAAATTTGAAGAACGTACTCGTAAGGAGGGGCTTCATTTATGGTACAATGTTTGGTTCTCCAAAGACACATCAGCGACTCGTGCAGCTGCTGAAGTAGCTTTTCTAGATGGTATTGAAATGGCTGTTCCTGTTCCTAAGATAGTTTCCAGGGCAAGGCCGGAAACAGTATGGGATATGTATGGTGTCAGAGTGGGGGAGTGGTTGTTCAATGATCCGGATTTATCCAAACAATGGTATTTTGATAATCCCGGTACAGAATCCTGGCAGAGGGAAGGTGCGGATATCCGTTTAGTTGATGTGTGGAAACAATACAATGGGAATCCGGCTATTATTGTAGCGGTTGTAGATGGCGGTATTAATCAGGAGCATCCTGATTTGCTGGATAATTTATGGACGAATCCGGGTGAGATACCAGAGAATGGTATAGATGATGATGGCAATGGGTATATAGATGATGTACATGGTTATAATTTTGTAGATGATAATGCAATTTTGGTCCCTCATCGTCACGGAACTCATGTGGCGGGTACCATTGGTGCGACAAATAATAATGAAACAGGTATCAGCAGCATTGCAGGAGGGAACGGAACTCCCGGCAGTGGGGTGAAACTCATGAGTTGCCAAATTTTAAAAAGTCTGACTTCCACTGGAGGAGAAGTCGCTTCTGATCCGTTTATTGCTGCCGCTATTAAATATGGTGCTGATAATGGAGCTGTTATCAGTCAGAATAGTTGGGGATACGCTGTCGGAACGGGGAGGAATACCTCTTCATATATTAATCCTGTACATAAGGAAGCTATTGATTACTTTATAAAATATGCCGGATGTGATAACAACGGAGAGCAACTTGACGGAAGTCCAATGAAAGGAGGGATTGTATTGTTTGCATCAGGCAATGCGAATACTTCTGACCCCAGGATAGCGGCGCCGGCTGATTATGACAAGGTAGTTGCGGTTGCAGCCATTGAGGCCGATTATAGAAAGGCTTCTTATTCCAATTATGGTACATATATGGATATTTCTGCTCCCGGAGGAGCATTGAACGGAGATGGGCGGATATGGAGTACGACCACAAAACTGGCCGGTAATTATGAATATCTGGCCGGTACATCTATGGCGTGTCCGCTGGTCAGCGGTGTGGCAGCACTGGTGATAGAGAAGTATGGGGTAGGCAAGAAAGGGTTTACACCGGAAACTCTGAAGGAAATCCTCTATCAAAGCGCATACGATTTGGATGAATATAATCCGAGGTATACCGGCCAGTTGGGGCACGGATGCGTGGATGCCACAGCTGCTTTAAAGATAGATGTTTCTAATCTTCATCCTTTTACATTGAAGTCCAATCAGGTAACTGATAATACTCTGATATTTAGTGTAAGCAGCAGTATGGCTGGTAATGGAGAACTGACTTTGTATAATGGCATTGGCAATAAGGTGCTGAGTCTTCATTTGGAACTTGAAGCCGCCTCCTTGCATTCTGTGGACATAACCAAGCTTTCTGCCGGATATTATACATTGGTGTACCGAGCGAACGGGATGGAGATCAGAGAGAAATTTATCAAGTACTAATCCTGATAAAATGAAATAGGACATGAAACGAATAGGACTATATCTGTTTATAATAGGCATAACTTTTATTAAAGCTTATGGACAAGAGGATTCCGGACCTGTCAATACCGGAGCGGCAAACTATCTGACTATACCGGTTGATGCACGCAGCGCAGCCATGGGAGGTGCCGGTGTGGCGATTTCGAGGGGAAATAATGCCGTTTTCCATAATGGTGCGGCAACTTTATCGGAGGCCATGCACAAAGGTGGGGTTACGTATACTTATTCCCCGTGGATGCGTGACTATGAGTCTGGATACTCTCTTCATAGTTTAGGCGGTTTTTATAAAATTAATAAGCGCAATGCCATTCTGTTAGGTTTCCGTTATTTCGGCTATCCGGAGATGGATGGAATAGGGGAGGATGCTTCGGGAATACATCCCAAAGAAATAGCTGTGGTGGCAGGTTATGCATACGAGGTCATAAAGAATCTTTCGGTTTCCGCTACTTTTAAATATCTGTATTCGGATATGGGTAAGATAGGAAATAGCAACGGTGCGAGTTCTGTGGCTTTTGATTTGGGGATATTATATAAGCGTGAGATAAAGGATTGGGAAGGTGCCGGTTGGTCGGTCGGGATTCATGCGAGTAATCTTGGACCGAAAATAAAATACCTAACCTCTAAAGAGGCTCTTCCTGCAATGGTCAAAGTAGGAGGTGCTGCTGACTTGCCTTTTGCATCAATGCATAGGTTGACTTTGACCGCTGATCTAGGTTACAGGCTTTCCCCCGATGATGTACAGGCGTTAAATGTAAGTGCCGGGGCGGAATATGCATGGATGGAGCATCTCATGTTGCGTGGCGGTTATCATTATGGTGATAAGAATAAAGGAGATGCCAGTTATGCTACGGCCGGGGCAGGAGTGGAATATGCAGGTGTGCATTTGGATTTTGCGTGGATGTTTGCGGGACATGAATGTCTTGCCAGAAATACGTTTTGGATTTCTTTAGGATACTCTTTTTAACTCTTGCACGGTTAGTCCTAGAAGCCTATATACATATATTAGGCTTCTAGGTTATCGGTTATTAACAGGAAGATTATGAGTTATCTTTACTTTCTTTTTGTAGATGATTGGAATGCATTCATAATGGCTGTGGGTTTTCCGTTTTTGTCAAAGGCTCCCATATCATATCCGTTCCATTCGTAACATTCCGGTTCCCAGTACCATACACCAGCGCAAGATTCCATGTCTCGGGCTTTGTTTATAAAATCGGCAAGGACTTGGGCGGAAGCGGAATCATTTTGTTTTACCCCTATTTCGGTTATCATGACTTTTACTTGGAAAGTCTTTGCTAGTTGGCTGATGTGTTTTAATGCTAACAAGTTCATTTCTTGCCATAATTTTGTGGAATGAGTTTGTGGATAGTGTGACAGGCCAATCATATCCAATTTTCCTCCAGCTTCTTTGAACTGCTTGAACCACCAAGTTAAGTCGTCCCAGGCATTGTCTATGTGAACAATAACGATACTTTGGGGGAAGATTTTTTTTACGGCATCGTAGCCGGTATTGACAAACTCGGCCAGATTTTGTGTGTTTTGTGGATATTTCACTCGCTCATTGGTACTGTTTAAGCCTTTGACATCACATTCTCGGATATCATAGAATGCACCGCTGAGTGCGACATTCTCATCCCACAACATTCCTGGACGGATTTCGTTACCCACTTGTACCCATCGTGGGGATATGTCTTCCGCTTTTAATGCTTGCAAGATGTCGATGGTATGGGCGGCAATGGCCGTCTTTAGTTCCGCTACTGATTTGCCGATCCATGCCTTGGGCTTGAACTGTTGTCCGGGATCAGCCCATGAGTCGCTGTAATGGAAGTCTACCATGACATCCAGACCTTGTTCTTTGGCTCGTCGGGCTTTGTTCACAACGTCTTGTTTACCGTTCCATCTGTCTTTGGGATTTACCCATACGCGCAGGCGGATGGCATTTATGCCCAGCTCTTTCATCAGTTGGAAGCAGTCGGTTTCTATGCCTTCATGATTGTAAAACTTCAACCCTTTTTTTTCCATTTCACTCACCCAACTGATGTCGGCTCCTTGAGTAAAACTGGTTTTGGAAGGTGCTGGTGTATCGGAATTATCTGTTCCGGACTGTTCGTTGCCGTGGCTTCCGCAAGCTGACGAGGATAATACCAGCAAAGCGGTTAGCATATAATTCTTGAGGTTATGATATATTTCTTTCATGTGTTTTCGTATATTAGTTTTTTAGAAGATAGACAACGGAGGCATATCCGTCTAGTTTTAAATAAAAGTTTCCATGGTCTTCCTTCTCCTGTACATTTCCGGATACGGCGATAGCTTTCTCCGTCCTGTCCGTCAAGGGAATCTCTATTTCAGAATTGCCAAAATTATGAATAACCAATAGTTTCTCGCTATCTTTAGTCATGTACCAGGCGGCAATACTTTTGTATTTTTTTTCTCCCTCTCCCGATTCGTTGAACAGAGCATGACGGGTCATGGTTCCTTGGGCCAGCGCTGGATAGGTGTTACGCAATGCGGTAAAGATCAAGTAGGTATTCAATACTGACTGATGGTCTGCCGTCTGTTTGGTTACATCGGGGATGTTTGTGCTTACTGTGGCATCTATTTTGTCGGTATAGTGGGTGGTATAACTGTCTCCCCACAACATAGGTCCGCGTACATATTCATCTCCTTTGTCTTTGGTGCCGTATAATCCTAGTTCTTCACCATAATAAATATAAGGTGAGCCGGGAGTAGTGAGCAGGACAGCGGCTGCTAATTTCTCCTTGGCGGTAGATTTACCTAGCTTGGAGGCTGCACGATCTTCATCATGGTTGCTTAGTTTGGTTGCTGCGATGTACCCGGGACGATAGGCGGCATATTCTTGCCTATAGTTCAGGATGTCTTTGGTGAAATAACATCCGGTGGCATTATTGAGAGCCCATTCCAGACGATACCAGAAAGAGAACTCGAACAAAGCGGGCAGACCGGCATAATAGGGGGCTACTTCGTTGTATTCGGACAGTACTTCACCCACCATGTAGAAATTGTCCGTGTGTCCTTTTTGCTTGTAATAAGTGTTCATGTCTTCGTAGAACATATTCAGAAAACGGGGATTTTCGTTGCTGGTAGCACTGTGGTAGATGTGCTTGACAGCATCCAGCCGCAGTCCGTCCACACCTCGGTCTATCCATCCTTTGGCACTGTTTGCCATGGCTATGTACGCAGGGGAAGAAGTGGCTTGTTCCACCGCACCATAGTTGAGGTCGGCAAAGTAGTCGGTGGCAAACTGGGAATGATAATACCATAAGTTCATGGAATCGAACAGAATATCGGCCGCTGTTTTGTTATCAAGAGTGAATGCAGTTCCCAAAGTGACTTTGTGGGAAGCAGAAGTAGCACCGTATTTAGTTCCTGCAGGCCAAGAAGGATCGTTACTAGTGCGGATTAGAAATCCCCAAGAGGAAACGAAGTCTGTGGTCAGTTCATAATGGTTGTTCCCTTTGTCATAGAATTTTTTACATATGCCTTCTCCGAAATAAAGGTATTTGGCTCCGTTTGTGCCGGGGTCAGGGTTGTCCGCATCGGCTTTTTCGGCCCGGGTTACTGTGACGGTGGGTTGCGAGGCTTTGCTCCAGTCGAGGCTGAATGTATAGATGCCTTTTACTTCTGTATCTTCGGAGGAGGTTGCGAACCATTCATTGGCGGCATATTCTTCTTTGGGTATCATGGCTATTTTTCCTTCTGCTATCTCTGTTTGAGGAGATTGGGAGAAGAGATAGTAGCTACGATAAAGATTATCAGTAGATGAGGTGGCTTCCTTGAACCAAGGGTGGGCTTTGCCCGTATGGTTCATTACATAATCCAGGTATATTTTTATGTTGCGCTTGTGGGCTTCGGTGATGAGGCGGTCGAAGTCGGCCTCTGTACCTAGTTTGGGATTGACTTTGGTATGGTCTGTCACATCATAGCCGTGATAGGACATGGCAGGATGGATGGGGGAGAGCCAGAGGGCTGTCACTCCGAGGCTGTTGATGTAATCCAGCTTGTCAATGAGTCCGTTGAGGTCGCCGTATTTGTCACCGTCTTTGTCTGCAAAGGAGTAAACTAATAATTGATAGGAGATGTCGGCACGCTTGGTACCATCCCAATTGTCGGGGGCGGCAGTGATATTTTTCCAAGTGGCGGTAGGAGGATCAGGGTTTTCGGGAGTCGGAGGAACCGGTATTTCCGGCGAATCGTCAGAACAGGCTTGTGACAGAGGTACCAAGCAAAGCAGGAATAGTATACCTACTAGAAAGAGATGGATTCGTTTCATGGTTTCTTTGTTTATAAGGGGTAAAAGAATAAGGCGGAGTACAGTATTACGGAAATTCCGCAAGCCGTAAACCGCCTTTTGTCGGTATAGGTACGGGGAGGATACAAGAAGCGTACCTATACTTGTATTGATTAGTTCTTAGTTAGGGTCAACAGGTTCATGCCGTCGCATTGAGGGATGAACCTGATGGTATAGTTTCCGGCCGTAACAGCGATGTTGCCGGCATTGAAAGTCGGTTCGGCTATCGAACCACCCCAGTTGATGTCCCAGTCATTATTGGCGCGGATTTTGATTTCACCATCCGTTAGGTTGGTGGTCAGATTCCAACTTCCATCTTCTTCGTTGTAAGTCATGTCGGTATCGGCATCCCATCCGGATGGGGTGGCGCTACCTATCACTCCGAGAGTTGAGATGAGGGTATGCTTGTAAGTCATGGCAGTCAAATCCACTTCCATCATGTAGAACCCTGCTTCCGGAGCGTCGATATTTCCTGCACCGTTTTCATCAAGTGTACCTGCCAGAGCATCACCACTTACTTTTTCCCAATCGCCTGTCCAGTTATCTTTTTCTGGGTTCGGCTTGTATTTGAATTCTCCGTTCAAATAGGCGAAACCTCTGTATTTGCCATCAAAGTTTATTCCGGCTAGCGGGCAAGTACCTGACCATGAGGTGTTATTACCTATTTCATAGATGTAAGGAGCGAAACCCAGCTCTTCCAGTGTGTAGGTGTATTCCATCATATCCAATGTCATTCTATACATGCCGGCTTGAGTTATCATGCCGGCTTGTGGATTGTTTGTTGTAAGTGTTCCTTCGGTAGCGGTATCTCCATCGGTTACGGTTCCCAATACACCAGCTCCCCAGAATTCTCCCTCGGTATTGGTCTTCGGAATAATTTTCCAGCATTGATTATCAGCGGTTGTGGTGAATACGATGGAAAATTTGGAATCTTCATAAACGTCTGTTCCCGAATGGCTGAATCCCACCATGCCGTCAGCGCTCCAACCATTTACCGAGGTTTCATCCTTGTCGTTCTTTATTGTGAACATGTCGCCTACAAGATAGTAACCGGTGTCAATAAATGGTGCGGCCGGAGTGAAATTTACGTCAAACGAGCCGGCATTTACCAATAAGGCTTGTCCGTCTTTTATGGCATTGGCATATACTTGGGCAATGAAGGGACGCGCTATAGGACGTTTCCCGTAAGTTTCCACTACCAGCTTCTGAATGGTCAGGCTGTCAATCATTCCGTCTGTATTGGATTCCAGTTCTCCTGCCTTACCTTTCTCGGTAGAGAGCTCTACCCGTACATTGCCCAAGGTATATCCTTCGGGAAGTGTGGCATTAGATAGAGTGAACAATTTGATGCTGCTCCCCGGATTGGATAAATTGATGTCATCGACCTTGGATGCCGAGAAATCGGGAAGGGTTATTGCAGCTTCTTGTTCGTTGGCTTGAGGAGTTGCCCAATCAGTGTAATCATCTGTGCATGAAGACATGCACAGAACAGTCAGACCGATTAATGAATGGATTGATATATTTTTCATCTTGATTCAATTAAAAAGATTATTATTTGATTTCGCCTTCGCCGGTAGCGAAGTTCAGGTAGAGCTGCTGTCCCGCTTTGCCTGCTACTCGTGCTTGGTCTCCATCGTTGGCACGATATTCAATTTTGCCGTCGAAGACCATGAACTCGCTCTTCCACCACTCAAAGGTAGGAATTTTTACGTATGCACGCACACCGTCACCATCGCCACCCGGAACACTGGCAGCAAAAGCAGGTGAGACAAAAGAAGCGTTAAAAGTATCGGGAATGGTACATAACCAGCCTTCAGCCTGCTCTTTCCAGTCGCTGTTGCCTACAACAGGTCCCATCAACCATATTTCAGGTTTGTTAAACTGTATATCATAGACGAGGTTGCGTCCCGAAACGGAAGAGGTGATTACCATTAAGTACCATCCCGGAGTATCAGTAGCGATATTGTCTCCGTTGTCTTTGATATTGCCTGCCAAATCGCCGTTTATACTGTTTATACCAGAAAATCCTGTTTCATTTCCATCACAAGCTTTGCTCTGATTGAATTTGATGCCGGCATCGTCTATCCATACCATAGACCAGAATACATGAGTTGCACCGTTTACGGGAATCATCTTGGTTGCCGAATCCCAGTTCCATTCGTTAAATCCGCCTACGATATATAAGTTTTCGGGGGTATTGACCGGAGGAAGCGAGAAAAGTAAATGTACTTTATTCAATGACACTACATTGGAAAGTATTTCGGTTCCTTCTATTGCTTTGTTATCACTGGTCATCATAACTGCTCTCAAGCGGATATAGACCGCTATATCCATCGGAAAATCAACATCGGTTGCACCTTTGTTTACTTTCATATCTGTAAGTGTACTAGCTAAAAGAGGTGCGTCTATACTGATTTTTGTTCCTGCATTGACATTACCTATTTCTGTAAAATCGGTCATGGATTCATCGAATGCCACTTGCACATAGTATCCAACGTTGGCGGGGAAGCCGTAGTCGGGTTGTGAACAGGATATTTCGATAGAGGAAGAATTGGCCAAATCGATTACTGTACCGCTGATAGCTGGAGTGTTTAGGACAAATTCGGTGGGTGAGATTAGCGTTGGGTTGGAGTCGCGATCATCATCACATGCGGTGAATATACCCAGTCCCAATCCGATAATCAAAAATGATTTAAGTATTTTATTCATTGTATTTTCATTTAATATTTATAAAACAAAAAGTTTTCAGTATCCCGGGTTCTGAGTCAAATTGGAGTTGGCAGTCAACTCATTGGTCGGGATGGCAAAAATATTAAGATGTGCATCAAAACTACGTCCTTCATAAGATCCGCCTTTCCATTGCCAAGTGTAATTGTTGTTGCCTCCATAGCGGTTGAATCTAATTAAGTCCATACGGCGGCGGCCTTCAAAATAGAATTCTCGGCTCCATTCATCGCAAATATCATCCAGGCTATATGCATTTGTACGGGTAGAAGCATGTGCACGACTTCGGATGGAGTTAACTGCTTGTGTACCTTCAGATGTAGTGTTTCCTCCATTCAAGCGAGCATCGGCTTCTGCAAAAGTCAGATAGGCTTCTGCAACACGTAGCAAGAAGTAGTCGGTATCGGCGAAGGTGGCATCATGTCCGGCTGAACCGTCTGTTTTGAAGTTGGTGAATTTTGCAATAGCATAACCGCTTTTAAAGGTAGATACATCTTCATTGTTTAAGGTACGTCCCACACCGTCGAATAAAGCACGGTCGTCTTTGGCTGCTACATACATGTCGTAGCTTGGCAGTTCGGGGGCATCATTCTGAGGGAAGAATTTGCGGATGAGGTCAGGACGTGCGCGGTTACCGCCCCAGTTTTGTGCAGAAACACCGTTGGTGGCTGTCAGGTCATTAGGGTTTGCATGCATCTCACCATCAAAGCAACCAGCTATCAAGAACATGGAAGTACCCCAACTGGTGGTTGTCAAACCGTCTTGAAGTAAGGGTAGAAGAGCTTCGTAAGCAGCATCAGTTTCCCCGTTGTCACCCATGAATAACATTTGATAGGCAGTCCATCCGCCTTTTCCCACAGTATTGAGCCGGTAGGAGGATTTTATTACTTTGTCGGCATATTCTTTTGCTTTTTGCCATTGGGCCGTTCCTGTATAAATTTCCGAATTCAAGTACAGGCGTGAGAGCAACAGCCAGCAGGCAGCTTTGTCTACACGACCATAACCGGCATCTGTCGATTTTTTTGCTTTTGCTTCGGAAAGGGCCGGTTCTATTCCGATCAGTTCCTGTTCAAGCCATTCATACATTTGAGCTCTGGATCTTTGTTCAGGTTTGGTCATTGGTTCCAATGTAAAGGGTATGTTTCCCCAACCATCCATCAGTAAGAAGTAGTGTAGGGCACGTACAAAGCGGATTTCGGCAGACATGGTGGCATCTGTATCTCCAGCCATAGCCAGATATTGGTTACAATAGGTGATGCCGGTAGTCAGACGGGCATAGAACCCGTTTAACATAGGATGGGAAGCATTGTAAGTATTGTAGCAGAAACTGGCTACACCTTCATCTCCCCAGCCGCAGATAGCTTCATCAGTGGTCAGTTCGTTGGAATTGAACAATTGGCGGATAAAGCCTGTCGTACCACCATCCAAACCGTCAATATCACAGTCACCGTTAGCACCACCGTTTCCGGCTAATGCCATATTGGCGTAGCACTTGTTGAACAATCCGTTTAAATCAACATTGGTATCGATGTTCGGATCGATAGGATCTACATCTAAGTCTCCGATACATGAGGTTGCCCCCAAAGCCAACATCATGAATGTGGCAGGAACGATATTCTTTATGTATTTTTTCATATACTGCATAATTTTGCGAATTAGAAATTCAGGTTAAGACCAATAATAAATGAGATAGGACGCGGATAGAGATTGTTATCGAATCCGTTATTGATTTCGGGGTCGATGCCATCATAGTTTGAAATGGTGAAAACATTCGATACGGTTCCATATACGCGTCCATTCAAACCGCGATAGCTTCCGTTCTTGAAGAGATTGGAAAAGCTGTATCCTAAAGTGATGTTGTCACACTTCAAGAATGAGGCGTTACGCACCCAGTAGTCCGAAGCTTTGGCGGTAATTTCGTAAGTTTGCCAATTTCTGGCTACAGCGTCTACCGGACGGTTAGACAGGTAATTCAAAGAGTTGGACCATACTTCACCAGGATTCATGTTGCTCCATCCGGCGTTGATTCCATCATAAACATAGTTACCTAGACTGGCACGCAGTGAGAATCCGAAGTCCCAATTTTTGTATTCCAGGCGGGAGGAAAGCCCCATAGTTACGTCGGGAGCAGCATTTTTATAAAGGTATTTGTCATTTTCGGTAATCTTACCGTCACCGTCCCGGTCTACTACTGCATTTTCTATCGGGTTGCCTTGTGGGTCATATACTTGTTGGTATACATAGAATGAATTAGCTGGATACCCTACTTGATTGTATTGCAGATAAAAACCCGAACCTTGACCTACTTTGATATCGGTATTGGCTACAGGAGCACCACTATCGGATACACCACTTAGATCGGTAATCTCATTCTTATTATAAGTAAGGTTATAATTAATAGTCCATATTAAGTCATTGTTTACAATGGGTTTCCAGTCTAAGGCAAATTCGATGCCTTTATTTTCCAACGAACCGATATTTTGCCATGCTTGATTTCTATAGCCAGCCATGGACGCTAATGGTGCATAGTTCAGCAAATCTTCGGTTTTACGGTAATAAGCATCAACACTGGCTGTCAGCCGTTGATCCATAATACCAAAATCAACCCCAATATTATAGGTAGTAGTGGTTTCCCATTTTAAATCAGGAGTATAGTTGTCCGGGCGGTATAGGGTTCCGTTACCTATCAGTGGATAAAAACCGTTAGTACCTGTGCTTACTGAGTATGTGGGAATCCAGTTATAATTGTTAATTTTTTCTCCTGCCTGTTGACCTGTCATGCCCCAGCCTAAGCGAAGTTTCAAGTCAGATATCCAAGATATGTCTTTTAGGAAGTTTTCTTCTTTTGCTTTCCAAGCTAAGGCTACAGACGGGAACCACGCCCAATGGTCTTTGAAGCGTGAAGTTCCATCATCGCGAACGGTAGCTGTAAGATAGTAACGGTTCATAAGTATGTAGTTGGCACGTCCGAAGAAGGAAACCAAATAACTGTCGGTCTTGTATTGATACGGAGTGTGAGGACGCTCTGTGCCGGCTAATGTGGGGTCATCGTTCGTCATCGGATAACGACCTACGTAGTCACTGTTTGTGCTTTTCCAAAAATGTTGCCATTCGTAACCTCCCATAATATCAAAATGGTGGTTATCATTAAAGTCTTTATAATATTGGGCGTATGCATTCAATGAAAGGTTGCGTTTTAGGATACTTTCACCTCCAACAGAACCATAATACATGGCACTAGGGGAAGCAGTAGATTTATTCTGTGCTTGGCGTCCTTTGGAAACATCGGCACCTAGAGATAAATGAAGGCGAAGGTCTTCAAGACCATGTACTTTATAGTCGATATCGGCACTTCCCACAAAGGCGCGGCTGTGGGCAACTTCTGTGTTAAAAGCAAGCATGGCTAATGGGTTGGCACATTCTGCCGTGCTGTTATAGATGAACGGCCATGTGGAGTCGCCTAATGATGCGGCCGATGACCATTGGAAAAATCCCCCATAATTTTGTAATGTCTGATCCAATGCATTGCCGAATTGGGCTTTGTGATATTCGGATGTGAAATTATAAGGATCTTGGGTAGGGTCCATCTTTACAGCAGCACCTACGGCTCCACCGTCGGCATATGCAGAACGTGCGTACATTCCTTTCGCATTGAGGTTCATAGTCAAATGATCGTCAAAAAAAGACGGATTAAGATTCAATGCAGCTGTGACACGTTTGAAATCAGAATTTTTCAAGATACCTTCTTGATTGGTGAAACCTACAGATACACGATAAGGAAGGTCTTTTACTGCACCCGATACGGTTATATTGTGGTCATGACTGAGAGCGGTACGGTAAATAAGATCTTGCCAGTCGGTGTTGGCTGTACCCATGGCACGATAAGCATCGCTGTTTTCTCCGTATAAATCGGTGATAAGTTGACGGTATTGGTTGCTGTCAAGTACATCAACTGTTCCTTTTTTCTGACTCAATGTGACACTACCTGAATAGGAAACTGAAGGCTTTTGCCCTTTGCGTCCCTTTTTAGTAGTGATGATGATAACACCGTTTGAGCCGCGTGAACCGTAGATAGCAGTGGCTGAAGCGTCTTTTAATACGTTGAATGATTCGATATCCTGCGGATTAATCATGGCTAGTTTGTTAGAGAGGCCTTTTACTCCCTCATTGTCCATAGCCATACCATCAATAACAATTAGAGGGTCATTAGATGCGTTCAGTGAAGAACCGCCACGTATACGAATCTGGGCGCCACTGCCTGGGGCACCATCATTACTTGTTACATTGACACCGGCTATTTTCCCAGAAATCATATCCTGTGCGTTTATTACTAAGCCTTTGTTCTTTCCATCCGGTTTCATGGCTGTTACCGAACCGGTCAGGTCATTCTTTTTAGCCACACCATAACCGATAACGACTACTTCTTCCAAAGTTTCCGTATCATCTTTCAGTATCACATTTAGTGAAGTAGCAGCCGGAAGTTCCTGGGTCAGGTATCCGATAAACGAAATAACAATTATATCACCTTTATTGGCGTTTAACAGGAAGTTACCGTCAAAATCAGTGATAGTACCATTGGTTGTTCCTTTTACCACAACATTGGCACCGATAATTGGTTCGCCTGTTGTGTCCTTTACAAGTCCTTTGACAGTCATTTGTTGGGCAAATGCGTCTATGGACAAGAAGCATCCTACTATCAGTGTGAGTAGGATCTTGAACATCAAGTTTCTTTTCATGTCTTTAAATTTAAAGTTAAATAATTATTTCAAGTTTATATTCTCAGCTAAAAACACCTATTGAAAACTGTTTTCCCAAACAATCAGATTATTTATGGCTCCTTTAATCCTTATATTTCTAATGGAATTGATCTTTCTTTAAAACCATTGAATTTTTTCTGAAAATTTTGTGATATCTGTTCAACTGGATATTGAGAGAGTTGAAACATGTATTTGTTTTTTAGATTTATTGAGATAGAATGAGTTCTCTATATTTCTGTTTATTGAAATAAATTTCAAAAAAGTATCTGCAAAAAATGATTTGTAATGAGATACAATAGGGGAAAAATTCTTTTTGGTTTTCATGATTTAATGGTATTTAGTTTTAGGTTAACGGTTATCCTCACTTTATTTTGTTTTGGATGTTGCAAATGTAGCTTTCTTGTAAATTGATTCTTTATCTAAGAATAAAAATATAAATGATTTAAATCAATTGTATTTTATAAGTGTTTGATTTATAGAATGATGTGTCTTTTTTGTATCTGAAAAAATATAAATGATTGTGAACTGTTTCGTGTTTGGACAAGAATGATTTATGGTTCTTTTATATTAATTCTTTGTCAAAACTTTAGTTTATATTGCATCAGCTAAGAGTTTTCTATAAAAAACTTTTAACCGATGCAATATAAAGGAATAAACTTAAAAGTAGTTTTATTTGTTTTTTACAACAATGATTTTGGGAGTTACCTTGTTGAAATACCACTTGATGGTATAGTTACCGGCTTCTGAAACTTTAAAATTACCATCACCGGCATCTTCAAACTCTCCTTCTACAGCTCCGGGAGCTATATCGTCTTCCCATTTCTCTTCAGGGCGTATTTTCCATTTATTACCGGCGGACATATCTAGGGTAGCTTTTAAATAATATTGAAATTTGTTGTTTTCATCCGTTTCAGTTTCCAGTGTCATCATTGTGTCACCGCTTCCCCAGCTATTGTGGTCTCCTACAATTCCCCATGAGTTGTGAGGTTTGGAAACTTTCAATTCTCCTGTGGTATTATTGAATTCTAAATAATAACTGTTTTTGCTGTATGCTTTAATGTCCCCTCCATTACCGGATACTAAAGTAACGAGGGATTGTTCGGGTGTCATACTTTCCGGAGCTCCCCAATTGTCCGTACCCCAGTCTTCCGTACCGCAGAATTTCCAACCATCGGCTGCTTTGCCGTCGAAGTACACCATAGCGGTGTATATATTATCAGAATTTACCGAATATACTTTTTGGCTTTTGGTGAAATCCCAACCATTATAACTTCCACGGAGTGTGATTGCCGGATATTCCGGCTCACCTTCATATGGAGTGATGGTGGTTGAGACAATGTTGGAATACAATGTATCGGCAGCTGCTGAGATAGAAGACGATATCCGAAATTCGATTCCTATCGGCGCTGTCTCCATTTCATAGACTTTCAGCAGGGTCATGATTTTGCTGTTCAGGTCACTGACAGTGATAGTATGTGATAAATCTGTTTTGGATGAGGCTAAAATTACTTTATTGGCAAAATTTTTGTCTTTAACATCCATTTCCAACGCATTGATAACGCTTGCTTGATAGCCTAAATCCGGATAGCTCCAGGTAAGGGTGAATGCCTCTTGGGAAGCATTTTTTGATTCCAGTATATAACTGTCATTCAAGGATGACAGGGTAGACGGGATGGCATTTTCCGAACTATATGTCACTTGTTCCAAATCACTTTCACAAGCAGTACAAAGTAATAGGGTAAAAATAGAAGTTGATATGCTTTTTATGAATTTCATGATGATGTACTTATTGATTAATAACCTTCATTTTGTTGTAAGTTACCGTTTACGGTCAGGTCGGTAACAGGTATAGGATACACGTTATATCTCTTGTTCACTCCTACTCCGGTATTGATTCCTCCTTTGAAATCCCATGTATAGGAGCCGGAAGTAAGCAGATCGAAACGTACTAAATCTGTACGGCGGATACCTTCCCAATATAATTCACGCCCGCGTTCATCTAACAAATTACGGAAATTATTTTCCTCTAACCAATTTTCGGAAATGTTGTGTTTTTCATCTCCATAGGCACGCTTGCGAAGGGCGTTGATATATTCAACAGCACTAGCCTTACTTCCTTCTCCACCGCGTGCTACGGCTTCTGCATACATCAGGTAAATATCTCCCAAACGGAACATCGGAAAATCAGTATCTACCCATAATGTATTTTTTCCCGGTTGTCCGTTGCTGTCTAAATTGCTGAATTTGAATACACTCCATCCTTCAGTTTCAAAAGTTCCGGATACACTGGAAGTAATGTCGATAGAGCGTCCTTTATCATAAAAAATACCACGTTTATCTTGAATCTCAGAAGCTTTGGGTTCTTCATCATTTTGAAAATCAAAGAGATGAACCAGATTGCTTGTTGCGCGGAATCCTGCCCAGCCTTGGTCTACCCCACTGTGTGCTAGTAAAACATCTTTGTCTTCAGCTCCTCTGGCTCCGATGATAATGGCAGCCATACCCCATGATTGGGTCTTGTCCCCATCAAAGATGATAGGATAGATTATTTCTTTTTTGGTATCCGGATTCTCGCCATTGTCTGCTTTGAATAAATCAGCATAGTTGTCTGCCAGTTGATACCCTGCTTTGATCACTTCGTTGCATGCATTAATACATTCGCTATATCGTGCCTTACCGGTGTAAACTTCTGCATTAAGATACATGCGTGCTAATAAAGAACTGGCAACAGCTTGATCTGCTACTCCGTATTCGGAGCGTGGAGAGGGCAGATTGGGTTTGATTTCGTTTAGTTCTGCTTCTATCCAATTGAACAGGTCTTCTCTAGACAGCGGGGCAGGTTCTATGGAATAATTCTTTTCAGTGATGAATGGAGGCAATGCAAACATATCCATCAAGATATAATAGGCAAAAGCACGGTTAAAGCGGGCTTGTGCAATATAACTTTCTTTGTCAATGCTTTCGGGCGCGTTGGGAATGTTCTTTAAGAACTCATTTACCAGTGCCACTATATACATGCAGCGTTGATAAACCCCTTCAATGGGTTCCACTTTATTGGTAGTCCATGTCATATAGTTTACTTCTGTGCACCATGCATCATTCCATGCGTTCTTCATTTCATCGGTTGGCTGTTCTTGTAAAGTCCACCAACAGCGTAATAGTGCAGTATTTCCTGCATCAAGGCCTGAAATATCTGAACTGCTGCTGCCGTCTTGTCCGGATAACGCCCAAACTGAGTATATTTTATGAAGTCCTTTAGTGTAGCTTTCCGCATCGGTATAAGCTTTGTCTGCTGTTTCCACTGTGGGATCCAAAGGTAAGACATCCAAATCATTGAGACAACTTGAAAAAACAAACAGGCAAGTTGCCAGAGTTGTATAGATATATTTTCTTGTTTTCATACGTAATTCTCATTAAAAGTTAAGATTCAAACCTATAGTGTATGTGCGGGGACGTGGCCAGATGTTAGAATCTATCGCTCCACATTCCGGGTCTAATCCGCTATATTTTGAGATAGTAAATACATTTTGGACAGATGCGCTGATACGTCCTGATAGTTTGGCTGCAAACAGATTTTGGAAAGAATAGCCTAATGTAAGGTTGTCCATCTTCAAGAATGAAGCATTTTCCAGAAAATAGTCGCTGGCCATTTGTTCGCTGGTATTCAGCAAGGTAAAGCCTGTATCTTGAAAACCGTTATAAAGATTTGTAATAAATCCTTTTCCACCATAATTGTTGGAAGTGCTATTGCCTGATGCCACGCCATTGTATACATAATTGCCAAAGTTAGCACGGAGATTAAAGCCCAGATCCCATTTTTTGTAGCTGAACTGAGAACTGAAACCCATATATACTTTAGCCATCGGACTTTTGTGGGTTAGATAACGGTCGGCTTCGGTAATTTGTCCGTCATTGTTTCGGTCTACAAATGCATTTTGGATAGGCTTGCCGTTTTCATCGTATACTTGTTGGTATAAATAGAATGTTCCAGGCATTTCACCTACTTGGTGTTTTTGGTTTGTGCCGGCATCAATACCTTGGTAGTCGGGATTGAAAGTGGTAGTCAGCTTGGTAATCTTGCTATCATTTCAAGTGATATTATAGCCTACCTCCCATGTGAAGTCTTTGCTTTGGATAGCTATGGCATTTACATTGGCTTCCACACCTTTATTTTTCATTTTACCTACATTAGCGGTAATCAAGTTGATAAAATTCGTTCCCGCTGCGGCACTGATGGTGTTTAACAAGTCTTTTGTATGTTTCTGATAATATTCAATACTACCGTTGATACGGTTATTTAAGAATCCGAAGTCGATGGCTACATTGTATGTAGTTGTTTGTTCCCATTTTAAATCAGGACTGTAACCGTTTGGCTTCAAAAGCGTAGTTCCTAAATAGGTTGTATTAGGATTAGTGCTGAATGAATAGGATGTGATATATTGATAATCTCCAATTTCCTGTTGTCCGGTCACACCATATCCTAAACGTAATTTTAATTTGGAAAGCACATTTTCTGTAGCTTTCATAAAGGGTTCATTACTGATGGTCCAAGCTAAGGCGGCTGAAGGGAAAAGTCCCCAACGATTGTTTTCACTGAATCGTGAAGAACCGTCACGACGTAAAGTGGCAGTCAGCAAATAGCGGTCCATGAAATTGTAATTTAAACGCCCGAAGAATGAAATAAGATAGTTTTCATACGGAATGCGACGGTGGTCATCACGGATGTAATGCCGTTCGTTTTCGTCATAGGTATATCCTTCTTTTGCACCTAAGTCCTCTGTAGGGTTTGAATAGGTGATATCATGATTGGCATAATAGAAATGTTGCCAGGAATAACCTGCCATTATATCGAAATTACTTTTGATGGATTCTATGTTTTTTGCATAGTTCATGTAGAAGTCCAGCAGGTGGTTACGACGCAGATTGTTCCAAGTATTGCCTTGTCCTAAACCGGTGAATGTTTTATCTAGTGAGCTTTGAACCGAATTGGAATTTACAAAATTACGACCGGTTGTTTTTGCCACGTCATAGCCTAAATTCAAGTTGGCATGTAAGTCTTCCAGACCATGTATTTTATAGTCCAATTGAATATTACCCAAACTACGTTTGGTTGTACCGTGATTGTTTCTATCGTATAATAAAGACAATGGATTCTGAGTCGCCAGATCGGCTTGTGCTCCTTGTACTATTCCCCAGTTCCAATAGCCATTATATCGGTTTTCTTCATCGTAAATGGGTTTGGTGGGGTCAAAGAAAGCAGCGGCACCTACAGCACCGGAATCTGCAAATCGGTTTTTATTGATGGTGCCTTTTACATTGATGTCTACACTCAGGTGGTTGTCGAAAAATTTAGGACTTAGATTGACAGCACCGGTATAACGTTCATATTTAGAAGTCTTTAGTGTACCTTTTTCTGTATTATAACCTAAAGAGATACGGAAAGGCATAAATCCTGCTTTTCCTGCAATTCCGATGTTTTGGTCTGTACTTAATCCTGTCTGGTAAATAGCATCTTGCCAATCGGTGCTTTGGTTAGGGTATACGTTCAGAATCCGTTGGATGTCCGCCGACTGTGCGGTTCCTTCCGGATATTGAGCCTGCATTACTTCGCGGAATGATTGTGCGTCCAATGTCTCTATACGTTTATAAGGGTCTTTTGCCGTGAAAGTTCCTGAGTAGCTAACTTTTATTTTGTCTTGTGTCCCTTTTTTAGTTTGGATGATAATAACTCCATTCGAAGCGCGTGAACCGTAAATGGCTGTCGCCGAAGCATCTTTCAAAACAGTGAAAGTTTCAATATCATTGGGATTAATGGTGGCAAGTGCATTGGGAGTGCCTGGAGCGGCATCATTTGAAACAGGAATTCCATCGATAACAATAAGTGGATCATTGCTGGCATTTAGTGATGCACCGCCACGGATACGAATTGTCGAACCGGCACCAGGGGCACCGTCACCTTGACTAACAGAAAGTCCCGGAACTTTACCCATAATCAGTTCTTGAGGAGAAGTAACAGCACCTTTGTTCATCTCTTCAGCTTTGATAGCTACCACAGAACCGCTTAGGTCATCTTTTTTCACAGAACCGTATCCAATGACAACCACTTCATCCAGAAGTTCTGTATCATCTTTTAATATAATATTCATAGAAGCGGCTGCCTGTGCTTCTTGAGACCGATATCCGATAAACGAAATGATGATAATGTCACCTTTATTGGCGTTTAACAGGAAGTTGCCATCAAAATCGGTGATGGTACCATTAGTCGTTCCTTTTACTATAACATTAGCCCCGATAATTGGTTCACCTGTAGTATCTTTGACAATTCCTTTGACAACTATTTGTTGGGCAAATGTGTTGACGGACAAGAATAATCCCACAATGAACATCAGTAGGACTTTAAACGTGGCGTTTCTTTTCATGTCTTTGTATATAAATGCTTTAATATTATTCATTTTATTTGGAAAAATACCTATTGAAAACTATTCAACCTTTTTACTTGCTTTTCTATAACCTCTTAATACCTTTTAATTCTGATTTATCTTTTACCTCTTTAATGCTGATTGCATAACCACCACCGCTTGCTGCGTGTAAGTTCAGTTTGCTTTTGTTGGTCACAATGCCTTTACGGATGGTATATGCCTGCGGATTATCTTTCCAGTCGGCATCTTTTGCGTCTGCATATACAGTTGCGATGTATTTTTTGTCCGGATCAAGGAAATCAAATATCAGTTTTGAAGAATGACCGTTCTCATCTGCCGTACAGCCGATATACCAGTCGTTGGTTCCTTTAGCTTTGCGGGCGATGGTAATATAGTCTCCCGGTTCGGCTTCCAGATATTTGGTTTCATCCCAGTCAATGGCTACATCTTTTATGAATTGGAAGGCATCCATGAAGCGTTCATAGTTTTCAGGTATGTCAGCAGCCATTTGTAATGGGCTGTACATTGTTACATACAGGGCCAGTTGACGTGCCAAAGTAGAACGTACCTGTGAATTGTTGGTAGGATTCATTTTGTTACAACGGGTTTCAAAGATACCCGGAGTGTAGTCCATCGGACCACCTATTAATCGTGTGAAAGGCAAGATGGTAGTATGGTTTACGTTGTTACCGCCAAATGACTCATATTCAGTTCCACGTGCTGATTCGTTACCGATCAGGTTGGGATAGGTGCGGCATATTCCGGTAGGGCGTACAGCTTCGTGGGCGTTTACCATGATTTTGTAGTCCGCTGCTTTTTTCACCGCATATAGATAATGGTTATCCATCCATTGTCCATAGTGGTGCTCACCACGTGGAATAATGTTGCCTACATAGCCACTTTTTACAGAATTATATCCGTTGTCTGCCATGAATTGGTATGCCTGGTCCATGTGGCGTTCATAGTTACGTACAGAAGCCGAAGTTTCATGATGCATCATCAGTTTTACACCTTTGCTTGCAGCGTAACTTTGAAGTTCTTTAACATTAAAGTCGGGATAGGGAGTTACAAAATCAAAAACATAATCTTTGCTTTTTCCGAACCAGTCTTCCCAACCTTCGTTCCAGCCTTCTACCAATACTTGGTCGAATCCATGCTCCGCTGCAAAATCAATGTAACGTTTTACGTTGGCGGTGTTGGCAGAGTGTTTGCCGTTAGGTTTTGTTTTGTTGTAATCTGTTTCACCTAGTTTTACACTGGATAAGTCATCTGTGTAAGCCCATGAGCCTTTTCCCGTAATCATATCCCACCACACGCCGATGTATTTCACAGGCTTGATCCAGGAAGTGTCTGCTATTTTGCAAGGTTCGTTCAGGTTTAACGTAATGCGTGAGGCAAGAATGTTGCGGGCATCATCACTAACGATGACGGTACGCCATGGTGAAGTGCAGGGAGTCTGCATATATCCTTTGTCACCTTGTGCGTCCGGAGTCAGCCATGATTCGAAAATCATGTTCTTGTCATCCAGATTGAGGTGCATACAGGCATAGTCTATCAAAGCAGCTTCGTGCAGATTGATGTACAGACCATCGTCTGTTTTCATCATCAGGGCAGTTTGTACACCGGTGGGGCTGAATGCTGTTTGCGAGGAGTTCTCCGTATAAGCCTTTGAAAACAATCCTCTGATTTCCGACAGGCGGGAAACGGTATAGTCATATTCCTGTGTATCGTAATCTCCCGGAATCCAGTAAGCAGTGTGGTCACCTGCCATGGCAAATTGTGAATGTTCTTCTTTGATCACGAAATAGTTTAAGTTCTTCTGCTGCGGAAATTCATAGCGGAAACCCAGACCGTCGTTGAATAGGCGGAAACGGATGATTATAAATCTGTCATTGGCAGGCTGGTTCAATGTGACCGCCAATTCATTATAATGGTTACGGATTTCCTTTTCTTCTCCCCATACCGGTTGCCATGTTTCATCGTTGGTAGATGTCTGGACATCCTTTAGCTCGAAACCGTTATAAAGGTTTGTCTTGATGTCCAGTTTGTCTATGTCTTTTTTATCAGTCCATTCGAAGTCGGTTTTGGCGTTTGCGTCTTCCTTCTTTAATTCCAATCCCAATTTACTGGGTTTGATAACTTCCTTCTGTTTATAGGTCAGTTCATACGTAGGAGTGCCCTGACCATCTAGGGTAAATGTCATCTCCAGATTGCCATCCGGAGAGCTCAGTTTCTGTTGTGCATTCGCAATGAATGAGATACAGAGAAATGCGATAAGTGAAAGATTCTTTTTTAATTTCATAATATGTACTGGTATTAAATTATAAGCTTTTACTGATTGTTTTAAAATTCTAGAACTAGCATTCCACGCCCCTGGAGTGTTAAGTTTTTACTCAAGTCGATACTTTTATCCGTTAAAACATCATGGGCTGATGTTGTTGGAAGTACTTCTTTGTATGGAGTCAGGTTAATGGTTTGCGTTTTGTCTGTTCCATTCATGAGAACCGTTATCGATTTGTTTCCATATTTTCGTTCATAAACGTAAATCCCTTTGTTGGGAGCGAAGTGTTTCAATCTGCCTTTGGCTATGATTTCATTACCTTTTCTCCATTGGAGTAGTTTCTGCATATAAGTAAAGGCTTCATTTTGCTGCGGAGTACGGTTAGCCTCATTGAAACAGTTGCGTGAGTCATTTTTCCAACCTCCGGGGAAATCACAACGTAACAGACCGTCGCCATTGGCTTTATCTGCAGCCATCAGAATTTCTGTCCCATAATAAATCTGGGGAATGCCACGTGTAGTCAGCAGGAATACAAGTGCTTGTTTGTAGCGGTCAATATTTTGCGTGGCTTTTTCATTTAAATAAAAGCGTGAAGTATCATGGTTATCAAGGAAAACGAGCAGATTCATTGGATCTGCATATACCAAATCCTGAGTAAGATAATCGTAAAGACGATATAATCCGCCATTCCAGTCAGTTGTTTCTTCGTCAAAGGCTTTGTTCATTTGTTCCATCAGCGGGAAATCCATCACGGTACGGAGATTGGAATTTCTGGGAGCAGCCAGTCTGCTGTCTTTCTGCCAGAAAGAAACTAGCACATTACTGTTCAACCAAGTTTCACCTACTATGTTGAAATCAGGGTACTCATCGGTCACGGCTTTACACCATTCTGACATCATGTCGAAATCTGCGTAAGGGTGTGTGTCTTGACGGATGCCGTTAATCCCTGCATATTCTATCCACCAGATACTGCTTTGGATCAAATAGCGGGCTACATGGCGGTTGCGTTGGTTTAAGTCGGGCATTGATTCTGTAAACCATCCGTCTACGGCTATCTTGCGTTCATAATCAGAAGCGTGGATATCCTGTACGCTCGCTGTTTTATAAGAAGTTTGTGTGTAGTTTCCTTTAAAATTGAACCAGTCTTTGGAAGGCATATCTTTGAAAAGATAGTTTTCGCTGCCACAATGGTTGAAAATCATATCCATAACAACTTTCATTCCTTTACTGTGTGCTTGTTCTACCAGCTTGCAGAATTCTTCATTGCTGCCTAATCTGCGGTCTACTTGATAATAATCGGTAATGGCATAGCCATGATAGGATCCTTCTTTCATGTCATTTTCCTGTATGGGGTTCAGCCAGATTGCCGTAACTCCCAAGTTGGAGAGATAATCCAGATTATTTTCAATACCTGCGAGGTCGCCCCCGTGACGGGCGAACGGATCGTTGCGGTCTACCTTTGCTTCCAACATTTCCGGTACGACATCGTTCGAGGGATTTCCGTTGGCGAAGCGGTCTGGCATAATCAGATATAATACGTCACCCGAGTTGAAGCCTTCCACGTTGGAAGCATCTGCCTTACGCTGTTTTATTTCATATGGCACAACAGTTTGCTTTTTACCTTGTTTCAATGTAATATGAAAAGTCTGCGGAGTAGCTTCCGATAAATCCATATATAAGATTAGGTAATTGGGATTTTCTTGTTTCACAACATCTTTCAGAAGAATGTCTTTAGAAGAGATGCTTACATCACTGGAAGAAATATTGTCGCCATACAGTAGGATCTGTAGTTCGGGATTCTTCATATCCGCCCACCAGAAGGTTGGGGCTACTTTTTTAATTATGGCTGCGGACACTGTGTGTTGCAAACCGAATAACGCGAGTAATGCCATAAGTGCGAATGTTCTTTTCATAATATATAGAAATTAGTGTTTATATCTTCATTTCATTTGGATGTTGCAAATGTAGGAGTGGAATAGATGAGATTTGAGTACTAGAATAAAAATATAAATGTTTTATAGACTCAACTTATTGATAACTAGGTGTATTTATCTCTGCTGTATTGCTGAAAATATAAACGTCAATGAAAATATTTTCGTTGAAAAACTTTATTCTAATTACTTATATTTATATATTTGTGAATCTATAATAAGTATATAAGATGAAGAATGTAACCTATTTCTTTATATTGTTTTTGTTGATTTTGACACCTCCTTTGTTTGCTGATAAAAACAGCAATGAAGAAGTGTTGAAAAGGTTGGATCGGATCATTGATAATAAGACCGCTTATCATGTGCAGAAGGAAAAAGAGATTGTGGATTTAAAGCAACGTCTTCACCGTTCTAAAGATAATAGGGAGAAATATGAACTTTGCGGTTCTTTGTTTAACGCTTATCTGCATTATCAAGCTGATTCCGCATTGTATTATATTAATGGAAAAATGAATTTGTTGCCTCTGTTGAATCATCCGGAGTTAAAGAATGAGATTGTCATTAACCGTGCCGAGGTGATGGGGGTGATGGGAATGTATAACGAGGCTTTGGAACAATTGGAGCGGGTAGACCCGTTGGAATTGGAACGGGAAACTTTGGCTTATTATTACCGGACCTATCGGGCTTATTATGGTTGGGTGGCCGATTATACCACCAATGATGCCGAAAAAGTGAAATATTTGAAAAAGACCGATGCTTACAGGGATTCTATTCTTATTGCTACTGATCCTTGTGTAGACAGGAGCATTGTATGGGCCGAGAAAAAGATTATTAATGGCAGGGTGGATTCTGCTTTGGTTATATTGTCGGACCTATTGAAAGAAACGCCGGATGAACGGCAAAAAGGGTATATTTACTATACTTTATCCGAGGCTTACGATATGCGGGGAGATATTCAGAAAGAAATTTATTATCTGGCCTTGACCGCTATTACAGATTTGAAATCGTCTATTCGTGAATATGCATCCTTACGGAAATTGGCTCAACTGATGTATGAGGTAGGTGATTTGGACCGTGCCTATAAGTATTTGAATTGTTCAATGGAGGATGCGGTAGCTTGTAATGCCCGTTTGCGGTTTATTGAGGTAACGCAGTTCTTTCCTATTATTGATAAAGCATATAAATTGAAAGAAGAAAAAGAGAGGCAGATTTCCCGTACTCTTTTAATCAGTGTTAGTTTGCTTTCTTTATTTTTGCTTGCTGCTATTTTTTATCTGTACCGATGGATGAAGAAATTATCAGTGATGCGCCGTAATCTGAGTCTGGCTAATCAACAGATGCAGGAAGTAAATGCTGAGTTGGCACAGACGGGGAAGATCAAGGAAGTATACATTGCCCGTTATTTGGACAGATGTGTGATTTATCTGGACAAGTTGGAGTTTTATCGTCGTTCTTTGGCGAAACTGGCAATGGCCTCCCGTATAGACGATTTGTTTAAAGCGATTAAATCCGAGCAGTTCATACGAGATGAACGGAAGGATTTTTATAATGAGTTTGATAAGTCTTTCCTGGAGTTATTTCCTCATTTCATTACTTCTTTTAATGAGTTATTGGTAGAGGAAGGAAGAATATATCCAAAATCGGGCGAGTTGCTGACTACGGAATTGCGTATATTTGCTTTGATCCGTCTGGGAGTGACTGATAGTAATCGGATTGCCCATTTCTTGGGGTATTCTTTGGCAACGATTTATAATTATCGCAGCAAGATGCGTAATAAGGCGATAGGAAACAAGGAAACTTTTGAACAGGAAGTGATGAACTTGTAGAGATAGAGATATGATTACAATAATACCAGCAAATGTAATATAAGTGTATTCATTGTTATTCCGTGCTTCAGTAAGTATTAGCTCTAACCTTGGGCGTTTGGTCGTATTTATTCTAAATGTGGCAAGTTCCCCAAACGGATAGCATTACTTGTCCAATAACACAACTGATTTTAGAAGATGAATAAGTCCCGCCTTGGGCATTGAGGATAGGCAAGTCGAATATCTTTTCAGTTAACTTGGTCTCGAAACCTTCTAATTGTTGAAATTGGAAAGCACCTATTTTGTCCTCGTTATTATTATTTTCTATTTTGTTCAGGTACTTGTCATTTTCTTCATAAGCAGCAATGGCAACTTCATAAATTTCAAACCATGCCTTTGAATCTTCGACCATTAAATCCATAAAACAGAGAGTGCAGCACCTATGTGAGAGATAAAAATAGCACCACAACTAGTAAGCTTCCAATAAGTGTTCAGCGTATCTTCGGAGATGTCTTTGGTAGAAAATAGTAACATTGATAGCATATCTATACAGGTAGATAACCATAGGCTGAAAGACAAAATACTATAAATGTAATAGGAGAGATAGAGTATTGCCATAGGTGGTTTATTTCAATATTGCGGTAATGTCGGTAGGTGTGATAAGTATCTTTGTAAATCAATGGAATGGATTCTGTAAATACGACCTCATTTGTCATTTTGATTTCTTTAGGAACGGTTTTTGTCATCGAATCGCTGATGCTATTGAATGCCTGATAAAAATTATTGGACATAGTACTGATTGTTTGGCATAAATAAAAAAGCAGAGAGAGAATGAGAGTTGAATAACTCAAAATAATTCTCTCTCTGCTTGGGAGTAGTTCTACAGAGAGGAGGATATTAAATCCTTATCTCTGTGTGTTTAGACTTTGATTACTGTGCCGGATAGGGAGTCAGGTTTACAGTAATGGTGTCTTCTACTTTTTCATTTGTTGAAGTAGTGATAGTCAATTTCACTTTGACTGGGGTTGCTACAGATACTTTGTTTGCATCACCAGCATTTGCTGTAAGTTTAATATCTTTACCGTTTATATTTGCTGTCAAATATTGGGTATATTTAGCTTCGACTTCGCAAACTACATTTTGAATATCATCTTGTGTTCCAGAAATGTTATCTACACGGTAATAGATGTTCTTGTCATTCTTATCAGCAGCTTTACCATATTTCACAGTTACTATGTTACCACTACCAGAGATGATAGAAATACCAGCAGGCATAACTGTTGTATAGTTTTTGCTTTCAGCAAACATAACTTTGAAGTCAGCAATCGGGAACTGTACGCCTGCATAGGTAACCTTACCACCTGTTAACGTATAAGCCTTGTTAGTTTCCCCTTTTTCAGTTAATGTGATAGTACCGTTGTCACTAACAGCAATCTTGTCAGCATCATCTTCAATAGCTTTGTATCCACTTACAGTTCCAGCAGAGAAAATGTTGGCTTTAGTGATTTCACTAGCATAAACTGTTACAATCTTATTCAAATAGTATGACGGGTTAAATGTATAAGCTGCTGCCAATGTTGCATCGCTTGGCTTTTCAATAGTGAACGGCAAGTTAATAACAGCAATTGTTCTGAAATAATTGACTGTTCCAATTTTAACAGCTGCAACAACATTTACCTTAGCTGTAAACTCACCACCATTTTCAATGATTTTGGCTAATTGACTACCGTAATTTGTGTTGAAGTTAACTTTGATACCTGCTATTTGGGCTGCTTCAGTTGTTGTTTTACCTTCAGAGTCAACAGTAGCGATATCCTTTACAAGATCGGTTAGATTTTCAGTTTCTATCTTGCCTGTTTCAGCATTTTCATATACCCATTCTACTTGGGGGTCAAGTACCATTTCTCGATATTCAGCATTCCAAACGACACGTTTGTCTGCACCCATGGCATCGAAGTAGGGCTTTAAGTCAGAGATAAATGCTTGTTCAGCAGTTTCAGTCACTTCTGTTACAACATGCTTCTTGCTTACGATAGAAGTAATTTCTTCTGCATCAGGAGTTTTTTCATTAAAGTTCAAGGTTACATCGTGAGATTTAACCTTACCGAAAACATTCATATAATGAACTGTAAAGTTAACATATCCTGCAGCCTTGTCATTAAGATTGATAGTCATGCCATCGAATGATACGCCATAACGGATAGAGTCTGCTTTTGCTTGAGCATCATCATCCATTGTGATGTATGAATCGAATAGTTGACCTGCCAATTCTTTTTTAGGGACAATTGTTACAGATTCACCTGGCTTAGCATCCACGTATGGTGTGAGATAAGTATCACCTTGCTCATTAATCTGGTATTTACCGAATTGAATATTAACATCTTGGGCATCCACCAAACTAAATTTAAAATCACCATTGAATGGAGAGTAAACATTTTCGTTAACAACCAATGACGCTACAGCATTGCTATTGCCGTATGATTCAACTATTTCATCATTAACAGTAATACCTTCTACAGGAATTTCATACAATCCGGTTGTAGAAGCTGCTCTGCTGCTTAATACTCCAGTAAAAGGAACTACTTTTCCTAATTTGATAGGCAGTTCTTCACCTTTAGAGTTTACAGCCTTAACGGTTTTTCCTGATAAATCGTAAGAAACCGGAGATATCTGAACTATAATAGAACTGGTGGATTGTCCTACCATATATTCACCTTTGGCAGGTTTTTCTTTAGAACCACCTTCCCATTTCGGCCATGCTGTTCCTTCTTTAGCAATGCTATAAGCAATATTGAAATTGTTTTCCAATACAGTAATCTGAGCCAATCCTTCGTTCAAGGGCAGACGAACAGATTTTTCATTCTTACCGTCTTTGTCACAAACAACCATGATAACGTAGTTGTTAGGATCAGTAGGATCAGCGTAGTAGTAAGGAACATTTGTTGCAGGAGTAGCACCGGCAAATTCTTCAAATTCTGTACCGTTCCACAAATACCACTTGCCGTTTTCCTTTTTCACTTCAGGCTGAGCATCCTTGCCTGGTTCACCCTGTGCGCCGTCCTGGCCTACAGCTTTAACGGTAGTCTTCTCACCGTTGCATACCCAAAAACCATCTTCCGAGATAGTCCATTCTGTACCTGCAGCACCTGCTTCACCGTCCTTACCGTTGGTAATGGTGTAGCTGCTACCGTCATTGAAAGCAACAGTGAAACCGCCTGTGGCAGGAGTTACAGAAGTAATCCAGTTGGCAGCATTGATTTTTGCTTCCAGGTCTTTGATTTGACCTTCAACGCCATCCACGCGCGAAGTCAGCTCGTCAATGTCATCATCGTAGTCTTTACAAGACACAAATGTTCCTGTTGACGAAACCATTAAGGCTCCGAACAGGATTGCACTTAAAAACTTTTTGTTCATAATAGAAAAACTTTAAATTTATAAATTTAAAAAACTAAAATTGGTTATACATACCATTTATTATAAAAGGACTTAATTGTTTTCCTCCTGTTTCAGCGGATTCCTCTCGTGTGCCACATACTGCCGGGGCGTCATGCCCGTCACTTTTCCGAACGCCACATAGAAAGGGCTTTTCGAACCGAAGCCGCTGCGTACGGGAATTTCCTCTATGGGGCATCGTCCGCTGCGGAGCAGCTCTTTGGCGTATTCCACTCGGTAAGTGTTTACTAGTTCTTTCAGGTTGCAGCCGAAATAGCGATTCACCACATTACTTAAATAAGTCTGGTTTGTCTCCAGCATCGCACTCAGTGTTTTCAGCGAAAGAGAGGAATCGAGGAATACTTGACGCACTTCCATCAGGTATAATATACCTTTATATATAAGAGCGTCTATCCGGCGGACGTCCGTCCGCAACGCAAACTCCTTCTCCCATCGGCGAGAGGCGGCACGATAGAGCAAAGTCTTTTGGCGCACCGAAGTGTAGCGGGTCTTTTTACGTCGCAGAAACAGGTATTCCATTCAATTCTTTTTTCGTTTTTTATTTGCTTATTTTGTCGATCTCTTAGTAAGAGATATATAATTCTCGTGCAAAAATAAGGAAAGTTTTGATAACTAATACACTTTTCATTAAAAAAATACGATCTAAAGCAAAAAAAAGCCTTTTTTCTTATTTAATCTTTCTATCAACAGCCCACTTCTCATTGATTTAATTATTTGATTTTATGCATATTACATCTATTTTGTCGATCTCTTACTAAGAGATCGACAAAATAAGCAAATAAAAAACGAAAAAAGAATTGAATGGAATACCTGTTTCTGCGACGTAAAAAGACCCGCTACACTTCGGTGCGCCAAAAGACTTTGCTCTATCGTGCCGCCTCTCGCCGATGGGAGAAGGAGTTTGCGTTGCGGACGGACGTCCGCCGGATAGACGCTCTTATATATAAAGGTATATTATACCTGATGGAAGTGCGTCAAGTATTCCTCGATTCCTCTCTTTCGCTGAAAACACTGAGTGCGATGCTGGAGACAAACCAGACTTATTTAAGTAATGTGGTGAATCGCTATTTCGGCTGCAACCTGAAAGAACTAGTAAACACTTACCGAGTGGAATACGCCAAAGAGCTGCTCCGCAGCGGACGATGCCCCATAGAGGAAATTCCCGTACGCAGCGGCTTCGGTTCGAAAAGCCCTTTCTATGTGGCGTTCGGAAAAGTGACGGGCATGACGCCCCGGCAGTATGTGGCACACGAGAGGAATCCGCTGAAACAGGAGGAAAACAATTAAGTCCTTTTATAATAAATGGTATGTATAACCAATTTTAGTTTTTTAAATTTATAAATTTAAAGTTTTTCTATTATGAACAAAAAGTTTTTAAGTGCAATCCTGTTCGGAGCCTTAATGGTTTCGTCAACAGGAACATTTGTGTCTTGTAAAGACTACGATGATGACATTGACGAGCTGACTTCGCGCGTGGATGGCGTTGAAGGTCAAATCAAAGACCTGGAAGCAAAAATCAATGCTGCCAACTGGATTACTTCTGTAACTCCTGCCACAGGCGGTTTCACTGTTGCTTTCAATGACGGTAGCAGCTACACCATTACCAACGGTAAGGACGGTGAAGCAGGTGCTGCAGGTACAGAATGGACTATCTCGGAAGATGGTTTTTGGGTATGCAACGGTGAGAAGACTACCGTTAAAGCTGTAGGCCAGGACGGCGCACAGGGTGAACCAGGCAAGGATGCTCAGCCTGAAGTGAAAAAGGAAAACGGCAAGTGGTATTTGTGGAACGGTACAGAATTTGAAGAATTTGCCGGTGCTACTCCTGCAACAAATGTTCCTTACTACTACGCTGATCCTACTGATCCTAACAACTACGTTATCATGGTTGTTTGTGACAAAGACGGTAAGAATGAAAAATCTGTTCGTCTGCCCTTGAACGAAGGATTGGCTCAGATTACTGTATTGGAAAACAATTTCAATATTGCTTATAGCATTGCTAAAGAAGGAACAGCATGGCCGAAATGGGAAGGTGGTTCTAAAGAAAAACCTGCCAAAGGTGAATATATGGTAGGACAATCCACCAGTTCTATTATAGTTCAGATATCTCCGGTTTCTTACGATTTATCAGGAAAAACCGTTAAGGCTGTAAACTCTAAAGGTGAAGAACTGCCTATCAAATTAGGAAAAGTAGTTCCTTTTACTGGAGTATTAAGCAGCAGAGCAGCTTCTACAACCGGATTGTATGAAATTCCTGTAGAAGGTATTACTGTTAATGATGAAATAGTTGAATCATACGGCAATAGCAATGCTGTAGCGTCATTGGTTGTTAACGAAAATGTTTACTCTCCATTCAATGGTGATTTTAAATTTAGTTTGGTGGATGCCCAAGATGTTAATATTCAATTCGGTAAATACCAGATTAATGAGCAAGGTGATACTTATCTCACACCATACGTGGATGCTAAGCCAGGTGAATCTGTAACAATTGTCCCTAAAAAAGAATTGGCAGGTCAACTATTCGATTCATACATCACAATGGATGATGATGCTCAAGCAAAAGCAGACTCTATCCGTTATGGCGTATCATTCGATGGCATGACTATCAATCTTAATGACAAGGCTGCAGGATATGTTAACTTTACAGTTCATTATATGAATGTTTTCGGTAAGGTTAAATCTCACGATGTAACCTTGAACTTTAATGAAAAAACTCCTGATGCAGAAGAAATTACTTCTATCGTAAGCAAGAAGCATGTTGTAACAGAAGTGACTGAAACTGCTGAACAAGCATTTATCTCTGACTTAAAGCCCTACTTCGATGCCATGGGTGCAGACAAACGTGTCGTTTGGAATGCTGAATATCGAGAAATGGTACTTGACCCCCAAGTAGAATGGGTATATGAAAATGCTGAAACAGGCAAGATAGAAACTGAAAATCTAACCGATCTTGTAAAGGATATCGCTACTGTTGACTCTGAAGGTAAAACAACAACTGAAGCAGCCCAAATAGCAGGTATCAAAGTTAACTTCAACACAAATTACGGTAGTCAATTAGCCAAAATCATTGAAAATGGTGGTGAGTTTACAGCTAAGGTAAATGTTGTTGCAGCTGTTAAAATTGGAACAGTCAATTATTTCAGAACAATTGCTGTTATTAACTTGCCGTTCACTATTGAAAAGCCAAGCGATGCAACATTGGCAGCAGCTTATACATTTAACCCGTCATACTATTTGAATAAGATTGTAACAGTTTATGCTAGTGAAATCACTAAAGCCAACATTTTCTCTGCTGGAACTGTAAGTGGATACAAAGCTATTGAAGATGATGCTGACAAGATTGCTGTTAGTGACAACGGTACTATCACATTAACTGAAAAAGGGGAAACTAACAAGGCTTATACGTTAACAGGTGGTAAGGTTACCTATGCAGGCGTACAGTTCCCGATTGCTGACTTCAAAGTTATGTTTGCTGAAAGCAAAAACTATACAACAGTTATGCCTGCTGGTATTTCTATCATCTCTGGTAGTGGTAACATAGTAACTGTGAAATATGGTAAAGCTGCTGATAAGAATGACAAGAACATCTATTACCGTGTAGATAACATTTCTGGAACACAAGATGATATTCAAAATGTAGTTTGCGAAGTCGAAGCTAAATATACCCAATATTTGACAGCAAATATAAACGGTAAAGATATTAAACTTACAGCAAATGCTGGTGATGCAAACAAAGTATCTGTAGCAACCCCAGTCAAAGTGAAATTGACTATCACTACTTCAACAAATGAAAAAGTAGAAGACACCATTACTGTAAACCTGACTCCCTATCCGGCACAGTAATCAAAGTCTAAACACACAGAGATAAGGATTTAATATCCTCCTCTCTGTAGAACTACTCCCAAGCAGAGAGAGAATTATTTTGAGTTATTCAACTCTCATTCTCTCTCTGCTTTTTTATTTATGCCAAACAATCAGTACTATGTCCAATAATTTTTATCAGGCATTCAATAGCATCAGCGATTCGATGACAAAAACCGTTCCTAAAGAAATCAAAATGACAAATGAGGTCGTATTTACAGAATCCATTCCATTGATTTACAAAGATACTTATCACACCTACCGACATTACCGCAATATTGAAATAAACCACCTATGGCAATACTCTATCTCTCCTATTACATTTATAGTATTTTGTCTTTCAGCCTATGGTTATCTACCTGTATAGATATGCTATCAATGTTACTATTTTCTACCAAAGACATCTCCGAAGATACGCTGAACACTTATTGGAAGCTTACTAGTTGTGGTGCTATTTTTATCTCTCACATAGGTGCTGCACTCTCTGTTTTATGGATTTAATGGTCGAAGATTCAAAGGCATGGTTTGAAATTTATGAAGTTGCCATTGCTGCTTATGAAGAAAATGACAAGTACCTGAACAAAATAGAAAATAATAATAACGAGGACAAAATAGGTGCTTTCCAATTTCAACAATTAGAAGGTTTCGAGACCAAGTTAACTGAAAAGATATTCGACTTGCCTATCCTCAATGCCCAAGGCGGGACTTATTCATCTTCTAAAATCAGTTGTGTTATTGGACAAGTAATGCTATCCGTTTGGGGAACTTGCCACATTTAGAATAAATACGACCAAACGCCCAAGGTTAGAGCTAATACTTACTGAAGCACGGAATAACAATGAATACACTTATATTACATTTGCTGGTATTATTGTAATCATATCTCTATCTCTACAAGTTCATCACTTCCTGTTCAAAAGTTTCCTTGTTTCCTATCGCCTTATTACGCATCTTGCTGCGATAATTATAAATCGTTGCCAAAGAATACCCCAAGAAATGGGCAATCCGATTACTATCAGTCACTCCCAGACGGATCAAAGCAAATATACGCAATTCCGTAGTCAGCAACTCGCCCGATTTTGGATATATTCTTCCTTCCTCTACCAATAACTCATTAAAAGAAGTAATGAAATGAGGAAATAACTCCAGGAAAGACTTATCAAACTCATTATAAAAATCCTTCCGTTCATCTCGTATGAACTGCTCGGATTTAATCGCTTTAAACAAATCGTCTATACGGGAGGCCATTGCCAGTTTCGCCAAAGAACGACGATAAAACTCCAACTTGTCCAGATAAATCACACATCTGTCCAAATAACGGGCAATGTATACTTCCTTGATCTTCCCCGTCTGTGCCAACTCAGCATTTACTTCCTGCATCTGTTGATTAGCCAGACTCAGATTACGGCGCATCACTGATAATTTCTTCATCCATCGGTACAGATAAAAAATAGCAGCAAGCAAAAATAAAGAAAGCAAACTAACACTGATTAAAAGAGTACGGGAAATCTGCCTCTCTTTTTCTTCTTTCAATTTATATGCTTTATCAATAATAGGAAAGAACTGCGTTACCTCAATAAACCGCAAACGGGCATTACAAGCTACCGCATCCTCCATTGAACAATTCAAATACTTATAGGCACGGTCCAAATCACCTACCTCATACATCAGTTGAGCCAATTTCCGTAAGGATGCATATTCACGAATAGACGATTTCAAATCTGTAATAGCGGTCAAGGCCAGATAATAAATTTCTTTCTGAATATCTCCCCGCATATCGTAAGCCTCGGATAAAGTATAGTAAATATACCCTTTTTGCCGTTCATCCGGCGTTTCTTTCAATAGGTCCGACAATATAACCAAAGCAGAATCCACCCTGCCATTAATAATCTTTTTCTCGGCCCATACAATGCTCCTGTCTACACAAGGATCAGTAGCAATAAGAATAGAATCCCTGTAAGCATCGGTCTTTTTCAAATATTTCACTTTTTCGGCATCATTGGTGGTATAATCGGCCACCCAACCATAATAAGCCCGATAGGTCCGGTAATAATAAGCCAAAGTTTCCCGTTCCAATTCCAACGGGTCTACCCGCTCCAATTGTTCCAAAGCCTCGTTATACATTCCCATCACCCCCATCACCTCGGCACGGTTAATGACAATCTCATTCTTTAACTCCGGATGATTCAACAGAGGCAACAAATTCATTTTTCCATTAATATAATACAATGCGGAATCAGCTTGATAATGCAGATAAGCGTTAAACAAAGAACCGCAAAGTTCATATTTCTCCCTATTATCTTTAGAACGGTGAAGACGTTGCTTTAAATCCACAATCTCTTTTTCCTTCTGCACATGATAAGCGGTCTTATTATCAATGATCCGATCCAACCTTTTCAACACTTCTTCATTGCTGTTTTTATCAGCAAACAAAGGAGGTGTCAAAATCAACAAAAACAATATAAAGAAATAGGTTACATTCTTCATCTTATATACTTATTATAGATTCACAAATATATAAATATAAGTAATTAGAATAAAGTTTTTCAACGAAAATATTTTCATTGACGTTTATATTTTCAGCAATACAGCAGAGATAAATACACCTAGTTATCAATAAGTTGAGTCTATAAAACATTTATATTTTTATTCTAGTACTCAAATCTCATCTATTCCACTCCTACATTTGCAACATCCAAATGAAATGAAGATATAAACACTAATTTCTATATATTATGAAAAGAACATTCGCACTTATGGCATTACTCGCGTTATTCGGTTTGCAACACACAGTGTCCGCAGCCATAATTAAAAAAGTAGCCCCAACCTTCTGGTGGGCGGATATGAAGAATCCCGAACTACAGATCCTACTGTATGGCGACAATATTTCTTCCAGTGATGTAAGCATCTCTTCTAAAGACATTCTTCTGAAAGATGTTGTGAAACAAGAAAATCCCAATTACCTAATCTTATATATGGATTTATCGGAAGCTACTCCGCAGACTTTTCATATTACATTGAAACAAGGTAAAAAGCAAACTGTTGTGCCATATGAAATAAAACAGCGTAAGGCAGATGCTTCCAACGTGGAAGGCTTCAACTCGGGTGACGTATTATATCTGATTATGCCAGACCGCTTCGCCAACGGAAATCCCTCGAACGATGTCGTACCGGAAATGTTGGAAGCAAAGGTAGACCGCAACGATCCGTTCGCCCGTCACGGGGGCGACCTCGCAGGTATTGAAAATAATCTGGATTATCTCTCCAACTTGGGAGTTACGGCAATCTGGCTGAACCCCATACAGGAAAATGACATGAAAGAAGGATCCTATCATGGCTATGCCATTACCGATTATTATCAAGTAGACCGCAGATTAGGCAGCAATGAAGAATTCTGCAAGCTGGTAGAACAAGCACACAGTAAAGGAATGAAAGTTGTTATGGATATGATTTTCAACCATTGTGGCAGCGAAAACTATCTTTTCAAAGATATGCCTTCCAAAGACTGGTTCAATTTTAAAGGAAACTACACACAAACTTCTTATAAAACAGCGAGCGTACAGGATATCCACGCTTCTGATTATGAACGCAAGATAGCCGTAGACGGATGGTTTACAGAATCAATGCCCGACTTAAACCAACGCAACCGCCATGTAGCCCGCTATTTGATCCAAAGCAGTATCTGGTGGATAGAATATGCAGGGATTAACGGCATCCGTCAAGACACACACCCTTACGCAGATTTCGACATGATGTCAGAATGGTGTAAAGCCGTGACCGATGAGTACCCTGATTTCAACATAGTAGGTGAAACTTGGTTGAACAGTAATGTGCTAGTTTCTTTCTGGCAGAAAGACAGCAGACTGGCTGCTCCCAGAAATTCCAATCTCCGTACCGTGATGGATTTCCCGCTGATGGAACAAATGAACAAAGCCTTTGACGAAGAAACAACTGACTGGAATGGCGGATTATATCGTCTTTACGATTATCTTACTCAGGATTTGGTATATGCAGATCCAATGAATCTGCTCGTTTTCCTTGATAACCATGATACTTCACGCTTTTATTTAAATGAAAAAGCCACGCAAAATATTGACCGCTACAAACAAGCACTTGTATTCCTGCTGACTACACGTGGCATTCCCCAGATTTATTATGGGACAGAAATTCTGATGGCTGCAGATAAAGCCAATGGCGACGGTCTGTTACGTTGTGATTTCCCCGGAGGTTGGAAAAATGACTCACGCAACTGTTTCAATGAGGCTAACCGTACTCCGCAGCAAAATGAAGCCTTTACTTATATGCAGAAACTACTCCAATGGAGAAAAGGTAATGAAATCATAGCCAAAGGCAGATTGAAACACTTCGCTCCCAACAAAGGGATTTACGTTTATGAACGAAAATATGGAAACAAATCGATAACGGTTCTCATGAATGGAACAGACAAAACGCAAACCATTAACCTGACTCCATACAAAGAAGTACTTCCAACAACATCAGCCCATGATGTTTTAACGGATAAAAGTATCGACTTGAGTAAAAACTTAACACTCCAGGGGCGTGGAATGCTAGTTCTAGAATTTTAAAACAATCAGTAAAAGCTTATAATTTAATACCAGTACATATTATGAAATTAAAAAAGAATCTTTCACTTATCGCATTTCTCTGTATCTCATTCATTGCGAATGCACAACAGAAACTGAGCTCTCCGGATGGCAATCTGGAGATGACATTTACCCTAGATGGTCAGGGCACTCCTACGTATGAACTGACCTATAAACAGAAGGAAGTTATCAAACCCAGTAAATTGGGATTGGAATTAAAGAAGGAAGACGCAAACGCCAAAACCGACTTCGAATGGACTGATAAAAAAGACATAGACAAACTGGACATCAAGACAAACCTTTATAACGGTTTCGAGCTAAAGGATGTCCAGACATCTACCAACGATGAAACATGGCAACCGGTATGGGGAGAAGAAAAGGAAATCCGTAACCATTATAATGAATTGGCGGTCACATTGAACCAGCCTGCCAATGACAGATTTATAATCATCCGTTTCCGCCTATTCAACGACGGTCTGGGTTTCCGCTATGAATTTCCGCAGCAGAAGAACTTAAACTATTTCGTGATCAAAGAAGAACATTCACAATTTGCCATGGCAGGTGACCACACTGCTTACTGGATTCCGGGAGATTACGATACACAGGAATATGACTATACCGTTTCCCGCCTGTCGGAAATCAGAGGATTGTTTTCAAAGGCTTATACGGAGAACTCCTCGCAAACAGCATTCAGCCCCACCGGTGTACAAACTGCCCTGATGATGAAAACAGACGATGGTCTGTACATCAATCTGCACGAAGCTGCTTTGATAGACTATGCCTGTATGCACCTCAATCTGGATGACAAGAACATGATTTTCGAATCATGGCTGACTCCGGACGCACAAGGTGACAAAGGATATATGCAGACTCCCTGCACTTCACCATGGCGTACCGTCATCGTTAGTGATGATGCCCGCAACATTCTTGCCTCACGCATTACGTTAAACCTGAACGAACCTTGCAAAATAGCAGACACTTCCTGGATCAAGCCTGTGAAATACATCGGCGTGTGGTGGGATATGATTACGGGAAAAGGCTCATGGGCTTACACAGATGACTTATCCAGTGTAAAACTAGGTGAAACAGATTACAACAAAACAAAACCTAACGGCAAACACTCTGCCAACACCGCCAACGTAAAACGTTACATTGATTTTGCAGCGGAGCATGGATTCGACCAAGTATTGGTAGAAGGCTGGAACGAAGGTTGGGAAGACTGGTTCGGAAAAAGCAAAGATTATGTTTTTGATTTTGTAACTCCCTATCCCGACTTTAATGTTAAAGAACTTCAAAGTTACGCTGCAAGCAAAGGTGTAAAACTGATGATGCATCATGAAACTTCGGCTTCTGTACGTAACTATGAACGCCACATGGACCAGGCATACCAATTCATGGCAGACAACGGATATAATTCTGTAAAAAGTGGCTATGTAGGCAACATTATTCCACGTGGTGAGCACCACTATGGACAATGGATGGATAACCATTATCTATATGCGGTGAAAAAAGCAGCGGACTACAAAATCATGGTAAACGCCCACGAAGCTGTACGCCCTACCGGAATATGCCGCACCTATCCCAACCTGATCGGTAACGAATCAGCACGTGGAACTGAATATGAGTCATTTGGCGGTAACAACGTAAACCATACTACCATCTTGCCTTTCACACGATTAATAGGTGGTCCGATGGACTACACTCCGGGTATCTTTGAAACCCGTTGTAACAAAATGAATCCTACCAACAATTCACAGGTACGTTCTACTTTGGCACGTCAACTGGCCCTGTATGTAACAATGTACAGCCCATTACAAATGGCTGCTGACATACCTGAAAACTATGAACGCTTCATGGATGCCTTCCAATTCATAAAAGATGTAGCCATTGACTGGGATGAAACCAAATATCTGGAAGCCGAACCGGGAGACTATATTACCATCGCCCGCAAAGCTAAAGGAACCAACGACTGGTATATCGGCTGTACGGCAGATGAGAACGGTCATTCTTCAAAACTGATATTTGATTTCCTTGATCCGGACAAAAAATACATCGCAACTGTATATGCAGACGCAAAAGATGCCGACTGGAAAGATAATCCGCAGGCATATACCATCCGTAAAGGCATTGTGACCAACAAAAGCAAACTGAACTTACACGCAGCAAGCGGTGGTGGTTATGCAATCAGCATTAAAGAGGTAAAAGATAAATCAGAATTAAAAGGTATTAAGAGGTTATAGAAAAGCAAGTAAAAAGGTTGAATAGTTTTCAATAGGTATTTTTCCAAATAAAATGAATAATATTAAAGCATTTATATACAAAGACATGAAAAGAAACGCCACGTTTAAAGTCCTACTGATGTTCATTGTGGGATTATTCTTGTCCGTCAACACATTTGCCCAACAAATAGTTGTCAAAGGAATTGTCAAAGATACTACAGGTGAACCAATTATCGGGGCTAATGTTATAGTAAAAGGAACGACTAATGGTACCATCACCGATTTTGATGGCAACTTCCTGTTAAACGCCAATAAAGGTGACATTATCATCATTTCGTTTATCGGATATCGGTCTCAAGAAGCACAGGCAGCCGCTTCTATGAATATTATATTAAAAGATGATACAGAACTTCTGGATGAAGTGGTTGTCATTGGATACGGTTCTGTGAAAAAAGATGACCTAAGCGGTTCTGTGGTAGCTATCAAAGCTGAAGAGATGAACAAAGGTGCTGTTACTTCTCCTCAAGAACTGATTATGGGTAAAGTTCCGGGACTTTCTGTTAGTCAAGGTGACGGTGCCCCTGGTGCCGGTTCGACAATTCGTATCCGTGGCGGTGCATCACTAAATGCCAGCAATGATCCACTTATTGTTATCGATGGAATTCCTGTTTCAAATGATGCCGCTCCAGGCACTCCCAATGCACTTGCCACCATTAATCCCAATGATATTGAAACTTTCACTGTTTTGAAAGATGCTTCGGCGACAGCCATTTACGGTTCACGCGCTTCGAATGGAGTTATTATCATCCAAACTAAAAAAGGGACACAAGACAAAATAAAAGTTAGCTACTCAGGAACTTTCACGGCAAAAGACCCTTATAAACGTATAGAGACATTGGACGCACAATCATTCCGCGAAGTAATGCAGGCTCAATATCCGGAAGGAACCGCACAGTCGGCGGACATCCAACGGATTCTGAACGTATACCCTAACCAAAGCACCGATTGGCAAGATGCTATTTACCAGACAGGATTAAGTACAGACCAAAACATCGGAATTGCAGGAAAAGCAGGATTTATGCCTTTCCGTATCTCTTTAGGTTATAATACAGAAAAAGGTACACTAAAGACTTCTAAATATGAACGTTATACCGGTGCTGTCAATCTAAGTCCTAAATTTTTCGACAACCACCTGAGTGTAGACATCAATGTAAAAGGCACCATCAATAAAAACCGATTTGCAGATTCCGGTGCTGTAGGTGCCGCTGCTTTCTTTGACCCCACCAAACCCATTTACGATGAAGAAAACCGATATAATGGCTATTGGAACTGGGGAATAGTACAAGGAGCACAAGCCGATCTGGCGACTCAGAATCCATTGTCTTTATTATACGATAGAAACAATCACGGTACAACCAAACGTAGTTTGGGTAATATTCAATTGGACTATAAAATACATGGTCTGGAAGACTTACATGCCAACTTGAATTTAGGCTATGACGTGGCAAAAACAACCGGTCGTAATTTTGTAAATTCCAATTCGGTTCAAAGCTCACTAGATAAAACATTCACCGGTTTAGGACAAGGCAATACTTGGAACAATCTGCGTCGTAACCACCTGCTGGACTTCTACATGAACTATGCAAAAAACATAGAATCCATCAAAAGTAATTTCGATATAATGGCAGGTTATTCCTGGCAACATTTCTATTATGCCAATCATGATATCACCTATTCAAACCCTACAGAGGACTTAGGTGCAAAAGAAGGATATACCTATGACGAAAACGAACGGCATTACATCCGTGATGACCACCGTCGCATTCCGTATGAAAACTATCTTATTTCATTCTTCGGGCGTTTAAATTACAATTTCATGGACCGCTATTTGCTGACTGCCACTTTACGTCGTGACGGTTCTTCACGATTCAGTGAAAACAATCGTTGGGGACTTTTCCCTTCAGCCGCCTTAGCTTGGACCATCAGTAATGAACCCTTTATGAAAGCTACAGAAAATGTGCTTTCCAAATTAAAATTACGTTTAGGATATGGTGTGACCGGACAACAGGAAATTGGAGATTATCAATATATCACATCCTATTCATTCAGCACTAATCCTAATACAACCTATTTAGGAACTACGCTTTTGAAGCCAAACGGTTACAGTCCTGATTTAAAATGGGAACAAACAACTACATACAATGTAGCCATCGACTTCGGATTCTTAAATAACCGTATCAACGGTAGTATTGAATATTATCAGAAACATACAAAAGACTTGTTAAACACCATCAGTGCCGCAGCGGGAACGAATTTTATCAACTTGATTACCGCTAATGTAGGTAAAATGAAAAATAAAGGTGTGGAAGCCAATGTAAATGCCATAGCTATCCAAAGCAAAGACTTCACATGGGAGGTAGGCTATAATATCACTTGAAATGATAGCAAGATTACCAAGCTGACTACCACTTTCAATCCCGACTACCAAGGTATTGATGCCGGCACAAACCAAAAACACCAAGTAGGTGAAATGCCTGGAACATTCTATTTATACCAACAAGTATACGATGAAAACGGCAAGCCTATCCAAAATGCATTTGTAGACCGAAACAATGACGGACAAATTACCGAAGCCGACCGTTATCTAACCCACAAAAGTCCGATGGCTAAAGTATATATGGGTTTCAGTTCTCAGTTCAGCTACAAAAAATGGGATCTGGGCTTTAATCTCCGTGCTAACTTTGGCAATTATGTATACAATGGCGTGGCATCAGGCAATAGCACTTCCAACAATTATGGTGGAAAAGGATTTATTACAAATCTTTATAACGGTTTTCAAGATACAGGCTTTACCTTGCTGAATACCAGCGAACAAATGGCCAGCGACTATTTTCTGGAAAATGCTTCATTCTTGAAGATGGACAACCTTACATTAGGCTATTCTTTCCAAAATCTGTTTGCAGCCAAACTATCAGGACGTATCAGCGCATCTGTCCAAAATGTATTTACTATCTCAAAATATAGCGGATTAGACCCGGAATGTGGAGCGATAGATTCTAACATCTGGCCACGTCCCCGCACATACACTATAGGTTTGAATCTTAACTTTTAATGAGAATTACGTATGAAAACAAGAAAATATATCTATACAACTCTGGCAACTTGCCTGTTTGTTTTTTCAAGTTGTCTCAATGATTTGGATGTCTTACCTTTGGATCCCACAGTGGAAACAGCAGACAAAGCTTATACCGATGCGGAAAGCTACACTAAAGGACTTCATAAAATATACTCAGTTTGGGCGTTATCCGGACAAGACGGCAGCAGCAGTTCAGATATTTCAGGCCTTGATGCAGGAAATACTGCACTATTACGCTGTTGGTGGACTTTACAAGAACAGCCAACCGATGAAATGAAGAACGCATGGAATGATGCATGGTGCACAGAAGTAAACTATATGACATGGACTACCAATAAAGTGGAACCCATTGAAGGGGTTTATCAACGCTGCATGTATATAGTGGCACTGGTAAATGAGTTCTTAAAGAACATTCCCAACGCGCCCGAAAGCATTGACAAAGAAAGTTATATTGCACAAGCCCGCTTTAACCGTGCTTTTGCCTATTATATCTTGATGGATATGTTTGCATTGCCTCCATTCATCACTGAAAAGAATTATTCCATAGAACCTGCCCCGCTGTCTAGAGAAGACCTGTTCAATTGGATAGAAGCAGAACTAAACGAAATCAAACCCAATCTGCCCTCTCCACGCTCCGAATACGGAGTAGCAGATCAAGCTGTTGCCAGTTCTTTATTAGCACGCATGTATCTTAATGCAGAAGTTTACACCGGTAAGGCACGATATAGCGAATGTATTAATGCATGCAACGAAGTGATCAAAGCAGGGTATCAACTGGCAGACAACTATGCTGATTTATTCAAAGCAGACAATGGCGAGAATCCGGATACCAAAAAAGAAATAATCTATCCTATCATCTTTGATGGGGACAAGACCCAATCATGGGGTATGGCTGCCATTATCATCGGAGCCAGAGGAGCTGAAGACAAAGATGTTTTACTAGCACACAGTGGGGTAGACCAAGGCTGGGCAGGATTCCGCGCAACAAGCAATCTGGTTCATCTCTTTGATTTTCAAAATGATGAAGAACCCAAAGCTTCTGAGATTCAAGATAAACGTGGTATTTTTTATGATAAAGGACGCTCTATCGACATTACTTCCAGTGTATCCGGAACTTTTGAAACTGAAGGATGGAGTGTATTCAAATTCAGCAATTTAGACAGCAACGGACAACCGGGAAAAAATACATTATGGGTAGATACTGATTTTCCGATGTTCCGTTTGGGAGATATTTACCTGATGTATGCAGAAGCCGTAGCACGCGGTGGAGAAGGAAGTAAGGCTAGTGCTGTTGAATATATCAACGCCCTTCGCAAGCGTGCCTATGGAGATGAAAAACACAACATTTCCGAAAATTGGTTAGAGGAAAATAATTTCCGTAATTTGTTAGATGAACGCGGGCGTGAATTATATTGGGAAGGTATCCGCCGTACAGATTTAGTACGTTTCGATCTGCTTACTTCCGGCTCCTATACATGGGATTTCAAAGGAGGAATCAATACCGGAGTAGGAGTGAACAAGAGATATAACGTGTATCCTATACCTGTTACCGACCTGACCGTAAACGGTAACTTACAACAAAATGAAGGTTATTAATCAATAAGTACATCATCATGAAATTCATAAAAAGCATATCAACTTCTATTTTTACCCTATTACTTTGTACTGCTTGTGAAAGTGATTTGGAACAAGTGACATATAGTTCGGAAAATGCCATCCCGTCTACCCTGTCATCCTTGAATGACAGTTATATACTGGAATCAAAAAATGCTTCCCAAGAGGCATTCACCCTTACCTGGAGCTATCCGGATTTAGGCTATCAAGCAAGCGTTATCAATGCGTTGGAAATGGATGTTAAAGACAAAAATTTTGCCAATAAAGTAATTTTAGCCTCATCCAAAACAGATTTATCACATACTATCACTGTCAGTGACCTGAACAGCAAAATCATGACCCTGCTGAAAGTCTATGAAATGGAGACAGCGCCGATAGGAATCGAATTTCGGATATCGTCTTCTATCTCAGCAGCTGCCGATACATTGTATTCCAACATTGTCTCAACCACCATCACTCCATATGAAGGTGAGCCGGAATATCCGGCAATCACACTCCGTGGAAGTTATAATGGTTGGGATTTCACCAAAAGCCAAAAAGTATATTCGGTAAATTCTGATAATATATACACCGCTATGGTGTACTTCGACGGCAAAGCAGCCGATGGTTGGAAATTCTGCGGTACGGAAGACTGGGGTACGGACAATTGGGGAGCTCCGGAAAGTATGACACCCGAACAATCCCTCGTTACTTTAGTATCCGGTAATGGAGGGGACATTAAAGCATACAGCAAAAACAGTTATTATTTAGAATTCAATAATACCACAGGAGAATTGAAAGTTTCCAAACCTCACAACTCATGGGGAATTGTAGGAGACCACAATAGCTGGGGAAGCGGTGACACAATGATGACACTGGAAACTGAAACGGATGAAAACAACAAATTTCAATATTATTTAAAAGCTACCCTAGATATGTCCGCCGGTAATAAATGGAAAATACGCCCTGAAGAGAAATGGGAAGACGATATAGCTCCCGGAGCTGTAGAAGGAGAGTTTGAAGATGCCGGTGATGGTAATTTTAAAGTTTCAGAAGCCGGTAACTATACCATCAAGTGGTATTTCAACAAGGTAACTCCCAAAATCATTGTTGTAAAAAACAAATAAAACTACTTTTAAGTTTATTCCTTTATATTGCATCGGTTAAAAGTTTTTTATAGAAAACTCTTAGCTGATGCAATATAAACTAAAGTTTTGACAAAGAATTAATATAAAAGAACCATAAATCATTCTTGTCCAAACACGAAACAGTTCACAATCATTTATATTTTTTCAGATACAAAAAAGACACATCATTCTATAAATCAAACACTTATAAAATACAATTGATTTAAATCATTTATATTTTTATTCTTAGATAAAGAATCAATTTACAAGAAAGCTACATTTGCAACATCCAAAACAAAATAAAGTGAGGATAACCGTTAACCTAAAACTAAATACCATTAAATCATGAAAACCAAAAAGAATTTTTCCCCTATTGTATCTCATTACAAATCATTTTTTGCAGATACTTTTTTGAAATTTATTTCAATAAACAGAAATATAGAGAACTCATTCTATCTCAATAAATCTAAAAAACAAATACATGTTTCAACTCTCTCAATATCCAGTTGAACAGATATCACAAAATTTTCAGAAAAAATTCAATGGTTTTAAAGAAAGATCAATTCCATTAGAAATATAAGGATTAAAGGAGCCATAAATAATCTGATTGTTTGGGAAAACAGTTTTCAATAGGTGTTTTTAGCTGAGAATATAAACTTGAAATAATTATTTAACTTTAAATTTAAAGACATGAAAAGAAACTTGATGTTCAAGATCCTACTCACACTGATAGTAGGATGCTTCTTGTCCATAGACGCATTTGCCCAACAAATGACTGTCAAAGGACTTGTAAAGGACACAACAGGCGAACCAATTATCGGTGCCAATGTTGTGGTAAAAGGAACAACCAATGGTACTATCACTGATTTTGACGGTAACTTCCTGTTAAACGCCAATAAAGGTGATATAATTGTTATTTCGTTTATCGGATACCTGACCCAGGAACTTCCGGCTGCTACTTCACTAAATGTGATACTGAAAGATGATACGGAAACTTTGGAAGAAGTAGTCGTTATCGGTTATGGTGTGGCTAAAAAGAATGACCTGACCGGTTCGGTAACAGCCATGAAACCGGATGGAAAGAACAAAGGCTTAGTAATAAACGCACAGGATATGATTTCTGGGAAAATAGCCGGTGTCAATGTAACAAGTAATGATGGTGCCCCAGGCAGTGGCGCCCAGATTCGTATACGTGGCGGTTCTTCACTGAACGCATCTAATGACCCTCTAATTGTTATTGATGGTATGGCTATGGACAATGAGGGAGTAAAAGGCCTCTCTAACAAACTAGCCATGATTAATCCGCAGGATATCGAATCATTCAACGTATTAAAAGACGCTTCAGCCACTGCTATCTACGGTTCACGCGGCTCAAACGGTGTTATCATCATCACTACTAAAAAGGGACGCAAAGGGCAAAAGCCTTCAGTTTCCTATTCAGGTAGTGTCACATTGAGTCAGAAAAAAGGAACAGTTGATGTACTTGACAGCAACCAATACCGTCAACTTATCACCGATTTATACGGAGAAAACAGCGATGCTTATCGTGCCATGGGTACAGCCAACACCGACTGGCAAGATCTTATTTACCGTACCGCTCTCAGTCATGACCACAATATAACCGTATCGGGTGCAGTAAAAGACCTTCCTTATCGTGTATCTGTAGGTTTCACCAATCAAGAAGGTATCTTGAAAAATTCTGATTTCAAACGTGTCACAGCTGCATTGAATCTTAATCCGTCTTTTTTTGACGATCATTTGACTATGAACCTCAATGCGAAAGGAATGTACGCACGTTCTGCATATGCCGACGGTGGAGCCGTAGGTGCTGCTGTAAAGATGGACCCTACCCAAGATCCTTATAATTTCACATCCGAATATCACAAAGCCCAATTCGGCAATGCATTGGATCAGACATTACAAAATTATGGGGGATTTTTCCAATGGTCATCGGCCGCATCATTAGGCGACTCCACATGGCCGTTCATCTATAACAGCACGGCAGAATGTGCCAACCCATTAGCCATGCTTGCTTTTAACACAGAAGTTGCCCACAGCCGCGCCTTTGTGGGAAGTGCCGATATCGACTATAAAGTACATGGTCTTGAAGACCTTCGCCTTCATTTATCTCTAGGTGCCGATGTTTCCAAAGGACGCCAAGCACAGAATAAATCTACTGCTTCCCCTAGTGCCATGTATTATGGTTCTGTTGGAGGTGAAAGTATCCTAAAACGCAACCTTTCATTGAATGCATACGCCCAATATTATAAAGACTTTAATGATAACCACCATTTTGATATTATGGGAGGTTACGAATGGCAACATTTTTGGAAAAGCACAAACAGTGACTACGTAGGTCGTTATCCGATGACGAACGATGACCCCACATTAGCCGGCACAGAGCGTCCTCACACTCCGTATCAATACAAGACCGACAGTTATTTGGTTTCCTTCTTCGGACGTGCCAACTACATACTTATGAACCGTTACTATCTTACAGCTACCGTTCGCGATGATGGAACTTCACGCTTCAAAGACCATTGGGCGTGGTTCCCGTCTGTAGCCTTAGCTTGGAAAGCAAAAGAAGAAAACTTCCTAAAAGACATATCTTGGATATCTGACTTGAAACTTCGCTTAGGCTGGGGCATGACAGGTCAACAGGCAGGAGAAAAAATTAACAATTATAACTGGATTCCCACATACTCAGTAAGCACAGGTACTAACGGTTTTTATCCACTGATAGGTAACGGAACCCTATACCGCCCGGACAACTATACTCCTGATTTAAAATGGGAAACCACTACTACCTATAATATTGGGGTTGATTTTGGTATTATGGATCAACGGCTGACAGCCAGTGTTGATGCTTATTACCGTAAAACCGAAGATTTGCTGAACTATGCACCATTAGCGTCCATGGCTGGCTATAGAAATCAAGCATGGCAAAATATCGGTTCGTTGGAAAATAAAGGCATCGAATTTGCCTTAGACTGGAAACCCATTGTAAACAATGACTTAATATGGACTATTAATTATAACCTTACTTATAATAAGAATGAGATTACCGATCTAAGTGGTGTATCCGATAGTGGTGCTCCTGTAGCCAATACCGATATCAAAGTAGGTCAAGGTTCGGGTTTTTATCTGCAATACAATCAAGTAGGGTATCCAGCTAATTCATTCTATGTATACCAACAAGTATATGACCCACAAGGCAACCCGATAGAAAATGCAGTAGTAGACCGGGACGGTGACGGTAAGATTACCGAAAATGACAAATACCTTTATAAAAATGCTGCTCCCGACGTAACTATGGGGCTTTCCTCCCGCCTGGAATACAAAAATTGGGACTTCGGATTCTCACTGCGTGCCAGTCTAGGTAACTATGTTTATGATGGAATCAACGCCGGATGGAGCAACATGAATCCTGGTGAAGTATGGTCCAACTCTTTGAATTACCTGTCTAACCGTCCGGTAGACGCTGTAGCCAGAAATTGGCAAACTTACGAAATTACCGCCAAAGCTTCGGACTACTGGGTGCGTAACGCCTCATTCTTGAAGTGTGACAACATCACTTTAGGATACAGCTTTTCCAATCTCTTCAAGAACGGAAGCTATCGCGGTTTGAATGGACGCGTATATGGAACCGTATCGAATGTTTTCACCATTTCAAACTATGATGGCATCGACCCCGAAATCAATAACGGATTCGATAACAATCTCTATCCGCGTCCTATCTCATTTATTATTGGTCTTAACCTGAATTTCTAATTCGCAAAATTATGCAGTATATGAAAAAATACATAAAGAATATCGTTCCTGCCACATTCATGATGTTGGCTTTGGGGGCAACCTCATGTATCGGAGACTTAGATGTAGATCCTATCGATCCGAACATCGATACCAATGTTGATTTAAACGGATTGTTCAACAAGTGCTACGCCAATATGGCATTAGCCGGAAACGGTGGTGCTAACGGTGACTGTGATATTGACGGTTTGGATGGTGGTACGACAGGCTTTATCCGCCAATTGTTCAATTCCAACGAACTGACCACTGATGAAGCTATCTGCGGCTGGGGAGATGAAGGTGTAGCCAGTTTCTGCTACAATACTTACAATGCTTCCCATCCTATGTTAAACGGGTTCTATGCCCGTCTGACTACCGGCATCACCTATTGTAACCAATATCTGGCTATGGCTGGAGATACAGATGCCACCATGTCTGCCGAAATCCGCTTTGTACGTGCCCTACACTACTTCTTACTGATGGATGGTTGGGGAAACATACCCTTTACATTGGAACCAATGACCAAACCTGAACAAAGATCCAGAGCTCAAATGTATGAATGGCTTGAACAGGAACTGATCGGAATAGAACCGGCCCTTTCCGAAGCAAAAGCAAAAAAATCGACAGATGCCGGTTATGGTCGTGTAGACAAAGCTGCCTGCTGGCTGTTGCTCTCACGCCTGTACTTGAATTCGGAAATTTATACAGGAACGGCCCAATGGCAAAAAGCAAAAGAATATGCCGACAAAGTAATAAAATCCTCCTACCGGCTCAATACTGTGGGAAAAGGCGGATGGACTGCCTATCAAATGTTATTCATGGGTGACAACGGGGAAACTGATGCTGCTTACGAAGCTCTTCTACCCTTACTTCAAGACGGTTTGACAACCACCAGTTGGGGTACTTCCATGTTCTTGATAGCTGGTTGCTTTGATGGTGAGATGCATGCAAACCCTAATGACCTGACAGCCACCAACGGTGTTTCTGCACAAAACTGGGGCGGTAACCGCGCACGTCCTGACCTCATCCGCAAATTCTTCCCTCAGAATGATGCCCCCGAACTGCCAAGCTACGACATGTATGTAGCAGCCAAAGACGACCGTGCTTTATTCGACGGTGTGGGACGTACCTTAAACAATGAAGATGTATCTACCTTTAAAAGCGGTTATGCTATTGCAAAATTCACCAACTTCAAAACAGACGGTTCAGCCGGACATGATGCCACCTTCGCCGATACCGACTACTTCTTGCTACGTGTTGCAGAAGCCTATCTGACTTTTGCAGAAGCCGATGCTCGCTTGAATGGAGGAAACACTACATCTGAAGGTACACAAGCAGTTAACTCCATCCGAAGTCGTGCACATGCTTCTACCCGTACAAATGCATATAGCCTGGATGATATTTGCGATGAATGGAGCCGAGAATTCTATTTTGAAGGCCGCCGCCGTATGGACTTAATTAGATTCAACCGCTATGGAGGCAACAACAATTACACTTGGCAATGGAAAGGCGGATCTTATGAAGGACGTAGTTTTGATGCACATCTTAATATTTTTGCCATCCCGACCAATGAGTTGACTGCCAACTCCAATTTGACTCAGAACCCGGGATACTGAAAACTTTTTGTTTTATAAATATTAAATGAAAATACAATGAATAAAATACTTAAATCATTTTTGATTATCGGATTGGGACTGGGTATATTCACCGCATGTGATGATGATCGCGACTCCAACCCAACGCTAATCTCACCCACCGAATTTGTCCTAAACACTCCAGCTATCAGCGGTACAGTAATCGATTTGGCCAATTCTTCCTCTATCGAAATATCCTGTTCACAACCCGACTACGGCTTCCCCGCCAACGTTGGATACTATGTGCAAGTGGCATTCGATGAATCCATGACCGATTTTACAGAAATAGGTAATGTCAATGCAGGAACAAAAATCAGTATAGACGCACCTCTTTTAGCTAGTACACTTACAGATATGAAAGTAAACAAAGGTGCAACCGATGTTGATTTTCCGATGGATATAGCGGTCTATATCCGCTTGAGAGCAGTTATGATGACCAGTGATAACAAAGCAATAGAAGGAACCGAAATACTTTCCAATGTAGTGTCATTGAATAAAGTACATTTACTTTTCTCGCTTCCTCCGGTCAATACCCCCGAAAACTTATATATCGTAGGCGGATTTAACGAATGGAACTGGGATTCGGCAACCAAGATGATTCCCGTAAACGGTGCAACTCATGTATTCTGGTCTATGGTATGGATAGACGATGCCGGCATCAAATTCAATCAGAGCAAAGCTTGTGATGGAAATGAAACAGGATTTTCTGGTATAAACAGTATAAACGGCGATTTGGCAGGCAATATCAAAGACAACGGAGACAATATCGCTACTGATACTCCGGGATGGTACTTAATGGTAATCACCTCTTCCGTTTCGGGACGCAACCTCGTCTATGATATACAGTTTAACAAACCTGAAATATGGTTGATGGGACCTGTTGTAGGCAACAGCGACTGGAAAGAGCAGGCTGAAGGCTGGTTATGTACCATTCCCGATACTTTTAACGCTTCTTTTGTCTCACCTGCTTTTGCTGCCAGTGTTCCGGGTGGCGATGGTGACGGTGTGCGTGCATACGTAAAAATTCCTACCTTTGAGTGGTGGAAGAGCGAGTTCATGGTCTTCGACGGCAAAATTGAATATCGTGCCAACGATGGAGACCAAGCACGAGTAGCAGGCAAAGCGGGACAGCAGCTCTACCTGAACTTCGCTACCGGCGAAGGCGAAATCAAATAATAATCTTTTTAATTGAATCAAGATGAAAAATATATCAATCCATTCATTAATCGGTCTGACTGTTCTGTGCATGTCTTCATGCACAGATGATTACACTGATTGGGCAACTCCTCAAGCCAACGAACAAGAAGCTGCAATAACCCTTCCCGATTTCTCGGCATCCAAGGTCGATGACATCAATTTATCCAATCCGGGGAGCAGCATCAAATTGTTCACTCTATCTAATGCCACACTTCCCGAAGGATATACCTTGGGCAATGTACGGGTAGAGCTCTCTACCGAGAAAGGTAAGGCAGGAGAACTGGAATCCAATACAGACGGAATGATTGACAGCCTGACCATTCAGAAGCTGGTAGTGGAAACTTACGGGAAACGTCCTATAGCGCGTCCCTTCATTGCCCAAGTATATGCCAATGCCATAAAAGACGGACAAGCCTTATTGGTAAATGCCGGCTCGTTTGACGTAAATTTCACTCCGGCCGCACCATTTATTGACACCGGTTACTATCTTGTAGGCGACATGTTCACAATAAAGAACGACAAGGATGAAACCTCGGTAAATGGTTGGAGCGCTGACGGCATGGTGGGATTCAGCCATTCGGGAACAGACGTTTATGAAGATTCCAAATTTTCCATCGTATTCACCACAACCGCTGATAATCAATGCTGGAAAATTATTCCGAAGACCAATACCGAGGGAGAATTCTGGGGAGCTGGTGTATTGGGAACCGTAACCGATGGAGATACCGCTACCGAAGGAACACTTACAACAAACAATCCACAAGCCGGCATGATAACTCAAGCCGGCATGTATAGAATGACATTGGATATGATGGAATACACCTACACACTGGAAGAGCTGGGTTTCGCTCCTTACATCTATGAAATAGGTAATAACACCTCATGGTCAGGTACTTGCCCGCTAGCCGGAATAAACTTTGATGGCAAATACAGAGGTTTCGCCTATTTGAACGGAGAATTCAAATACAAGCCGAACCCAGAAAAAGATAACTGGACAGGCGATTGGGAAAAAGTAAGTGGTGATGCTCTGGCAGGTACACTTGATGAAAACGGTGCAGGAAATATCGACGCTCCGGAAGCAGGGTTCTACATGATGGAAGTGGATTTGACTGCCATGACTTACAAGCATACCCTCATCTCAACTCTCGGAGTGATAGGTAGCGCCACCCCATCCGGATGGGATGCCGATACCGACATGACTTACAACGAAGAAGATGGAAGTTGGAATCTGACCACCAACCTAACGGATGGTGAAATCAAAATCCGCGCCAATAATGACTGGGACATCAACTGGGGTGGTTCGATAGCCGAACCGACTTTCAATGCCGGCAACATCGCTGTTACGGCCGGAAACTATACCATCAGGTTCATCCCTCAATGCGACGGCATGAACCTGTTGACCCTAACTAAGAACTAATCAATACAAGTATAGGTACGCTTCTTGTATCCTCCCCGTACCTATACCGACAAAAGGCGGTTTACGGCTTGCGGAATTTCCGTAATACTGTACTCCGCCTTATTCTTTTACCCCTTATAAACAAAGAAACCATGAAACGAATCCATCTCTTTCTAGTAGGTATACTATTCCTGCTTTGCTTGGTACCTCTGTCACAAGCCTGTTCTGACGATTCGCCGGAAATACCGGTTCCTCCGACTCCCGAAAACCCTGATCCTCCTACCGCCACTTGGAAAAATATCACTGCCGCCCCCGACAATTGGGATGGTACCAAGCGTGCCGACATCTCCTATCAATTATTAGTTTACTCCTTTGCAGACAAAGACGGTGACAAATACGGCGACCTCAACGGACTCATTGACAAGCTGGATTACATCAACAGCCTCGGAGTGACAGCCCTCTGGCTCTCCCCCATCCATCCTGCCATGTCCTATCACGGCTATGATGTGACAGACCATACCAAAGTCAATCCCAAACTAGGTACAGAGGCCGACTTCGACCGCCTCATCACCGAAGCCCACAAGCGCAACATAAAAATATACCTGGATTATGTAATGAACCATACGGGCAAAGCCCACCCTTGGTTCAAGGAAGCCACCTCATCTACTGATAATCTTTATCGTAGCTACTATCTCTTCTCCCAATCTCCTCAAACAGAGATAGCAGAAGGAAAAATAGCCATGATACCCAAAGAAGAATATGCCGCCAATGAATGGTTCGCAACCTCCTCCGAAGATACAGAAGTAAAAGGCATCTATACATTCAGCCTCGACTGGAGCAAAGCCTCGCAACCCACCGTCACAGTAACCCGGGCCGAAAAAGCCGATGCGGACAACCCTGACCCCGGCACAAACGGAGCCAAATACCTTTATTTCGGAGAAGGCATATGTAAAAAATTCTATGACAAAGGGAACAACCATTATGAACTGACCACAGACTTCGTTTCCTCTTGGGGATTTCTAATCCGCACTAGTAACGATCCTTCTTGGCCTGCAGGAACTAAATACGGTGCTACTTCTGCTTCCCACAAAGTCACTTTGGGAACTGCATTCACTCTTGATAACAAAACAGCGGCCGATATTCTGTTCGATTCCATGAACTTATGGTATTATCATTCCCAGTTTGCCACCGACTACTTTGCCGACCTCAACTATGGTGCGGTGGAACAAGCCACTTCTTCCCCTGCGTACATAGCCATGGCAAACAGTGCCAAAGGATGGATAGACCGAGGTGTGGACGGACTGCGGCTGGATGCTGTCAAGCACATCTACCACAGTGCTACCAGCAACGAAAATCCCCGTTTTCTGAATATGTTCTACGAAGACATGAACACTTATTACAAGCAAAAAGGACACACGGACAATTTCTACATGGTGGGTGAAGTACTGTCCGAATACAACGAAGTAGCCCCCTATTATGCCGGTCTGCCCGCTTTGTTCGAGTTCTCTTTCTGGTATCGTCTGGAATGGGCTCTCAATAATGCCACCGGATGTTATTTCACCAAAGACATCCTGAACTATAGGCAAGAATATGCCGCCTATCGTCCCGGGTACATCGCAGCAACCAAACTAAGCAACCATGATGAAGATCGTGCAGCCTCCAAGCTAGGTAAATCTACCGCCAAGGAGAAATTAGCAGCCGCTGTCCTGCTCACTACTCCCGGCTCACCTTATATTTATTATGGTGAAGAACTAGGATTATACGGCACCAAAGACAAAGGAGATGAATATGTACGCGGACCTATGTTGTGGGGAGACAGTTATACCACCCACTATACCGACAAAATAGATGCCACAGTAAGCACAAACATCCCCGATGTAACCAAACAGACGGCAGACCATCAGTCAGTATTGAATACCTACTTGATCTTTACCGCATTGCGTAACACCTATCCAGCGCTGGCCCAAGGAACCATGACCCGTCATGCTCTGTTCAACGAATCGGGAGAGGGAGAAAAAAAATACAAAAGTATTGCCGCCTGGTACATGACTAAAGATAGCGAGAAACTATTGGTTATTCATAATTTTGGCAATTCTGAAATAGAGATTCCCTTGACGGACAGGACGGAGAAAGCTATCGCCGTATCCGGAAATGTACAGGAGAAGGAAGACCATGGAAACTTTTATTTAAAACTAGACGGATATGCCTCCGTTGTCTATCTTCTAAAAAACTAATATACGAAAACACATGAAAGAAATATATCATAACCTCAAGAATTATATGCTAACCGCTTTGCTGGTATTATCCTCGTCAGCTTGCGGAAGCCACGGCAACGAACAGTCCGGAACAGATAATTCCGATACACCAGCACCTTCCAAAACCAGTTTTACTCAAGGAGCCGACATCAGTTGGGTGAGTGAAATGGAAAAAAAAGGGTTGAAGTTTTACAATCATGAAGGCATAGAAACCGACTGCTTCCAACTGATGAAAGAGCTGGGCATAAATGCCATCCGCCTGCGCGTATGGGTAAATCCCAAAGACAGATGGAACGGTAAACAAGACGTTGTGAACAAAGCCCGACGAGCCAAAGAACAAGGTCTGGATGTCATGGTAGACTTCCATTACAGCGACTCATGGGCTGATCCCGGACAACAGTTCAAGCCCAAGGCATGGATCGGCAAATCAGTAGCGGAACTAAAGACGGCCATTGCCGCCCATACCATCGACATCTTGCAAGCATTAAAAGCGGAAGACATATCCCCACGATGGGTACAAGTGGGTAACGAAATCCGTCCAGGAATGTTGTGGGATGAGAATGTCGCACTCAGCGGTGCATTCTATGATATCCGAGAATGTGATGTCAAAGGCTTAAACAGTACCAATGAGCGAGTGAAATATCCACAAAACACACAAAATCTGGCCGAGTTTGTCAATACCGGCTACGATGCCGTAAAAAAAATCTTCCCCCAAAGTATCGTTATTGTTCACATAGACAATGCCTGGGACGACTTAACTTGGTGGTTCAAGCAGTTCAAAGAAGCTGGAGGAAAATTGGATATGATTGGCCTGTCACACTATCCACAAACTCATTCCACAAAATTATGGCAAGAAATGAACTTGTTAGCATTAAAACACATCAGCCAACTAGCAAAGACTTTCCAAGTAAAAGTCATGATAACCGAAATAGGGGTAAAACAAAATGATTCCGCTTCCGCCCAAGTCCTTGCCGATTTTATAAACAAAGCCCGAGACATGGAATCTTGCGCTGGTGTATGGTACTGGGAACCGGAATGTTACGAATGGAACGGATATGATATGGGAGCCTTTGACAAAAACGGAAAACCCACAGCCATTATGAATGCATTCCAATCATCTACAAAAAGAAAGTAAAGATAACTCATAATCTTCCTGTTAATAACCGATAACCTAGAAGCCTAATATATGTATATAGGCTTCTAGGACTAACCGTGCAAGAGTTAAAAAGAGTATCCTAAAGAAATCCAAAACGTATTTCTGGCAAGACATTCATGTCCCGCAAACATCCACGCAAAATCCAAATGCACACCTGCATATTCCACTCCTGCCCCGGCCGTAGCATAACTGGCATCTCCTTTATTCTTATCACCATAATGATAACCGCCACGCAACATGAGATGCTCCATCCATGCATATTCCGCCCCGGCACTTACATTTAACGCCTGTACATCATCGGGGGAAAGCCTGTAACCTAGATCAGCGGTCAAAGTCAACCTATGCATTGATGCAAAAGGCAAGTCAGCAGCACCTCCTACTTTGACCATTGCAGGAAGAGCCTCTTTAGAGGTTAGGTATTTTATTTTCGGTCCAAGATTACTCGCATGAATCCCGACCGACCAACCGGCACCTTCCCAATCCTTTATCTCACGCTTATATAATATCCCCAAATCAAAAGCCACAGAACTCGCACCGTTGCTATTTCCTATCTTACCCATATCCGAATACAGATATTTAAAAGTAGCGGAAACCGAAAGATTCTTTATGACCTCGTATGCATAACCTGCCACCACAGCTATTTCTTTGGGATGTATTCCCGAAGCATCCTCCCCTATTCCATCCATCTCCGGATAGCCGAAATAACGGAAACCTAACAGAATGGCATTGCGCTTATTAATTTTATAAAAACCGCCTAAACTATGAAGAGAGTATCCAGACTCATAGTCACGCATCCACGGGGAATAAGTATACGTAACCCCACCTTTGTGCATGGCCTCCGATAAAGTTGCCGCACCATTATGGAAAACGGCATTATTTCCCCTCGAAATCGCCACACCGGCACCTCCCATGGCTGCGCTGCGTGCATCAACCGGTATAGTCAGATAGTTTGCCGCTCCGGTATTGACAGGTCCGGAATCCTCTTGTCCATAAGCTTTAATAAAAGTTATGCCTATTATAAACAGATATAGTCCTATTCGTTTCATGTCCTATTTCATTTTATCAGGATTAGTACTTGATAAATTTCTCTCTGATCTCCATCCCGTTCGCTCGGTACACCAATGTATAATATCCGGCAGAAAGCTTGGTTATGTCCACAGAATGCAAGGAGGCGGCTTCAAGTTCCAAATGAAGACTCAGCACCTTATTGCCAATGCCATTATACAAAGTCAGTTCTCCATTACCAGCCATACTGCTGCTTACACTAAATATCAGAGTATTATCAGTTACCTGATTGGACTTCAATGTAAAAGGATGAAGATTAGAAACATCTATCTTTAAAGCAGCTGTGGCATCCACGCATCCGTGCCCCAACTGGCCGGTATACCTCGGATTATATTCATCCAAATCGTATGCGCTTTGATAGAGGATTTCCTTCAGAGTTTCCGGTGTAAACCCTTTCTTGCCTACCCCATACTTCTCTATCACCAGTGCTGCCACACCGCTGACCAGCGGACACGCCATAGATGTACCGGCCAGATATTCATAATTACCGGCCAGTTTTGTGGTCGTACTCCATATCCGCCCATCTCCGTTCAATGCTCCTCCGGGAGCAGAAATATCCATATATGTACCATAATTGGAATAAGAAGCCTTTCTATAATCGGCCTCAATGGCTGCAACCGCAACTACCTTGTCATAATCAGCCGGCGCCGCTATCCTGGGGTCAGAAGTATTCGCATTGCCTGATGCAAACAATACAATCCCTCCTTTCATTGGACTTCCGTCAAGTTGCTCTCCGTTGTTATCACATCCGGCATATTTTATAAAGTAATCAATAGCTTCCTTATGTACAGGATTAATATATGAAGAGGTATTCCTCCCCGTTCCGACAGCGTATCCCCAACTATTCTGACTGATAACAGCTCCATTATCAGCACCATATTTAATAGCGGCAGCAATAAACGGATCAGAAGCGACTTCTCCTCCAGTGGAAGTCAGACTTTTTAAAATTTGGCAACTCATGAGTTTCACCCCACTGCCGGGAGTTCCGTTCCCTCCTGCAATGCTGCTGATACCTGTTTCATTATTATTTGTCGCACCAATGGTACCCGCCACATGAGTTCCGTGACGATGAGGGACCAAAATTGCATTATCATCTACAAAATTATAACCATGTACATCATCTATATACCCATTGCCATCATCATCTATACCATTCTCTGGTATCTCACCCGGATTCGTCCATAAATTATCCAGCAAATCAGGATGCTCCTGATTAATACCGCCATCTACAACCGCTACAATAATAGCCGGATTCCCATTGTATTGTTTCCACACATCAACTAAACGGATATCCGCACCTTCCCTCTGCCAGGATTCTGTACCGGGATTATCAAAATACCATTGTTTGGATAAATCCGGATCATTGAACAACCACTCCCCCACTCTGACACCATACATATCCCATACTGTTTCCGGCCTTGCCCTGGAAACTATCTTAGGAACAGGAACAGCCATTTCAATACCATCTAGAAAAGCTACTTCAGCAGCTGCACGAGTCGCTGATGTGTCTTTGGAGAACCAAACATTGTACCATAAATGAAGCCCCTCCTTACGAGTACGTTCTTCAAATTTGCCGGCGTAGGGAAACGTACGTTCCATTCTCTCTATTTTCAAAGAAGAGGCAGCCCGGTCCAACACCTTAATTCCTGTCCTTACCGTGTTGCCAATACTCCTTACCTGCACCTCTTCTGTAGGTTCTTCTTTCAGTTTCACATAAATACAACCCTGAAGTACATCTTCATCTGATAAATCAAAAATCAGCTGATTCCCTTCCGGTTTATCGGAAACAGAAGGAATTTCTTCTTGATGGCACGAGGCTATCAATATAATCATCAGAAAAAAAAGGACAGTCTTTTTCATTATAATATTCAGTGTTGTTAGTTGAAGTAATTAATTATTTCACAAATATAGCGTATTTCCCCGGTCTTGCAATGAAAAGGGGAAACAACCTCATTGAAATAAAAAGGTAAGCCTTTTTTCTTGTATTTTTGTCCGGCTGCGTTCATTGCTTCACCTTGGTGAAGAAGCGATTTCACTTAGGTAAACAGCCGTTGTCACATGGGTGAAGCAGTTGCTTCACCCATGTGAAATATCAAACGGAACGGAGTGAAGATATGATAAGGAACATCAAAAAACGGGAATAGAGTAAACCAACCCGATAGAAATACGTTGCGTGTCCGGACTCATACCTCCCAAAGCCTGCGCACGCCGGGTCAAATGATGCCCTTTATATAAAAAATGAGCAAAAATAAGCAGTTCACTATTACGCATCGGGAAATATTCCACACAAGCCTGCACATTCCATGTAGTACGATAAAGTCCTTTCTCAAAAGGTCCGTTTGTTTTATAGATACCCGCTGTTTCATAAGCACCTTTCAGGTAAAGATTCCAATTAGGATGGATACGATAGTCAAAATTCACCACCGTAGTAAAGTATTCTGCATTCTGCGCCGTAGATGGAGTCATTAAAACAGGACCTTGCAAATCACTGATAATACCTTTGCTATCCAGCCCTTCACGAGAATACATTAAATCAATATAAGCAATAACAGGGCCTTTCTCATAAATATTACCCGCCGTAAAACAATAAAGATTCTTGCCTTCCGCCAGCTGCCCGTATGAGGCCGCATATCGTAATTGTACCGCGTTATCAAAGAAGAACCCGTTCCAATTGACTGTTGACAGAACAGGAACTTTAGCTTTTTCCACTCCTTGTGGCAAACCGTAAAGATAGGTTTCATCATTTTCTCCACTACGGTTATTTACTACCTGAAGCACCAACTCATTGGTGGATGACAGATTGAATCTTCCCGCTACTCCTGCCTGATAGCAACTGATGTTATCATTAAACTCACTATACTCGCGGACTTTGATGGCATTAACATAATATTCATAACCACCCAAAGCAATGTCTTGTTTCCCGACGGTCTAAGTAAACCGGTCAGACATTTTCCAATTCACCAAAGCATACTCAATGGAAGAGGATAAGTTGTCCAACGAGTGAGGATTGTTGTATTTATTAAATGACTGACGGAAATGATAAGAGAATTGTTTACTGAAAGAACCTAATATCTCCAGTTTCACACGATTCAATTTAAAAGAGGCATCCTCTAAATCTCCTTCAATAAAGTTGGCAACTCCCGAAGTGGAGAATTGCAGGTTCATGTGTGCCGAAAGATTCGGATTGCTATTAGGAAACAAACGTCCCACCAAACTACGGATAGAATCGTCCGGACTGATTAATGGCTGTTCTTGCGCCTTCAAGGTCGAAACGGCGCATAATAGAATACAGCATGACAAGAGTAGTCTTTTCATGGGGTATTTTCGTAGTATTAAATTTCGGTTAATGTAATAAATCAGGAATGATAAAAATCGAAGATGCTTAAATCATTCCTCTTTTCTTCAATTCTTCTGCCGCAACCTCCAGCTCTTTATACCATTCTTCACCAAATTTCCGCACCAACGGTTCCTTTAAGAACTTGTATACAGGAAGGTTCTCTTTTTTTCCCAATAACACTGCGGCTTTACATACATCCCAACGATGGTAATTCACCGCTTTGTAAGGGCCATAATCACCTATACGGATGGGGTAAAGATGACAAGAGATTGGCTTATAGAAATCGGTCTTACCTGCCCGGAAGGCTTTCTCAATGGCACAATAACAGTACCCTTTCTCATCATAGCAGGTAAATACACAATCTTTATGATTGACAATAGAAGTTACCAAATCACCTTCTTCATCTGTATAAACCACTCCTTGTTTATCAATTACCGCCCGGGCCTCGGGTGAAAGTTCATCCCAAATAACAGGAAGCACCTCCTCTAGCTTTTCCACTTCCTCTAGTTCCACCGGTGCGCCGGCATCCCCTTCTATGCAGCACTCACCTTTACAGGCATCGAGATTACAAAGAAATTTCTCACGAAACACATCAAAGGAGATTACAACATCATCTATCTGTATCATCTCTTATTAAATTAAAATGTCATTCCGGACAAAGTGGCGAATCCATGCTTCATTACAGATTCCTCACCTTGTTCAGAATGACAAATAAATATACTTCCTACATTATTTTATTAAATCCCGTCCGGTCATGTCAGCAGGCTGAGGCATACCCAGAATGTGCAGGATAGAGGGAGCAACATCTGCCAATACCCCATTTTCTACTTTGGCATTCTTGTTCTCTGTTACATATACAAATGGAACAGGGTTCAAAGAGTGAGCCGTATTAGGTGTACCATCTTCGTTCAGTGCATGGTCGGCATTACCGTGGTCGGCAATAATAATCACTTCATAATCATTAGCTTTGGCAGCTTCCACTGTATCTTTTACACACTCGTCAATAGCCTTCACTGCTTTTTCAATAGCTTCATAGATACCTGTATGACCTACCATATCACCATTAGCGTAATTCACAACAATGAAATCGAACTTCTGGGTCTTGATAGCTTCTACCAATTTATCCTTCACTTCATAAGCACTCATCTCAGGCTTCAAGTCGTAAGTAGCTACTTTCGGAGATGGAACCAAGATACGCTCTTCGGCATCATACGGAGTTTCACGACCACCATTGAAGAAGAAAGTTACGTGAGCATACTTTTCTGTTTCTGCGATGTGCAGTTGAGTCTTACCGTTAGCAGCCAGGTATTCACCCAATGTATTTTGAACATTCTCCTTGTCGAACAGAATATGAACACCTTTGAAAGATGCATCATACGGAGTCATGCAATAAAACTGCAAGCCCGGAATAGTATGCATACCTTGTTCCGGCATATCCTGTTGAGTCAGCACAACAGTCAATTCCTTGGCACGGTCGTTACGATAGTTGAAGAAGATAACCACATCACCTTCTTTGATGGTACCGTCTACGGTAGAGTTATTGATCGGTTTGATGAATTCGTCTGTAACACCTTCATCATATGATTCCTGCATAGCCTGAACCATATCGGCGGCTTGCTTTCCTTTACCTTCAACCAACAAGTCGTATGCTTCTTTCACACGTTCCCAACGCTTGTCACGGTCCATAGCATAGAAGCGACCAACGATAGAAGCGATTTTACCGGCTGATTTTTCACAGTGCGCAGTCAGTTGTTCGATAAAGCCTTTACCACTCTTCGGGTCTGTGTCACGACCATCCATAAAGCAGTGGATAAATGTATTTTCAATGCCATATTCTTTAGAGATATCGCAAAGTTTGAACAAATGATCGAATGAACTGTGTACACCACCGTTTGAAGTCAATCCCATAAAGTGAATGTTCTTGCCATTTTCCTTTGCGTAAGAGAAAGCGGAAACAATCTCGGGATTCTTCATTATGCTGTTGTCGGCACATGCACGGTTAATCTTTACCAAGTCTTGGTAAACGATACGTCCTGCACCGATATTCAAGTGTCCTACTTCGGAGTTACCCATCTGTCCGTCGGGCAAACCAACGTTCTCACCGCTAGCCTGCAATTCAGAGTGCGGATAGTTTGCCAACAGAGAATCCCAGTAAGGAGTGGGAGTGTTAAAGATTACATCGTCTTTACCTTGATCGCCGATACCCCAACCATCAAGAATCATTAAAAGGGCTTTTTTACTCATAATCTTATTTTGTTTAAAGTTTATCCTTGCTTTTTCCGGGTGCAAAGGTACAAAAAAGCCCTGTCAATGAATAATGTTTCACCTATTTTTTATAAAGGAAGTTTGATGATAAAATGCAGTCCGTCTTTAAATTCCATATCCCGAGTCAATTTTGCATTCATACGCCCGGCAATCATTTCACAAACCAGCAAAACAATATCCGGCGCACCGGCAAGACACGACTATCCCCCTTTGTTCTGTAATGCGGTTAATATACTTCGGCAAATACTCTAATTATATTATTTGATTAGTACGTACTACACATTCTTCCGGAAATCGATATAGAAGCATCGATTCTTGTGTTATAAAACATACCATTTTATCTTGCTGTTTATGAATAAATTGCATTCCTTTGCATCGGGACAGTTCAGCACAGTTTGCATTGTCCGTGTAAAACCTTAAACAGTTCATGAAAGTTACCTTTGGACAGCAGACCACTAAAGTGAAACAACTGGCTGATTTACTCAGTCAGGAGATTTCCATGGGCAAATATAGATCGGACTGCACATTACCGTCCATCAACAAACTGAGCCGTGACTATCAAGTATCGCGGGATACAGTATTCAAAGCATTCATTGATTTAAAAGACCGGGGAATAATAGACTCTACTCCGGGAAAAGGTTACTACGTTACCAACAAGCTTACAAACATTCTGCTTCTGCTGGACGAGTATTCTCCCTTTAAATACTCGTTATATAATAGTTTTATCAAAAAACTATCCATCAACTACAAAGTAGATTTATTGTTTCATCAATATAATGAACGACTTTTCAATACCATCTTACGTGAATCAATAGGCAGATACAACAAATACATTGTGATGAACTTCGACAATGAGAAACTATCCCCCCATCTTTACAAAATAGATTCGTCTAAGTTACTGCTGTTGGATTTCGGGAAGTTCGATAAAAAGGATTATTCATACGTATGTCAGGATTTTGACGATTCCTTTTATCATGCATTGGCCGCATTAAAAGAACATTTGAGAAAATATCAGAGACTAGTACTTTTATTTCCCGAAGACATCAAACACCCCCGTAGCAGTTGTCAGTATTTCAATTGTTTCTGTCAGGATTATCACATTGATTCAGCCATTGTGGAAAATACAGACCGGATACAAGTCCGCAAAGGAGAAGTGTACATTGCAATCCGTCAGATAGAGGTAGTCAATATAATCAAGCAAAGCCGGACGACCGGGCTGAAATGCGGAGAAGATTTCGGACTGATAGCCTACAATGACACTCCTGCCTACGAGGTAATAGACCAAGGGATCACCGTACTAAGTATCAACTGGGAAGAGCTGGGGAGGAAAGCCGCAGAATTTGTGCTAACCGGACAGGAAATAAGAACTTATCTTCCTACCGAAGTCCATTTAAGAAATTCAATTTAATAACTAAAACCTATGTATATCATGAAAAAGTATCCTAAAATCGGGATTCGTCCCACTATCGACGGTCGCCAGGGTGGTGTCCGCGAAAGCCTTGAAGACAAGACTATGAACCTGGCAAAAGCTGTTGCCGAACTGATTTCATCCAATTTGAAAAACGGTGACGGAAGCCCCGTAGAGTGTGTAATAGCAGACAGCACCATCGGTCGTGTAGCCGAAAGCGCTGCTTGTGCCGAGAAATTCGAACGCGAAGGAGTAGGGGCCACCATTACCGTAACCAGTTGTTGGTGCTATGGCTCCGAAACAATGGATATGCACCCGCACTGGCCGAAAGCAGTCTGGGGATTCAACGGTACAGAGCGTCCGGGAGCCGTTTATCTGGCTGCCGTATTAGCCGGGCACGCACAGAAAGGGCTGCCTGCATTCGGTATTTACGGACACGATGTACAAGATTTGGATGACAACACGATTCCGGCTGATGTGGCAGAGAAACTATTGCGTTTCGCCCGTGCCGCCATGGCTGTAGCCAATATGCGCGGAAAAAGCTATCTTTCTTTCGGTAGTGTCTGCATGGGTATCGCCGGCTCTATTGTCGATCCTGACTTTTTCCAGGAATATCTGGGAATACGTAATGAAAGCGTGGACGAAACTGAGATCCTGCGCCGTATGGAAGAAGGAATCTATGACCATGAAGAATATGCCAAGGCAATGGCCTGGACTGAAAAATATTGCAAGCCCAACGAAGGGGAAGACTTTAAGAACCGTCCCGAAAAGCGCAAAACCCGTGAAGAGAAGGATGCCGACTGGGAATTTATTGTAAAAATGACTATCATCATGCGTGACTTGATGGTGGGCAACCCGAAATTGCTTGAAATGGGATTCAAAGAAGAAGCTATCGGCCATAATGCCATCGCAGCCGGCTTCCAGGGACAACGCCAATGGACTGACTGGAAACCAAACGGTGACTTCAGTGAAGCACTGCTTAACACCACTTTCGACTGGAACGGTATTCGCGAAGCATACGTTCTGGCTACCGAAAATGATGCTTGCAATGGTGTTGCCATGTTATTCGGTCACCTGCTGAGTGGTTGTGGACAGATGTTCTCCGACATCCGTACTTACTGGAGCCCCGAAGCGGTGAAACGTGTTACCGGCAAAGAACTTACCGGAATGGCTAAAAACGGTATCATCCATCTTATCAATTCTGGTGCAACCACTCTGGACGCTACCGGTGAGAGCCATAATGAAGCGGGAGAGCCCTGCATGAAACCTAACTGGGAAATGACTGAAGCCGATGTAGAAGCTTGTCTGAAAGCTACAACTTGGTATCCGGCAGATCGCGACTATTTCCGTGGAGGCGGTTTCTCTTCTAATTTCTTGTCTAAAGGCGGTATGCCTGTCACCATGATGCGTCTTAATCTGGTAAAAGGCTTAGGCCCAGTATTGCAACTGGCAGAAGGCTGGACAGTAGATATTGATCCGGAAATCCATCAGGTACTGAACATGCGTACAGACCCCACATGGCCTACTACTTGGTTTGTACCCCGCCTATGCGATAAACCTGCATTCCGTGATGTGTATTCAGTAATGAACAACTGGGGAGCCAACCACGGCGCTATCAGTTATGGACACATCGGACAGGATTTAATTACTCTGGCATCTATGCTACGTATTCCTGTTTGTATGCATAATGTAGAAGACGACAAGATTTTCCGCCCGGCATCATGGAATGCTTTCGGTATGGATAAGGAAGGTTCCGACTACAGGGCTTGCTCAACTTACGGACCTATTTATAAATAGTTAATAAATTGAGAATTGAGAATTAAAAATTGAGAAATGGTTATATGCCTATCCTTTTTTGTTTTCAATTCTCATTTCTTAATTTTTAATTCTCAATCTTTAATTTAAGAAATGAAAGATACAGATCAACCCATCCTGCACAAAGATGGAGTCAGCTACGTGCTACCATTTATATTAGTCACCTGCTGCTTCGCCCTGTGGGGATTCGCCAATGATATCACCAATCCGATGGTGAAAGCGTTCTCGAAAATCTTTCGGATGAGTGTTACCGATGGCGCATTGGTACAAGTTGCTTTTTATGGCGGATACTTCGCCATGGCTTTTCCGGCAGCAATGTTCATCCGGAAATATTCTTATAAAGCTGGCATCCTGTTAGGGTTAGGCCTCTATGCCGTAGGAGCCTTATTATTCTTCCCCGCCAAAATGACCGGCAATTATTATCCGTTTCTATTAGCCTATTTTATCCTGACTTGTGGACTTTCTTTCCTCGAAACCAGTTCTAATCCTTATATCTTGTCCATGGGAACGGAAGCTACCGCTACCCGACGCCTCAACTTGGCTCAATCATTCAATCCCATGGGGTCTTTATTGGGAATGTATGTAGCCATGAACTTTATCCAGGCAAAGCTGAATCCAATGGATACGGCAGAACGAGCTCAACTGAATCCGATGGAGTTTGCAATAGTGAGAGATGCGGATCTTTCCGTACTCATCGCTCCTTATTTAACAATCGGTATTGTCATCTTTGTGATGTTTCTCATTATCCGTTTTACTAAGATGCCTAAAAATGGTGACCAATCCCACGGCATCAATTTCGGGCCGACTTTGAAACGTATTTTCTCCATTCATCATTACCGTGAGGGAGTTGTGGCACAGTTCTTCTATGTAGGTGCGCAAATTATGTGTTGGACCTTTATCATTCAATATGGTACACATCTGTTCATGTCACAAGGTATGGAAGAAAAAGCCGCCGAAGTGCTGTCACAAGAATACAACATCATTGCGATGGTTATTTTCTGTATCAGCCGCTTTGTCTGTACCTTCATCTTACGCTACCTCAACCCAGGTAAATTATTGGCCATACTTGCCATTGCGGGTTGTTGCTTCACCGCCGGAGTCATCTTCTTCCAGGATATCTGGGGTATGTACTGCCTGGTAGCTGTTTCAGCCTGTATGTCATTAATGTTCCCCACAATCTATGGCATAGCGCTTACCGGATTGGGAGATGATGCAAAGTTTGGAGCAGCCGGCCTGATTATGGCTATTTTAGGAGGTTCCGTACTTCCTCCTTTACAAGCAAGTATTATTGATATGAATACCATTTGGAATATGCCAGCCGTAAATGTTTCATTTATCCTGCCATTTATCTGCTTTGTGGTTATTACGATTTATGGACACCGCTCTTACCAGCGAGGGAAATATTGATATGCTGCATGAGACCATTGTAAAAAAATGAAACGAAGAATCTGTTACTACCCATATGGATCAAACAGATTCTTCGCCTTATTTTCAACAACGTAAAATGAAATGCAAAGAAGTCATCCCATCCTCCTATATATTCTTTAAATTAGAAAGGAATCTCTAATTGGGGATCTGTCCCCAACAAATTAAAAGTCATCCGATGATATGGCGTTGTTCCATATTCACGAATAGCCGCACGATGCTTTTTAGTAGGATAACCTTTATTACTATTCCAATCATAAAAAGGATATTCTTTATGCAGACCATTCATATAATCATCACGATAGGTTTTCGCCAAAATAGATGCAGCAGCAATAGACAGATATTTTCCATCTCCTTTTACCACTGTAGTATGCGGTAAATCCTGATATTTTTTAAAACGATTCCCATCAATCAATAAATGTTGAGGACGAATTTTCAATTGATCCACAGCACGATGCATTGCCAGAAAAGACGCATTAAGGATATTTATCTCGTCTATCTCTTCAGGAGTCACTACACCTACAGCCCATGCCAATGCTTCCCTTTCCACAATCTCTCGCAGCGCATAACGCTGATGCTCCGTCAGTTGCTTGGAATCATTCAGCAATTCATTCTTAAAATCTACAGGTAAAATAACAGCAGCTGCATATACAGATCCTGCCAGACATCCCCTACCCGCCTCATCACAACCGGCTTCTATCAGGTCTTTATTCAAATAAGGTAATAACATAGTTCATCTTTATTGTTGCTTGCAAAGATATTCTTTTAAAAGAGAAACAAGAGTGTCTTTTTACAAAGAAAATCACTATTTTTGCAAAAATACGCTTGATTATGAAAAACAACCTACCTATATATATCCTCCTTTGCCTGTTGAACCTTTCATGGGTTCATGCCCGTAATAGGCAACAAGAAGCCGAGACACTGATTAAAAAGTCGGTTGATGCCTTATACAATAATCCGAAGCAGGCTAGTTACTATGCTGCCAAGGTAATTGAATTATTTCCTGAAGAAAGGCAAAATGATCAAAAAGCTGAAGCAATGTTCTATTACAGTCAGGCAGAAAAGCTATTAGGCAATTTTGATGTGAGCATTAAAAATCTATATGACGCTTTGGAGTATGCAACTCCTACCAATAAAGAGTTGAATGGACAAATTTACGCACTGATAGGAGCACTCTATTGCAAACTGACCGACTACAACAAAGCGATCGAAATGAGTGAGAAAGCCATCTCAATTTTTAAATCCATCGGAGATTCCATTTCTATCGCACTATGCTACAATGATCGTGGCATCATCCATTATTCCATGAATGAGTTCAAAACAGCTGAACAATTCCTTAAACAAGCCCTTACAATAAACCGCAGTCAGAAAAATTTAAGAGGGATATCCGCCAATTTGAATAATTTATGCTTATATGAGGGTGATTTTAATGAAAAGCTAAGTTTAATTAATGAGGCCATTGTCATCAACAAGAACTTGAATTCTCAATGGTCATTAGGGGAAAACTATAACAATATGGGAAAGCAATACTTCTATGCAAAGCAATACAACAATGCTTTGATGGCTTTACAAAAAGCATACGAAGTCGCTTCTTCCATTAGTGCCAAAGAACTGATTTGTGATAATTACGAATATTTATCTTGGGTATACGATGCCCTTGGAGACCATAAAAACGCTTATAAATGCCTGATGCAACTATATACTCTCAGCAAAGAGTTGCAAAGTGGAAGTAAATTACGCATCGTAGAACAGGAAATTTCCCATAAACAATATCAAAACCAACAAAGGAAAGCAGAACTAAGAGAACAAGCTTATAAAATAGAACTGCTGAAACGGAATCTGTTTGTACTAGTAATCATATTCATCTCATTGATAGTACTCAGTATATTTCTATACCAATGGTATAAACGCAAAAAGAATATGCAGTTAATGGTTGCCCGCTATAATCTGGAGCAATCGGAACATGAATTGGCAGAACTTAAAGTACGACAGCAAGAACTCGAATTAAAATCTGTCCAAAGTGCATTAGACAACAGTCGTCAGGAAGCTACCAGTTTTGCTGTATTCCTGCATAGCCGTAATGAATTGCTAGAGAAAATCAGAGAAATGATAAAGCAAGGATATAAGATGGACCAACAAGCATTGATTCCTCATCTGAAGAAAGTCAATGCCTTCATCAGCCAATATCAGAATGGAGATAAAACGAACAGCACCTTGCTGATGAATGTTGAAGAAAAGAACCAGGAGTTCCTTCAACGGCTATCCGAACGGCATCCTAATTTAACACAAGGAGAAAAATATCTAGCTACTTTATTACGGGTAAATCTATCTACCAAAGAAATCTCAATGCTCACAGGAAATGTTCCCAAAACAATCAACATGAATCGATATCGTTTACGTAAATCTCTAAACTTATCTTCGGAGGATGACTTGACAGACTATCTACAAAATATTTAAAGAACCTATATTTTTATAGTTTTTATTAAACAGCATTTTGTAGATATTATCTCTTTATATAGAACACTATATATCAATATATTACATTTATATTTGTAGATTAAAAAAGAGAGTTTTTTTATTCATTGTAGTTCATTTGTAGGGTATAATAATTAGGAATTTGCACATACAACCTATTACTTAGCGATGTGAAAAACAATTATTAACCTTAAAATTTATTCACATGAGTAAAAAGAATTATTTCAAGGAAAGAATCATACTATTGATTCTACTCTTTGCTTTTATGACTCCTTTCGGTGCATTAGCACAGACGATTCAACTGACTGGTCTGGTTACTGATGCTGCCAACGAACCTATTATTGGTGCCAGTGTAGTAGAGAAGGGTACAACCAACGGGGTCATCACAGACTTTGACGGTAACTTTGCATTAAGCGTATCCCCCAAAGCCACTATTATTATTTCTTATGTGGGCTATGCAACACAAGAAGTCCCTGTAAACGGAAAGACAAACATCCGGGTGACTTTGAAAGAAGATACTGAGATGCTGGATGAAGTTGTAGTAGTGGGCTATGGTACCATGAAGAAAAGTGATATGACCGGTGCTATTTCCTCAGTAGATGTAGACGATTTGGTAAAGCGCACCACAACCAACCCTGCAGAAGCATTGCAAGGTAAGATTGCAGGTGTAAACATTATGAAGGCTGGTGGTAATGCCGGTGCAGGTGTGCAGGTTAAAATCCGTGGTGTCAAAACGTTTGGTGATAACCAACCTCTTTATATCATTGATGGTTTTCCCGGTGATATTGAAAATGTGAATCCGCAAGATATTCAGTCAATGGAAGTACTGAAGGATGGTGCAGCCGCTGCTATCTATGGTTCGGTTGCTGCAAATGGTGTCATTATCGTAACTACCAAAAACGGTAAAAAAGGTGACATGAAAATTGATTTCAGTACTTATGTAAGCTTTACAAGCGTAGCAAAAAAGCTGGAACTGCTAAATGCCGAAGAATACAAAAGTGTTCATAAACAAATGTATCAGAACTATATGAACCAGTATCCCAATGATACAGAGGTTACTATGCCTGCATTTGTAAATAAAAACACAGGAATAGATACAGACTGGCAAGATGCCATGCTAAGGGGTGGTGTTTCACAAAACTATATGTTTAGTATCCGTGGCGGTTCCGAAAACGCCCAGTATTCACTCTCCTACAATCATGCCGACGAAAAAGGAATTTTTCTAGGTAACAACTATCGCCAAGACAATGCCCGTCTGAAACTCCATATGAATAAATATATCTTTGATATAGATGCAAATATCGCTTTCAAATTTACAGATAGCAAACAACCGGAATATTCCATTAAAGAAATGTACATGATTTCTCCGCTTGTTCCTATCTATGATGATACAAGAGAGTATGGCTTCGGCTTAAGTGACTTTGATGACCTGCCCAGTAACCGTAATGTTATGGCTGACCAGCATTATGAAAAATCTACAGACAAAAAATATCATACCACAGCCAATGTTGCCTTGACTATGAACTTCACCCCATGGCTGAATTTCAAGACAAGCTATGCATACAGAGGTGAACACCAGCGTCAGACTTATCATACTCCGGCTTATGTTGCCGACCCAAAAGCCAAACGTGACTATCCTTATCATAGCGAAACCACAGGATACTGGGAAGAACATGTATGGGAAAATGTATTAAGTTTTAATAAGACATTTGGAAAACACAACGTCAATGCAATGGCAGGTACTTCCATGACTGCTCGCAAATATACATGGAATTCTGTTGGGGTAGAAGGTAAAACCACTGTTTATAAAGTAGAAGACGGAAAATTGGTAACCAGTGAAACTCCGGGCGGATTTCTTGATCCATCTTTCTCAACTGTAGGTGCAGGAGCAGGTGGCACATTTGATGGTAGCGGAACAAAATGGAAATATAACCGCGCTTCTTTCTTCGGCCGACTGAACTATAATTATAATGACCGCTATCTGGTACAGGCAACTGTACGTTATGACGGTTCATCCAAGTTTGGTAAAGACAACCGTTGGGGCTGCTTTCCGTCAGTGGCATTAGGCTGGAGAATCAGTCAGGAAGAATTCTTCCCGAAAGACATTGCACTGAACAATTTGAAATTTCGTGTCAGTTGGGGACGTTTGGGTAATGAAAATGCTTTGGGATATTATGACTTCCTTGCGCTGATTAGTACATACAATGAAATGTATCAAGGATACGTGAAAGGCAACGGTGATAACGCATGGGCAGGAAGTATCGCTCGCGGATTGGAAAACCGTTCTTTGAAATGGGAAACAACGGATACCAAAAATATTGGTTTCGACTTCGGCTTCTTTAACAGCAAATTAACCGGTACATTAAACTACTACTATAACCAAACAGAAGACCTGTTGATAACAAAAGTTTTACCTCCTTCAGCAGGTATGACTAATCCCACCCTGAATGTCGGAAAGATACGCAATACCGGTTTCGAACTTGAATTAAACTGGGGAGATGCTATAAAAGACTTTGATTACAATATCGGTTTCAATATGAGCACCACCAAAAATAAAGTGGTTGAATTGTCAGATGCAGACCAAGTTCTTCAGGGTGAAGGATTGAAATATGGAACGGAGCATTTCCCGACAGAAACCAGAGTGGGCAAACCTATCGGTGCATTCTATCTTTATAGAACAGACGGTATCTTCCAAAGTATGGATGAAGTAAATGCCCATGTAAACAAGGATGGACAATTATTACAGCCTAATGCCCAACCGGGTGATATCCGTTTTAAAGATTTAGATGGTAATGGAAGCATAGACGCCGGTGACAAAGAATACTGTGGTTCAGGTATCCCGACATTGGAAGCGAACTTAAATCTGTCATTCGGCTATAAAGGATTTGACCTTTCAATCGTACTTGGCAGCGCATGGAACTTCAAATTGTATAACGGAAACAAATATTTCTATGAAGGAATGAACTCTAAATCAAATATGCTGAAGTCTACATTGAATGCATGGACTCCTGACAATAGAAATACGGATGTTCCCCGCGCAGTATATCAAGATCCGAACGGCAACATGAAAGAATCAGACAGATTCCTTGAAAACGGTGATTTTGTCCGTCTGCGTCAGGCACAGTTAGGTTATACTTTGCCCAAATCGCTCATGCAGAAATTCTATATTGAGAAACTGCGTTTCTATGTAAGTGGTGAAAACTTGTTCACTATCACAGGCTATGATGGTATAGATCCTGAATTCTCTCGTGCCAGTGTGTTGAATACCGGTGTTGATAAATTGATTTATCCGTTTACCCGTTCATTCACCGTTGGAGCTCAACTTACATTCTAATCCTTTAAAGTAATAAGAAAATGAAGAAACTATTATACATAGCAAGTATCTGCATTGCAAGTTTATTTAGCGCTTGTGACGATTATCTCACGGTAGAATCTCCTGACCAGTTGACATCAAGCAGTTTTTGGCGCAACCAGTCTGATGCTGAAGCCGGAATTGCCGCCGCATACTCCCAACTTTACCTGATGACTTATTCGGGTGACATGTGGTCTTTCCCGGAAATCAAATGGCCGGTGGAAGCCTATCGTGAAGATATTATCCAATTAGGAAGCGATGCTCTGAATTACCCGAACTGGGTGGAATTAGGCAACTATACCTACACCAATGGTAACTCTCAGTTCAGTTATTACTGGCAATGCTACTATAAAGGCATCAGTTTTGCTAATCAGGTAATTGAAAAAACCGCAGAAATACCCGATGAGAATATAGACGCAGCAACACGCGAACAATTGGTCAATGAAGGCTACTTTATCCGCGCTTATTACCACATGCAACTTTTATTGAACTGGAAAGAAATCATAGTTCGTGATAAATATATCACTGACCCGGCTGAATTAAGCAAGCCCCTTTCTTCCCGTGAGGATGCATGGAATTTCATCATTGAAGACTTGAAACGTGCAACCAGTCTGCCTGCAACACGTGACGCTGATAATGTAGGCCGTGCCACAAGCGGTTCTGCTTATGCATATCTTGGTTTCGCCTATCTGACACGCGCCTATGAAGAGGCAACCAACAAAGACTCTTATCTGGCCAGTGCTATAGAAGCATTCAACCAAGTAAAAGGATATGAACTGGTTAATAATTTCAGCACTATGTTCAGCGGGGATAATAAGAACAGTAAAGAATCGATTTTTGAAATTCAATTCTCTATGAGTTCTGCAAACGGAGCTACTTATCGTACTCAGTTCCATCGATGGATCGGTGTTTCCGAACTTGGGGGATGGGATGAGATTCTTCCCAGTCAAACATTGATTAGTGAATTCAAAAAAGAAGGGGAAACGGCTACTACAGGACGTTATGACTCGCGTATGTATGCAACATTATTTTTTAATTGTGACTATTATAACGATGGTAACGGACGTGTCTATGGCTACGACTATAATGACTGGTTCGACAACAAAGAACGCGTAGCCTTCCGTAAATTCATGCCCTCGACCTATGAAGGTTTAAACCAAAACTATTCCGCTATCAATGTTCCTTTGATGCGTTATGCCAACGTACTGTTAATGAAGGCCGAAGCATTGAATGAGCAGGGACATCCCGAACAGGCTATTCCTTTAATCAATGAAGTAAGAAGCGTTCACGGGGATATGCCACCCATGGCAGGTACTTCTCAAGAAGCAGTCCGCGCGCAAATTGAACATGAACGCATGATTGAATTCCCTCTTGAGAACTATCGTTGGTATGATCTCCGCCGTTGGGGCAAACTATCCTCAGCCTTGCAAGCTGCCGGAAGAACAGGCTTCAATGAAGACAAAAATTCATTCTACCCCACTCCTCTTACAGAGCTGAATGCTAATGATGCCTTAAAATAAGTATTTTCTTTTTTGGTTAGATATAATTAGGCAACAGGGCGGTTTTCGCTACAGTGATACCGCCTTGTAATCTAAAAATGAAGTATCTTTGCCTATAAATAAAACGACATAGATATGTTTACAATTATTGGATTAATGCTCACGGGGATGCTCCTCGGCTTCCTGCTTCGCAAGCAGAAGCTTTCAGGAATACACAAAGTCATCACCGTTCTTATTTGGTTGCTACTCTTTTTATTGGGTATAGATGTAGGCGGTAATCAGAAAATTATCAATGGTCTGCACACTATAGGGTTGGAAGCCATTGTCATCACCTTGGCAGCAGTGCTGGGCAGTGTTACGGCAGCATGGGCTTTATGGTATGTACTTTACAAAAGAAATAAGGAGGGACAAGTATGAAAGGAAGTTTGATTATCGTCGGATTCTTTGTACTAGGAGCTCTTTGTGGGGTATATCACCTTATTCCATACGACTTTACACAAAGTAAGCTAAGTTTCTACGCATTGTGTGCGTTAATGTTCAGTGTAGGAGTCAGTGTAGGTAATGATCCACAGACCTTACGTAATTTCCGGTCATTAAATCCTCGCCTGATCTTTCTACCGGTCATGACCATATTGGGAACACTGGCAGGATGCGCAGTGGTCAGTCTGTTTCTCTCGCATCGCTCAGTAACAGATTGTATGGCAGTAGGTGCCGGTTTCGGCTATTACTCTCTATCCAGTATCTTTATTACAGAATATAAAGGTCCGGAGTTGGGAACCATTGCATTATTATCCAATATCACACGTGAGATTATCACTTTGCTTTTTGCCCCGTTGCTAGTACGTTGGTTTGGTAACCTGGCCCCTATTTCGGCTGGAGGAGCCACTACGATGGATACAACATTACCCATCATCACCCGCTATTCCGGTCAAAGCTTCGTAGTGGTTTCTATATTTCACGGCTTTGTAGTGGACTTCAGCGTACCTTTTCTTGTGACTCTTTTCTGTTCTATTTAAAATAACAATAACCATGAAACACTCTCTTAATACTTTTCTTACACTGTTGTTTGTTTGTGCTTCTGCCTGGGGTGAAAACGTGCCCTGGCAAAATCCGCAAATAAATGAAATAAATCGTGAACCTGCCCATGCCCATTTCATTCCTTATACGAATGAGGCCAATGCACTGAAACAACAAGCTTTACCTGCCGCCCAACGTTTTGCAGTAAACCCCGCCACAGAACGCCGCATTTCACTAGACGGAACCTGGAAGTTCTTATTCTCTAAAAACAATGAGGAATGCCCGACAGATTTTTATAAAATGGGGTACAACACCAAACGCTGGAAAGACATACAGGTTCCGGGAAGCTGGGAACTGCAAGGATTTGACTCCCCCATCTATACTGACGTAGCCTACCCCTTCCCTGCCAATCCGCCTCATGTTCCAACCGATTACAATCCGGTAGGTGCATATGTACGTGAATTTACCGTACCGGCCCATTGGAAAGGAATGGATATTTTCCTTGATTTTGAAGGAGTTGAGTCCGCTTTTTATTGCTGGGTTAACGGTGAATTGGCAGGATACAGTGAAGACAGCCGTCTTCCGGCTCATTTTAATATTACTCCGTTCTTAAAAACCGGGAAGAACAAACTGGCCGTTAAAGTTTTCCGTTATAGTGATGGTTCCTACCTGGAGGATCAGGATTACTGGAAATATAGCGGTATTGAACGCGATGTGTATCTCTATGCCCGTCCTCAAAGCCGTGTACAAGACTTCAAACTGGTAGCCGGTCTGACAAATGGTTATAAAGACGGAGATTTTAATCTGGATATCACACTCCACAAGCCTCATCCGGGAGGAATTGTGGAAGTGAAGATTATGGACAAAGGCAATGTAATTTATCAGCATAAAAAGGAAATAACTTCTGTTACAGATACTTTATTCACTCAGAAACACTTGTTCCCGGCCATATTGCCTTGGAATGCCGAAACACCCAATCTCTATACATTGGTAGTCAGTACCTACGATGCTCAAGGAAAAGCATTGGAATCATTCACACAGCCTTTCGGTTTCCGTTCTGTGGAAATGCGTAACGGCATGCAACTGATAAATGGGGTAGCCGTATTGTTTAAAGGAGTAAACCGCCATGAACACGATCCGCATCATGGTCGTACCATTACCGTAGAGAGCATGATAAAAGACATTCAGTTGATGAAGCAATTCAACCTGAATGCTGTACGCACTTGCCATTACCCCAACCGCTATGAATGGTATGCATTGTGTAACGAATACGGTTTGTATCTGGTAGATGAAGCAAACATTGAAAGCCATGGTATGCAGGCGCATAAAGATGGCACACTGGCTAATAATCCCGATTGGGAAGTACCGTTTATGCAACGCATGAGCCGCATGGTGCTGCGGGACCGCAATATCACCGCCATTGTCACTTGGTCAATGGGAAATGAGTCCGGCTACGGAAAACACTTTGAAACGTTATATGACTGGACCAAGAAATTCGATCCTACTCGCCCTGTACAATATGAGGGAGGTGGTTATGATGCCAAATCTGACATCTACTGTCCGATGTATGCACGCATCTGGTCCCTGCGCCGCCATGTAAACCAGCGTGATGCCCGCCCGATGATTCTATGTGAATATGCCCACGCTATGGGTAACAGTGTAGGTAATCTACAAGACTATTGGGATTTGATTTATAAATATGACCAGCTGCAAGGTGGCTTCATATGGGACTGGGTTGACGCCACCTTTGATATCAAAGACAAGAACGGCAATAAGATTTGGGCTTACGGAGGCGACATGGGCTTTGTAGGTGTCCCTAATGACTCCAACTTCTGTGCCAACGGACTGGTAGCTGCAGACCGTTCACTTCATCCACACATCTGGGAAGTAAAAAAAGTATATCAATACATTCATTTTGAGCCGGTTGCCTTTACCACCAAGCAAATCAAAGTGACTAACTGGCATGATTTTATCAGTTTGGAAGATTACAAACTACACTGGACTGTAGAAACAGACGGAAAAGCTGTACAAAGCGGTGAAATGGATTTCCCGACAATGACTGCCCGTTCTTCTGCCTTCATCACTATCCCGATGAACTTGATTCCTAACGATGGAAAAGAATATTTCCTGAAATTGGAAGCATTTACCAAAAAGGAAGCCCCATTAGTTCCAAAGGGACATCAGGTAGCCATGGAGCAATGGCAACTGAATCCGGAAGGAGAACGGCTGCTGAATGCTACATGGACTGCCCGGGAACTAGTAGACAAAACTATAAATACCGAACGTACTCCGGATGCTATCACCTTGACAGGGGAGAACTTCCGTATCGCATTCTCTACTGCTGATGGTGAAATGACAGAACTCTTATACAACGGAAAGAATCTGATAAAAGAAGGATTACAACCCAATTTCTGGCGTGCATTAACCGACAATGATGTTGCCAACAACCATCTGGAGCGTTGCGGCATCTGGAAATTTGCAGGCAAGAACGCCAAGTTACAAAGTATCGATTTAAAAGAAGATTCAAACAAGAAACTGGCAACCGTTACTGTAAATTATAAACTGGAAGCACAAGAATCAACTTTGCAGACCATCTATCAGGTACGCCCCAATGGAGCTGTCAAAGTAAGTATGCACTTTGTACCCGGCAACAAAGCCCTTCCTGAAATGCCACGTCTGGGTATGCGTATGATTCTTCCGGCAGAATATGATGTGATGACCTGGCTGGGCCGCGGACCACAAGAAAACTATGCAGACCGCAAGACGGGTTATCCTATCGGACTCTATACCGCTACAGTATGGGAACAATTCCATCCGTATGTCCGTGCACAGGAAACCGGCAACAAAACCGATGTACGATGGGTTGCATTGCGTAATAAAGCAGGGGAAGGCCTGTTAATCACAGGTGAGGAACCGCTGAATGTCAGCGCATGGAATTTCCCGTTGGAGGATATTGACTATGTAGCATTCAATACAGAACGCCGTCATGGTGGAAGTATTATGAAGAAAGACATGGTATGGTTAAACATCGACCACCGTCACATGGGGGTAGGTGGAGATAAAACTTGGGGAGCGCAAGTACATCCGGAATATACCATCACTCCGCACGAATGGCAATACAGCTTTACCATGCAACCTTTGAGCAATCAAGACGATGCTGCTGAAAAAGCGCATAAGAAATGGTTTTAAAAATTCTGATTCACTACAGATTATACAGATTCTCGCAGATTGAATTTCAATTCGTGAATGATTGCATCTGTATTAATCTGAATAATCTGTGATGAAACGATCTTCAAATAACGAAATAACATGAAACATAAATTTACCAAAATCATTCTTCTCACAGCAGTAGTTGCAGGCTTCACAGCCGCCTGTAACCCTGCCAGTGAGAACATCCCCACAGGCAAAAGATATGAATTCAATAACATACTGGATATAGCCTATACTCCCGATACACTGACACGTTGCCGGGGTTGGTTCACAGACGCCGGTTCCTGGATGGGATTTACCCTTCCGCAGAAAGATCACTGGGTGAACGGTTTCTGTGGCCCGTTCAGTCTGGATATGAACCGACGCCAATGGATGGCACAATCGGCTGTCACGGTAGGATATGCCGATCAGGCGAATGTTATATTTACTCCGGATTCCACTTGTTATTTCCCGGGAGAGTTATATCTTTCGGCAAGTTCAGAGGAAGGTAAAATCATTCAACGCCTGAATTTTTTAGATGCTTCTACCGCATTGCTCCGCATTCACTCCGATGCAGGGAAGGAACTCTCCTTAACTGCCAGCCAATGGGGAAAAGAGATACAAGTCCAAACAGACCAAAATACCGTCATCGCCCGTCATCCCTCCGGTGAGATTGTAGCATTAACTTTTACCCCGGATGTTAGCGTAAAGGGCACTGACAATAATTACCAAGCAAAAATCAATGGCAGCGAACACGACACCTACGTAGCCATTTCTTTCTATACCGGAGAAAAAGAACTTTCTGCCGGATTACAAAAAGCACAATTTGCTCTAAGCAATCCGCAGGAAGGGCTCAAAGCCAACAAAGAACGCTGGGAAGGTTATCTCACCAAGATTCTGCGCAAAGATATGAAACCTGAGTATGACCGTATCGCCGTGAAAGCAGTTGTTACACTTATCAGCAACTGGCGTACCCACCGCGGCGGATTGCTCCACGAAGGAATTGTTCCGAGCCATGCCGCATACTACTTCGTAGGATTCTGGGCCTGGGACACTTGGCGTTTCTCTGCTGCTCTGGCAAAATTCGATCCGGAATTGGCCAAGGACAACATTCGTGCCATGTTTGACTACCAGCAGCCTGACGGTATGATTATAGACTGTATCTATACCGATCCTGCCGAAAATAATGCACGCGACAGCAAACCTCCTCTCGTATCATGGGCGGTAGACGAAATATTCACCCATGCCAATGATACGGCGTTCATCAGTGAAATGTATCCACAATTGATGGCCTATTACAAATGGTGGTATAACAAGCGTGACCATAACCGCAACGGTATGTGTGAATACGGTTCTACCGATGGCACATTGGAAGCAGCAGCTTGGGAAAGCGGTATGGATAATGCCATCCGTTTTGATGATGCCAAGATGCTGAAAAATAACGGGGCTGAGGATGCATGGAGCATGGATCAGGAAAGTGTTGATTTAAATGCTTATCTGGCTTTGGAATGTAAACTATTAAAGAAATTTGCAAGTATTCTGGGAGTTACTTTTGACGGTCCGGATTACAGTAGCCAAGTAGCCGATTATTTCTTCGACAAAGAAAAAGGTTTCTTCTTCGATCGCCGTTTAAAGGACGGAAGCTTTATACAGGAACCGGGATGCGAAGCATATACTCCGTTATGGACAGAAGTAGCTACTGCCGATCAGGTAAAAGCCATGTTGCCCCTGCTGACCGATACAGCCAAGTTCTCTACCTACATTCCCTTCCCCACAGTAGCAGCAGACAACCCGAAGTATAACCCACGTGGCTATTGGCGTGGCCCTATCTGGTTGGATCAGACTTATTTCGCTATCCGCGGTCTGCGCAACTATGGATATAACAAGATGGCGGATGAATATACCCTCCAGGTATTCGACCGTCTGCAAGGCTTGAAAGAAGGAGCACCGATACATGAAAACTATGGCACACACACCGGTGAATTGTTAAAAGCTCCCCATTTCAGTTGGAGTTCATCACATTTGCTGATGTTATATGATGATTATGGCAAATAAACTCTCTCTTTTTACCTTAATATAAATAATACCAAAAGGGGGCCGCACTCGTGATGAATGTAGCCCCCTGCTTTTATATCGTATTACCTGTTACCCCCAATACACTCTTTTCAGAAGTGATAAAAATTCTCCAATGAATGAGTAGAATGTTACAGGTGTAAGATTATATATCTTCCGGCTGAAACATGATATATCTTTCAGCCTATACATCAGTATATGTTCACACTTCACAACAGGAAACTTCAAAACATCTGCCCCTTTTTTAAAAACAACAGGACATATTAAAAAAACATCAAGAGCTTTTATTAATACGTCCTGTTGTTTCTCCTGTTTCTTTATATACACATAGCAAAACACTTATTTTTTCCTTCAGAGGTTTCAGCCTCTCCGCAAACGCTTTGTTCATCGGCATTCTGGCTGAAGAATTGATACCTCGAAATCTTTCAGCCTGGAAAAAATCCTTCAGCCGGAAAGCCCATGAACAGGGAGTTTACGAAAAGGCTGAAACTTCTGAAGGATTTTTGGGGCAATTCTTCGGGAGGAGCATATTTTCCACCGGAAGAGGAATATGCCCACAAAAAAGAACATAAAAGACGCAAGAAACCAGGATGCCTGATATCTTGTTACAAGATGAGGCAAATCTTGTGAGAAGTTTCTCCTAATCTTGTGTGAAGTCACGCTGATTCTTGTTATACAAAAAAGCCTGCCATTAATATAATGTTTATCAATGACAGGCGACTTATTTCGTTTGGAGAAATCAAAACATCCTGCTGACACGCTCAATACCGGCAGCCAGCACATCTATCTCTTCTTTAGTATTATACAAACCAAAAGAAGCACGTACAGTTCCCTCAATCCCCATACGAAGCATCAAAGGCTGTGCGCAATGATGCCCGGTACGCACAGCAATGCCCAAGCGGTCAAGCAACGTACCCATATCCAAATGATGAATATTTCCTACCAAGAAAGAAATGACACTGCTCTTGTTACCGGCCTCTCCGAAGATACGCATCCCGTCTATTTCTTTCAGACGCTGCATAGCATATTGTGTCAGTTCATGCTCATGGGTGGCAACATTTTCCACGCCGAGAGCAGATACATAATCCAACGCTTTTGCCAAGGCAGTAGTGCCGATATAATCGGGAGTTCCCGCTTCAAACTTAAACGGTAATTCATTAAAAGTCGTTTTCTCGAAGCTGACACTTTGTATCATCTCGCCTCCCCCTTGGTAAGGTGGAAGTTTATCCAGCCACTCTTCCTTTCCATAAAGCACTCCCACCCCGGTAGGTCCATATATCTTATGTCCGCTGAAAGCAAAAAAGTCAGCATCCAAATCCTGAACATCCACTTTCATGTGAGGAACACTCTGCGCTCCATCAATCAAAACGGGAACACTGTGTGCATGGGCAGTCGCAATCATCTCTTTCGCTGGATTGACAGTGCCCAACACATTACTTACATGAGCGAAACTCACCAGTTTGGTCCGTTCCGAAAAGAGTTTCTCATATTCATCCAACAACAGTTCTCCCCTGTCATTCATGGGAATCACTTTCAGCACGATTCCTTTACGCGCAGCCTGTAACTGCCAAGGTACAATATTGCTGTGATGCTCCATGACAGAAACAATCACTTCATCTCCTTCCTTCATCTGACTGTCGGCAAAAGAAGAAGCCAACAGGTTGATGCTCTCCGTCGTGCCCCGTGTAAACACGATTTCATTGCTACTGCGTGCATTGATAAAACGACGTACAGTCTCACGAGAAGCTTCATGCAACTCGGTAGCCTGCTGAGACAAGAAATGCACACCACGATGCACATTGGCATTGACCGAATAATATTCATCGGTTATGGCTTCAACCACTTGGCGCGGTTTCTGAGTGGTAGCCCCATTATCCAGATAAATAAGCGGCTTTCCATACACCTCCCGATCTAATATCGGAAAATCTTCTCTTACTTTTTGTATATCGTACATAACGTCCTATTTACATATCGCACATCCCTGACATTTATTCAACTCACCACGGAAGCGTTTTTCCACCAACAAATGCAAACGGTCTTTCAATGCATCCAGGCGAATCGTATCTATTACTTCATTGACAAAAGCAAACATAAGCAATAAACGTGCTTCCTTCAGACTGATACCACGCTGTTGCATATAGAACAACGCATTTTCATCTAGCTGACCGACAGTAGCTCCGTGAGAGCACTTTACGTCATCCGCATAAATTTCCAGTTGCGGCTGAGTGTACATATGGGCATCACGAGTAGCACAGAGGTTGCGGTTGGTTTGTTGGGAATTAGTATGTTGTGCTCCTTCACGTACCAATACTTTTCCGGCAAACGCACCTGTCGCCTGATCATCCAATACATATTTAAACAGCTCATTACTAGTGCAATCAGCAACCTTGTGGTCAATGAAAGTATGATTGTCCACCTGTTCATTCTTATCGGCAATGACCATACCACACAAATTGATCTCAGCTCCACGTCCGGCCAAAGTTACTTCAGTTGTATTACGCGTAGTACCGTTATGCAAAGTCATACCATTCAAAAGCACATTACTGTCTGCCTCCTGGTTCACATAGAGGTTACTGAAACGCACTGTGCTGGTATGGGTTTCTTCCAGTTCATAAAGATCGAAAATAGCATTTTCTTTTGCAAAGACCTCAATAACCTGAGTAGAAAGGAAATTTACATTATCCATGGCATGATCACAAATCAACAGACGAGCCTGCGCACCTTCTTCCAGCACAACCAGCACACGGCGGTTCACCATAAAATTAACATCAGCACGCAATATATTCACCAGTTGAATGGGTTTGTCCACCACCACGCCTTTCGGCACATACAGCATAAAGCCATCCTGGGCAAAAGTAGTATTGAAGGCGGTCACACCATCCTTGGAAGTATCTGCCAACTTGCCATAATACTGCTTGACCAAAGCCGGATATTGTTCAGACAGCTCTTTCAAGCTGCCAAGCAACACTCCTTCCGGCAATTGCGCCTTCGGCAAAACTTTACGATAAAAAGCATCATTTACTACAAAATAAAGAGCGGTACTCATATTAGGTACATCGCACTTGAACACTTCATACGGATTCACCGGAATGTCGAGTCTGTTCAAATTCAAACCATAATCCGGCTCGAACAATTTGCTCACATCCGTGTATTTATACTTTTCCTGCTTGCGGGTAGGGAAACCTAATTTTTCGAAATCTGCGAAAGCTTGCGCACGGGGAGCGTTCAGCACCTCGGCACTATGCTGGCAAATCATCGCCTCACATTGAGAAAAGAGATCAATATATTGTTGTTCTGCTCTCATAATCACTTTCTTCTTTAGGCATCCAATATTATTCTCCCAACTCGGCTTTTATCCAGTCGTAACCACGCTCTTCCAGTTCCAAAGCCAATTCGGGACCCGCAGTTTTTACAATACGTCCTTTATACAATACATGTACAATATCCGGTTTGATATAATCCAGCAACCGTTGATAGTGTGTAATGACGATACAACTTGTTTCGGGAGTCTTCAGTTTGTTCACACCCTCGGCTACAATACGCAACGCATCAATATCAAGACCGGAATCCGTTTCATCCAAAATACTCAACTTAGGCTCCAGCATAGCCATCTGGAAGATCTCATTGCGCTTCTTCTCACCACCGCTGAATCCCTCGTTTACCGAACGGTTTGCCAATTTATTATCCAATTCTACCACAGCCCGTTTCTCGCGCATCAGCTTCAAGAACTCACTGGCTGTTAATGCAGGAAGGCCTTTATATTTACGCTGCTCGTTTACCGCCGCACGCATAAAGTTCACCATACTGACTCCGGGAATCTCCACCGGATATTGGAAAGACAAAAACAGACCCTCATGGCTGCGATCCTCAGGATTCAAAGCCAACAAATCTTTTCCTTCAAAGGTCACCGAACCTTTCGTTACCTCAAAAGCCGGATTGCCTACCAACACAGACGAAAGGGTACTCTTTCCGGAACCGTTGGGTCCCATAATAGCATGAACTTCACCTTTCTTTATGCTTAGATTAATACCTTTCAATATTTCTTTGCCATTGACACTGGCATGTAAGTCTTTTATCTCTAACATAATTCTATTAAATTCTTAGTTCTTCATTTATCCTACACTTCCCTCTAAAGAAATAGCCAGCAGCTTCTGTGCCTCTACCGCAAACTCCATTGGAAGTTTATTCAGTACTTCTTTTGCATATCCATTGACAATCAACCCAATAGCGTCTTCCGTAGGAATACCGCGCTGATTGCAATAAAACAACTGGTCTTCGCTGATCTTGCTGGTTGTCGCCTCATGTTCCACCACAGCAGTCTCATTATGAATATCCATATATGGGAATGTATGAGCACCGCACTGGCTCCCCAGCAACAAAGAGTCACACTGGCTGTAATTACGGGCATTGTCTGCTTTCTGAGCCACACGTACCAGACCACGATAAGAGTTCTGGCTCTTTCCGGCACTGATTCCTTTACTAACAATGGTACTACGGGTATTTCTACCTAAATGAATCATTTTAGTCCCCGTATCAGCCTGCTGATAGTTATTCGTTACTGCCACCGAATAGAATTCAGCAGTAGAATTATCTCCACTCAAGATGCAACTGGGATATTTCCAAGTAATGGCCGATCCGGTTTCCACCTGTGTCCAGCTCAATTTGCTATCCACTCCTTTGCAATGGCCACGTTTTGTCACAAAGTTATATACTCCTCCTTTGCCTTCGGCATCTCCCGGATACCAGTTCTGTACGGTAGAATATTTCACTTCCGCACGGTCATGCACCACAATCTCCACTATGGCCGCATGTAATTGGTTCTCATCCCGCATAGGGGCCGTACATCCTTCCAGATAAGAAACATAACTATCATCATCCGCAACAATCAGTGTACGTTCAAACTGACCGGTATTAGCCGCATTGATACGGAAATAGGTGGAGAGTTCCATAGGACAACGCACTCCTTTCGGAATATATACAAACGATCCGTCACTGAACACTGCCGAGTTCAAGGCTGCAAAAAAATTATCCCGCGGTCCAACCACCGAACCCAGATATTTCTTCACCAAATCGGGATGTTCACGCACCGCTTCACTGAACGAACAAAAAATAATCCCTTTTTCCAACAAGGTTTCTTTAAATGTAGTCTTGACGGATACAGAGTCCATGACAGCATCTACTGCCATACCACTCAACGCCATTTGTTCCTCCAAGGGAATACCTAATTTATTGAAAGTTTTAATCAACTCAGGATCTACCTCATCCATACTTTTCGGTCCTTCTTTTTTCTTTGTAGGATCCGCATAATAGGATATAGCCTGATAATCTATTTCAGGGATAGTGAGGTGTGCCCATGCAGGCATCTCCATTGTCAGCCAGTAGCGGTATGCTTTCAGGCGAAACTCCAGTAACCACTCCGGCTCGTTTTTCTTTGCAGAAATCAAGCGGATAACATCCTCATCCAATCCCCTTTCTATAATATCTGTGTGAACTTCTGTGGTGAAGCCATATTTGTACTTCTCCTGCGTCAGTTCTTTCACATATTTATTGGGTTCTTCTTGCATATCTATCTTATATTTCTATTAATTGTTCTGTTACATTCTTAAATACCGGAAAAAAGATACCGGACAAGTCCCTCATAGGATAATATAACACTGATTCCTTCTTTTTTGTTGCACTAATCAGCTCATTGTTCGGGTCTATATATTCTATCACATGAATAACTAACCCTATCAGTATCATATACTTCAATGCTCCCAATCCGCTGCCTAACCAACGGTTCAGCCATCCCAGGTGCACAGCATCCAATGCTTTTGTCAACAAAGAGGCGACGAACGCAAAACCTAAAGGTACAGCTACCCAGATCAATATAAAAGCTAAAACCTGTGCTACAGTCGTCGAAGTACCTAAAACCGGTGCCAACCTTTCAGCAACAATGCCAAACAAGGCACGAGCCATCAGCAATCCGGCTATCAACCCTACAATAGACGCCATCTGCTTCACAAATCCCTTCATTAATCCCATAATGACACCCACACCAATCATAGCCAATATAATAATATCTATTGTCGCCATCTTTATCGTTATTACAAAAAGCAGTAATGCCATTCTGAACAAAGCGAAGAATCTGCCAGCCCACGCGCTGGGCGAGGTGCCAGATCCTTCGCTATGCTCAGGATGACATTACCATCTATATTCTCAGACTTCAGTATATTACAAAGTCTGTTTAACCTCTACTTCTTCGTAAGCTTCAATAATATCACCGACCTTGATATCGTTACAGTTTGTCAGACTGATACCACATTCAAAGTTAGTACCTACTTCTTTCACATCATCCTTGAAACGCTTCAAAGCATTGATAGCACCGGTAAAGACTACAATACCATCACGAATCAAGCGTGCCTTATCAGAACGTTTCACCTTACCTGTCTTCACCATAGCACCGGCAACCAAACCGACCTTGGTAATATTGAAGACTTCACGCACTTCGATGGTTGCAGTAATCTGTTCCTTCAAAGTAGGTGCCAGCATACCTTCCATAGCAGCCTTCACTTCTTCAATCGCATCATAGATAACAGAATATTTGCGGATATCCACACCCTCCTGCTCAGCCAGTTTGCCGGCAGAACTTGAAGGACGAACCTGGAAACCTACAATAATCGCATCTGATGCAGCAGCCAAAGTCACATCCGACTCGGAAATCTGACCGACACCTTTGTGGATCACATTAACCTGTACCTGTTCTGTAGACAGTTTTATCAATGAATCGCTCAACGCTTCGACAGAACCGTCCACGTCACCTTTAACAATCACATTCAGCTCATGGAAATCACCCAAAGCCAAACGACGGCCCACTTCATCCAATGTCAGCAGTTTCTGAGTACGCAAGCCCTGCTCACGCTGCAACTGTTCACGTTTGTTGGCAATGTCACGAGCCTCTTGTTCCGTATCAATCACATGGAAAGTATCACCTGCCGCAGGAGCACCGTTCAGCCCCAGAATCAATACCGGTTCGGAAGGACCGGCCTCCTTGATGCGCTGGTTACGTTCATTAAACATAGCTTTCACCTTACCATAACTAGTACCAGCCAAGACTATATCGCCCATTTTCAGCGTACCGTTTGCCACCAACATAGTAGCCACATAACCGCGTCCCTTGTCCAACGACGATTCAATGATAGAACCGGTTGCCTTGCGGTCGGGATTAGCCTTCAAATCCAACATTTCAGCTTCCAGCAATACTTTTTCCAACAAATCATGTACACCTGTACCTTTCTTTGCCGAAATATCTTGCGACTGATACTTACCACCCCACTCTTCCACCAGGAAGTTCATGGCAGCCAGTTCTTCCTTAATCTTATCCGGATTGGCGTGCGGCTTATCCACCTTATTAATAGCAAATACGATAGGCACACCGGCAGCCATAGCATGATTAATCGCCTCTTTGGTCTGCGGCATCACATTATCATCGGCAGCTACAATAATAATAGCAATATCCGTCACTTTCGCACCACGGGCACGCATAGCGGTAAATGCCTCGTGACCCGGAGTATCCAAGAATGTAATATGACGTCCGTCTTCCAATTTCACATTGTAAGCACCGATATGCTGGGTGATACCCCCTGCCTCACCGGCAATTACATTTGCTTTACGAATATAGTCCAGTAATGAAGTCTTACCATGGTCAACATGTCCCATTACTGTCACAATCGGAGCACGCGGCTGCAAATCTTCTTCGTTATCTTCCTCTTCTGTAATAGCCTGTGCTACCTCAGCACTTACATATTCTGTCTTGTATCCGAATTCTTCTGCTACCAAGTTAATTGTCTCGGCATCCAGACGCTGATTGATAGAAACCATGATACCGATACTCATACAAGTAGCAATAACCTGAGTAACAGGGATATCCATCATACTTGCCAATTCGTTCGCAGTAACGAACTCGGTCAGTTTCAATATTTTGCTATCTTCCTGTTCCATCTCCTCCTGTTCCATCAGGCGGTTCTGAACATTTTCACGTTTCTCCTTACGATACTTGGCAGCCTTGTTCTTAGTCTTGTTAGTCAGACGTGCCAATGTTTCCTTAACCTGCTTTGCCACATCTTCATCACTAACTTCCGCTTTTACAACAGGTTTCTTGAAACGGTCTTTATTAAATTTGCCTCCACCCTGATTGTTATTACTATTAGGTTTGGAGTTATTGTTCCTATTCGGTCTGTTAGCGTTATCGTTACGTTGGTTATTATTAGATGCTCCTCCAACATTCGTTGTACCGGCAGCATTTATATCCACACGTTCCTTATTTATTCTATTGCGCTTTTTCTTCTTTGCGGCATCATCGTTAACCAAGTTTTTAGAAATCTTATCGTCTCCCTTACGGATCTCTTTGATAATAGCATCCTTCATCAGTTTACGCTGTTCCTGACGCTGCTTATCTTTCTCTTCTCTCTCTTTCCGTTTTTCTTCCTTCGATTTCTTTTTCGGACGGGTAGACTGATTCAATGCAGCCAGATCAATCTGACCTACTACATTAATTTTCGATTTAAATTCAGTAGGACGAATTTTAAATACATCGTCTTCTTCTTTTTCCTGAACGGGTGCTGCTTCGGGTGTTTCTTTTTCCATCTCTTTCACCTGGGGTGTCTTTTCTTCCGTCTTTTCAATTTTAGGCTCTTTCTTCTCTTCCAAAACTGGAGCAGGAGCAGGTTGAGGAGTCGATTCCGGTTTCTTTTCCTCTACCACCACAGGCTTCGGCGTTTCCTTCTGGGGCTGGGGAGTTTCCTTCCTCTCAACCACCTTTTCCACCACGGGTTCTGCTTTCGGAGTTTGTTCAATAACTTTCGCAGCTGGTTCTACAACCTTTGACGCAGTTTTCTTGTTCAAATTGTCCAGATCTATTTTACCCACTTGCTTCAGTTTGGGGCGTGCCTCTTCAGGAATAACAGTTTTCACCACCTCTTCTTTCTCTTTCTTAGATTCAAAACCTTCGATAGAGATAGAAGCTTTGTTGCGATCCTTATTCTGTCTTTCCTGACTAAATTTTTCAGACTCTATTTTTAAATTTTTATCTGTGCTGAACTCTTTCACAAGTACAGCATATTGTTCTTCGGTAATTTTCGCATTAGGACTAGCCTCAATGGTATAGCCCTTCTTCTGCAAGAATTCAACTACCGTCGTTATTCCTACATTTAAATCTCTTGTTACTTTGTTCAGTCTAATCGTCATACTCGTTTTTTAATTATTAACTACGAGCCGGGACTGAAGAGTTACTCTTCAAATTCAGCTCTTAAAACTCTCAACACGTCATCAACCGTGTTTTCTTCCAGGTCCGCTTTTTCTATCAACATCTCGCGCGGAGCATTCAGTACAGCCTTAGCTGTATCCAATCCAATATTCTTGATGGCTGTGATAACCCACTCATCAATTTCATCCTTGAATTCATCAAGGTAGATATCCTCATCCATCGCGCTCTCATCCAATTCGCGGTACACATCAATCGTATATTCGGTAAGCATACTGGCGAGTTTGATATTCATTCCCCCCTTACCGATTGCCAAAGACACTTCTTCCGGTTTCAGATATACTTCTGCTTTTTTCTCCTCTTCGTGCAACACAATAGAAGAAATCTTAGCCGGACTCAACGCACGCTGAATGAACAACTGAATGTTAGAAGTATAGTTGATCACGTCGATATTTTCATTACGCAACTCACGCACAATACCGTGGATACGTGATCCTTTTACACCTACGCAGGCACCTACCGGGTCTATACGGTCGTCATACGACTCAACTGCTATCTTAGCACGTTCTCCGGGAATGCGCGCAATCTTCTTGATAGTGATCAACCCGTCATTGATTTCGGGTACTTCCATTTCAAACAGGCGTTGCAAGAACACAGGTGAAGTACGGCTCAGAATAATCTTCGGATTATTATTTTTATTATCTACACGGGCCACTACGGCACGGGCAGTTTCGCCTTTACGGTAGAAGTCACTCGGAATCTGTTCAGTCTTGGGCAAAAGCAGTTCGTTGCCTTCATCATCCAGCAACAACATTTCTTTCTTCCATATCTGATAGACTTCCGCACTGATTACAGTACCCACCCTATCAATATATTTATTATACAAGCTATCTTTCTCCAGTTCTAAAATCTTCGATGCCAGCGTCTGACGCAAGTTCAGAATGGCACGGCGGCCAAACTTGGCAAAGATTACTTCATCGGTCACTTCCTCACCCACCTCATAAGACGCATCAATTTTCTGTGCCTCGGTCAATGAGATCTGCATATTGGGATTCGTCAAATCCTCATCTGCTACAACTTCACGGTTACGCCATATTTCGAAATCTCCCTTGTCAGGATTCACAATAACGTCGTAATTTTCATCAGTGCCAAACATTTTCGCGATCACACTACGGAAAGACTCTTCGAGTACACTCACCATAGTTGTTCTATCAATATTCTTTAATTCCTTAAATTCCGAAAATGTATCAATCAAGCTGATTGTTTCTTCTTTTTTGGCCATAATTATTTAAAACTAATTAAGTATTTAGTGTATTTTATCTCATCATACGCAAAAGTAATATCCTCCTCTACCAGTTTGGGGCGTTTGGCTCCTTCCGGTTTCACTTTCTTTTCAATGGTTACGGTAAAGTTCTCTTCATTTGCATCCTTCAATACACCTTCCAGCTTCTTTCCCTCTTTAGTCAGGATTTCCACCTCCTTACCAATGTGTATCAAGTACTGTTGCAATACCTTGAAAGGTTGTCCTATACCGGCCGAACCCACTTCCAGTTCATAATCCTCTTCTTCACGGTCCAGTTTAGACTCAATATAGCGGCTAAGTTCTACACAATCGTCAATCCATACTCCCTCGGCATGGTCAATTTCTACCACAATTTTGTCATCCGGGCTCACCGTGACATCTACCAAAAAGTAATCTTTACCTTCCAGCCACTCGTCAACAATCCGGGTTACTACATTTTTATCTATCATTTATTCACTATTAAGAACAAAAAAAGGGCTTAATCAAGCCCCACCATTCATCCATTTCGGTGCAAAGATACAAATTATCTACCAGTGCTACAAAATATTCTATTAAAAAATTGTAGTTTTGCAGAAACTTATAACACTATGGATAAAAACAGTTTAAATACGAACAAGCAATTCATGATAGGTAACGGTATGCTGGCTTTTGGAGTCTTTGCCGTTATTATCATTTTTTTGTATATGTCCTTCCGTTTCCAACGCAAGGCTGACAAAGTACAGACTTATGAAGGAGTCTACAACATAGAACTAACTAATAGTTTTGCCGGAGATAGTATAGCGGTATATCTAAATGACAGTCTGCTGCTGGACCAAACCATGCCCGACGCCAACCTGAAAGTGGAAATAAAGCGCTTTGCCGAAGATAATGTACTGATGGTCGTAGATAACAAAACAGACAAGACCACACCTTTCAACCTGAATCCGGAAGGTAGCCGGGTAGAGGTTAAAAAGAGTGGAGATGTGATTTATATCTTGGAAAGAGAAGCCGATTCCCTTTTGGAATAAAGGGAAACAGCGACAAAGCCGGTCAATACGATAAAAACTCCTACCAAAGCCGGATACCGATAACCCAATCCGGCATCTATGGGTAGCCCACCGGCATAGGCACCAATGGCATTGCCCAAATTAAAAGCGACTTGCACACAGGCCGCTCCCATCATTTCTCCTCCGCGTGAATTTTGGAGTAACAATAATTGTTGTGGAGCCGAAACAGCAAATAATCCTGCCGTACATACACACATCAATATCACTGCCAGCCAAGAGATAGAAGCTGCAAAGAAAATGGCAAGCAAACCGGAGGCCATAATAATCTGTGTATATTTCACCACACGGGCTGCTCCATACTGATCAGAAAACTTTCCACCCATCAAGTTTCCTACAGTCATGCTAAGACCTGCCAGCACCATAATGAAAGTCATACTGTTCTCACTGAAACCTGCCACATGTGTCATCAAAGGAGTAACATAACTATACCAACAAAAGATACCTCCATTCCCAAACATAGTCGTAAATATCAACAACCATGGAGCTAGATTCTTCAAAAAACGGAACTGTCCTTTCAAACCTGTATCCGGCAAAGCAGGCAGTGAAGGAACCCATTTCCAAATATAGAACAAGGTAATCAGTCCCCATACTCCATTAAAGAGAAAAGGAATACGCCAGGACATTATATTACTCATGAACGTACCCAAAGGTACACCAAAAAGATTGGCAATCGTCATACCCGACACCATCAATGCCACTGCCTGCGAACTTTTTCCTTTATCAGCCACTCTTTCCGCCACAATGGAACCAACCCCAAAGAAGGCGCCATGAGGCAATCCGGAAATAAAACGCATCATCAACATCATCCAATAATTCACTGAAACGGCAGCACACAAATTACCACAAATATAAATAACCATCAAGCCTAACAGAATATGTTTCAGCGGACGGGTACGAGCCACCAAAACCATCCCCGGTGCTCCTACGCACACACCTAGTGCATAAGCCGAAATAAAATGTCCTGCTTGCGGAATACTTATATGCAAGTCCTTCGCTACATCGGGCAAAATGCCCATCATTACAAACTCGGCAATGCCCAATCCTAATGTGCCGAACGCCAAAGCCGTCAAACTCTTCTTCATACCTGAATAAAAACAATCCATTAATTAAAAAACGTACAAAAATAATTGTTATGTTTTCAGATATAAGTGTTTTTAGCACACTTTTATAAGAAAAGGAATGATTACTTGCTTTATGTCAATTTATTGTTGCCACATGCAAAAGAGGTCAAACATTTTAGCTTCATGTTCAGAAGTTAAAAAGACAAACAAACTTCTCTACAAAGCCATGCTTACTAATCAACATTCACACTAAACAAACCTTTGCTTCCTGCTCCATTATCAACATCCCGTAAACTCTGATTGATTTTACATTCAGCACTTTTCAGCTTAGTACTTTTATACGAAAACAAGCCTTTGCTTCCTGCTCCGCTAGCGACAGCATTTGAACTTTTCGTTATTATACACTTATCACTCAATTCATAACCGTGATCCGGCTGAGTGCTTTCACCCACCCGAACATCTACAAATTCTTGTGTTTTCATAATTATAAACATTTAGTATATTGAGATAATTCTTTGTCTAAATAACACAAAATAAATTCGTTTCTCGCTTGCAATATTTCTGCAAAACTGTTTTTTACTATATTCACGTTCGGTAAAGCGATCTTATCAAGATACTTATAATGAATATCATCTGCACAGGATATAATGTAACCATCATGAGTAACGACCAATTCATTAAGGAATGGAATGCTGAGTAAAGGATAACTAAACTCCAACACCTTATTCCCCCTCTGATATTTCATTTTATTGCCTCTGTATATATATTCCTCTATTTTTCCGGTTAATATATTTTCTTTCAAAAACAGTTCATACGCCATTGCTTTCGTCATACAAATCCTTATATCAATAGCATCCGAACTGTTATCATTATTCATAAAATCAAGACAGAGCGAAACAAAACCAAGCAAGGATTCACACGACAAACTTTTCAATGGTTTCATTTCAAATGGTGAATAATACATGATAGGAGCAAAATTAAATTTATCAACTCCTAATTTCCAATATGCAAGCAACATGGATAATAAATCAGCTCCATTATCATCAAAAATAGTAGAAGTAATGTTTATTTTATCTCGATGCTCCACATTTTCAATCAACTCATAAACCGTATTGTATCCGTTCTCACCCCTTATCAAATCATTGTATTTTCCAGAGCCCTCAAGACTAATTTCAAGGTATGAAATGTTGGTTGCAAGAACTTCGTCATACCCCTGAATATCCATACTCATTCCATTTGAAACAACTCCATAAAATATTTTCCTATCTTCTTTATACTCTGCTAAAAGATTCAGGATATCAAAGATTCTATTATCCAAAAAAGATTCTTTACCCGAAAAATGAAAATGTTTCATACCCATTCCAATAGCTTCATCAAGAAAACTTCTCCATCTTGCCAAAGAAACCGACTCTGATATGGGCCGGGCATCTCCAAAATAACAATGTCTACATTTCAGATTACATTTATTACTGACGAATGAATCTATAATCATAGGTTCATTCTGCCGCAGCTTGGCATCTATATGTTCCATAAAAGATGCCTTATCTATATATTTTTTCAGATTTCCAATCATCTGGCAACTTCGTAATACAATATATAAGTAGAATTCATTAACGGATTATCTTCTTCATAAGATATCGTATCTGTGATTTCGGACATATCAACGTCCAAAATCAACTGGGCCTTATCCATACCGACTTTATATTTATATATACTTGCCGATTTAAAACCTATATCTTCTTTACATTCCAAAGACATTTTCAGATGTTTCACCGTACCAGCCAAAAAATTAGGCAATGTAGTATAGTCACAATCTGTAACATTCAACATATTAGGCCAGCACCATTCAATCATCAAATCAACAATACTACCGGGACTTTTTACTTTGCCATAAGAAACAACAACCTGCTTCAACAAAGAATCCTGTCCGTTATCAGCAATTCTTGCACATAATTTTTTCTGCTTCCCACCAACACGCTCGAACGCTTGTATGTTTATATCTTCAAAGTTAACAATGGTATCACCTGCCACCAGCAAATGAAATGTACTGATTTTATGCGAAACAACACCTCTTATATTTAATCGGACAAAGGAATCTCTCTTGTTTCCCATACCTCTTTTTTCTATTGTATTCTTTATCTCTATTGAATCAATATCAATGTTATTCTGTATATATTCCCCCAATTCATTGTATAAATATTCTGTGGTCAAGAAAAAGCGTCCTTTGAATGGCACAATTTTCATCATTTCCTGCAATGAACGAATCATTGCATCTTGCTCGTTCAATTTAACATTCAATACTTCCACCCTTTGACTCATCGATTTGTACCGTTCCCTCAACATAGCAAAAATAATAGTCAGGCATACAAATACATATACTACCCACGCAGGAAACGAAAGCAAAATTGATTTAATATCAAGATCAGGCTGCGTAAATAGTTGCAAAGCCTGTATAACTCCACCCAGTGTTGCAAAGCCGCCAAATGTCTTTATACCTAAGTTGTACAAGTATAATCTATTTTCCATATTGTGGTTTGTCTGTTTCTAGTTGCTTTAACTCATTATTCAAAATGTCTATTTCTCTCTGTATATCGTTCCATTCCAAACGCCCAGTTGTCATCTTCTGCTTTAACTTCAAATCTCTGATTTTTTTCTTTATCTCTTCTACTTTATTCATGGTATATACAATTTATTCAATGAACAGACTCTAACCGGAAAAGAAACAAACTATTCTTCAGAGTCATTTCCTTAAAAAAAAGCGGGGAAAGAAACGCCCGTTGCCGGATACGTATGCTTTCCCCGCTTGAAAGAATTTATAATTTCTACTTTGGGTAGAAGCTGCTTCTCACGAAGGAGAAGCGGACTTTTACTTTATAGTATGATTATTTTTTAATCATCTAAATTCAGATTAGAGGTTAGATTTTACAGTTACAGGAATTGTACCAACCGCAACACCCCAAGTGTATGTAACCGTAACTTTCACATTGATAGTCTTGTTGGCTGTCAAAGCTACACCATCATTCTGCCATGTAAATTCACCCGTTGTAGCATTTACACTAGCTCCCTTAGCAGCATCCTCTTTCGATACTTCGAACTTAGCTGCTTGAGCATTATAGTAACCGGCAATAGTAGCATTCATCGTACCGTTTTCAATTACTTTTTCACCAGCAATGCTTACCAAGTTGATTGCAGAATTCAACTGCAATTTATCGGCTGGACTCTTCTTGTCTGTAGTTTCAAATTTGGCATCTTTCTTCAAAGTGATATTCTTCAACGGGTCAGCAAACTTAACCTGGATCTTAGTACCATTGTCAATCTTCTGACCATTAATCAGAACAAATACCATTACATCAACCGGATCGATAGTAGAGATATTGATACGGTTACCTTCTTCATCATTGCAATCTCCTGTATATGTCAGAACATTGTTAATCAAAGTAAAGTCTGTACGAGTTTCACCAGCTACTGTTTCAAATACCAAATCAAGGTCTTTATTCTTATATCCGCGACGCAAGTCACCAGACATAACATAATTAGAACCTACAAGTTTACCGGCATTAATCATATAACCATCTTTCCAGTAATCATTGTCTTTAATCAAAGTCACTTCAGGATATACTACCTTAACCTCATAAACAACTTCTGCACCTGTATTACCAATCTTAAATACTACTTTGTACTTACCAAGCTGATCCTTAGTCAAGATATTCTTAACATCTACATACAAGATCTTTTCATTGTTTTCATATACTGAACCAGCAGAAATAACACCATTACTACTGCTTGATTGTACATATTCACTTCTATCTGCATCCCAAATATAATATTCAGAAGAATATCCTGCATTCCAGAAAGTTTGAGAAGACATGCCCAATGTATTATATACATCATTCATATCAAACTTGAATCTATAATCTTTTGATTCAAGAGTTAATTCATGAGTTTCAGATTTAGTATAAGTCTTAGTAGTAGCAATCTTCTCAACTGACGATACAGTCAATTCTTTTTCAGCCAATTTATATCCGTCTTTCTTATCATATACAGATACAATGAAAGTACAATTATGACCTACAGAAGAAATTTGTCCGTTAGTTTTAATAACGCCATTTTCTACAGTGAAATAATTGCCTTTGTCTTCACCAGCTTTCTTAACTACTTCGTAGTAAGGAGTAAAACCGTATTTTCTCAAGTCACTATATGACGAAGTATTCATAGAATTATCCCTAACAGTTCGTCCTACAGTTAAAGTATCAGCAACATTCAATTCACCTGTATATAAGAGGTTTATATCAAGAGAAAGGAACTGGAAATACCCAATCTCTCCATTATCATCCTTACGAGCTTCGAATACTGTCAAGTCTTCGCGATTAATTGTATTAGATGTAAGCAAATGATAAGTAGAAATTGCGCTCTGTGCATCATTCTGAACCTGTAAAGCCACGGCATATTTCTTATTCTTCAAAGAGAATGCTTCACCAGCTTTAGCTTTTACAGCCAAAACACCATCAGCAAACGATTTATCAGCAACTTCCAAGATAGAACCTGCAGTTCTTGACTGTACTTCATTTACCAAGAAGCCAATATTTGCTTTTGCCAAATCAATGCTTGCAGGAGAAACACGATAGTTGAAAACAATATCGTTAGTCAATGAAACATTATTATCCCACAAACGGTTCTTATCGTTAAACTCGTCACCAACAGAGATATTGATAGCAACCACTTTAGTCTGCATATCACTATATGTCGGCATAAACACCACGTTCAAAGCAGCTGCTGCAGCAGTAGCAGGAAGAACGATTGACTCATATTCCCCGGTAGTCTGGTTATACACATGCAATTCATAGTTATCACCATTCTTCACCACGTAGGTACTGGTTCCAGCAGCAGAGATACCTGTATCTTCCACTTCTTTTGTCTCGGTGTTATAAGCAAACCAGTTACCGTTTTCACCGATATAAGGAGATACACCAGCTTCGCCAGCTTGACCAACAGCCTGATACTCGGTCTTTACATCATTCTTATACCAAAAACCGTCAGTACCAATCTCCCATTTCACAGCATCAGCACCAGCAGCACCATCTTTACCATTCGTAATGGTATAAGAAGTGTTATCCGAAAAAGTTACGGTAAAACCACCAGTAGTTGGAGCCAAACTTGTAATCCATTTGCCTTCATTTACTTTTGCCTGTAAAGCACTCAGATCTCCTTTAAGAGTCGACAACTCTTTATTGATGTTGTCAATGTCATCATCATAGTCTTTACAAGACACAAATGTTCCCGTTGACGAAACCATCAAGGCTCCGAACAGGATTGCACTTAAAAACTTTTTGTTCATAATAGAAAAACTTTAAATTTATAAATTTAAAAAACTAAAATTGATTATACATATTAATCTCATTATTAATATCTTAGTTCGTTTATTACCTGTAACTCCCGTTTCCTCCTTTCCCGTGACTGATAAGACAAAGGTGACACACCCGCAACCTTACTGAAAGCTGAATAGAAAGCGCTTTTAGAAGCGAAACCGCAACTACGAGGCAAGTCATTCAATGCACAACGACCGAAACTAAGAAGCTCCTTGGCATATTCCACACGATAGCCGTTCACAAGCTCCTTCAAGTTACAGCCAAAGTATTTGTTTACTACATTACTCAGGTAGGTCTGGTTTGTTTCAAGCAAATCGCTCAGTTTTTTCAGCGAAAGCGAAGTGTCAAGGAATATCTGACGTATCTCAAGCTGGTACAATATAGCTTTATATATACGGCAGTCCACTTTACGAATATTCACTTCCTTGCCGACAAACTCCTCCTCCCAATGCCGCTGGGCGGCCTTGAAAAGCAAGTTCTTCTGCCGCTCGGAAACGGCGCTACTTCGTTTACGTCTTAGAAATAGATATTCCATCTGCTCTATGTTAATTTCATTCATTCTCATCGCTTCAAAGACATACTTTATCATATAATAAAGGAACTTAAAAACGACATTTTCTATAGATCTCTTACCAAGAGATCTATAGAAAGTAACTAACAAACAATATATCAACATATTATATCCTATTTCAAATAGGATAAAGGAGTATAAAAATGGACTTGGAAGCTTATTTTTTATATAAATTCCTATTTTTTTTGCCAAAAATGTATTAGTTCTCAAAACTTTGCTTATTTTTGCACAGAAAATGTATATCTCTTGGTAAGAGATATACAAATAAGCATATATAAAAGAAGGAAACAATCAATTGTTAATCAATTGATTACTATCACAAAAAAGAGATTCTCTCCTTAAAAAAGATTCACCGAAATAATTTGAACAAACTCTTTGAACGGAAATCGGTCAACAAGTTTCAGGCATCAAGCCAACTTAATCACTTTACGAAGTCAATTTCTCCAGAAAAGAACTTAAAGAAACATTATTTCCTGAGCCGATAAACCGGTAACCTAGGCAATTTACATCAAATGCAATACCGCCCTGTTTCATTTTTAGCATTCTTCCTTACGACCTGTTTCAAATCCTTCCTAAAGACCTTTTTCGAGTCCCTCTTTAGGGTCCTCCTCACGTCCTTTCTTCAATTGAGTAGACATTACGCTATACCAATCACGGAAGCTCTTCAAATTTTCCCAATGTTCACCAAACTCCCTAGAGGTGAATTTCGCAATCTCGGCAGCCTCGAAAAAACGGTCGAATACACGGCTCTGCAACGCACACAGACGCTCAAGAAGGGAAGATAGATTACGCAGAACGAACAGGCATTTGTCAAACATGCCCTCCACCTTATCTTCCTTCTTGTTGAACTTCAGGATTTCAAGAAAAAAGAACTTAAAGATAAGAAAAAAAATACTTAAGAGAAAAAGGATTTAGCATAAGTATAAACACAAATAAAGTTGCTTTGAACCATACATCAAAGCAACTTTCATAAAAGCCGGAACGAATGAAAACATTCCTTATTTTTTCTCTTCTTCGACAGAAGACAGTGGCGTACTGTTCTCTTTATAAGCAGCAAATCCTTTCACCTTTGTCCGTTCCTTATTAACACTTTCCGAAGCGGCACTACCCAGTTGCTGCAAATTTTGCTTGATAGCATCGTGAGTAACAAAGAAATGATCGAGCATAGCTTTCAGATATTCGTCCAACTGGCCTTCTTTGGGAGTAAAGACCGTATGGCACTTGGAATGAAGCCCCACGTTTTTCTCATCCTCATCCGCCGTAAAGACAGTGGTCACCAACGAATCCACATTGACCAGATTGACAATCTCTTTTAAGTAAGGTAAAGCCGGATTATCCACACTGATAGACGCCCACCACGGATTCCATATCATGATGAACCGGGCCTCATCCTCCACCGCAATATAAAAATCATCACCTTGATATTTAAAGACAATATGTCCTTCCTCATTGGTTTCCGGCTGACAGCCTATCTTTTTGAGCACAGCTATAACCAGCTCTTCCGTACCGATATCCTCCAGATCTTCCTTTGTCATACGGTCCAAACGGTCTCTACGCTTTTTACGCTCGTGACGGATGCGAAGAACTAAAAATGCAAGCGGCCACAATGCCAATGCAATAACAGCGATTAGAATGGTGAGGTCGGTCATATCTGTTTGCGATTTAAGGGTTCAACATCAAAATACAGATAGTTGCTACACTATGCTAAACAAATATAGCAATTATAATCTTAAAAACATCTATTTCCATCGATTTATTTCAAGTGTTTCTTTATCCAAAGCAAATGCCCGTATTCTGTGTCTTCAGAAGTCCAGTGCTCGTTGACTGGAGTAATCAACGCCTCTTTTGGACAGTTCAGTACATTATAGACAATGTAACTGGTAGTAGGAGAACAAGTATTGTCATTGAATCCCCATGTCATATAAACAGGAACAGTAATCTGTTTGGCAAAATTCACCACATCATAATATGCAAGGGTCTTCATCTTGGCAGGTGTATCCATATCTACCGTATTCTTAAAAAGATGAGGATATCCCCCGGCACGGCCGGCTTTGTAACCTGCCATATCACTTAAAGCGGGATGGTTTGCCACACATGCCGTAACACGCTTGTCAAGTCCTGCCGTAATCAAAGCCAAAGCTCCCCCTTGGCTCCCCCCCTGCACAATAACATTTTTACCATCCCATTCAGGTAATGAAGTCAGCAAATCAATACTGCGGACACAAGCCAGATAAACCCGTTTCATATAATAATTCTCGCGACTATCCAGGCCGTTTACCAAGTAGCCGTTTTCCCGGCTGCTGAAAGCGCGGCTTATCTCGCCGAAAGTATCCTCATCCAACTCCGGATTCAATCCGTGGATTTCTATCTCAAAGCGGATACAGCCTTCTTCCGCATAATATTTATGCCGCATAGGCCCTTTGATCGTCTTGATGCCAGCCCCTGGAGGACACAGTACTACCGGATACTTTCCTTCCGCTTTAGGATAGAACAAATAACCATAAATACACTGGTTCTGCTTATTCAGCTGAAGCCTGATCAAGTAACAGTCCATTTTGTCCGTAGAATATTTCTTTACATACTCTTTGGTATAAGTCAGAGGGAACTGAGCCGCTTCCGCCTTAGTCTTATTCCAGAATTCATTAAAATCAGAAGGCAACTGGGTATAAGGTTGAAGCTTCTCAGGAGAGAAACCGACTTTGATATGGTGGGAATAAGTTTTACCTCCTACTTTAGCCGTCAGACGACAATCACGGAAACCTGGCTCTTTCATTGTCCCCATAGAAATAACCGCTTTTCCATTCTTCAGTTTTACAGTTCCCTTGGTATCCGAAGGCATCATGTCGCCTCCCAGCTCATATAAAACCTCCACACCATCTTGCGGAACACCATATTTATAGAACTGAACCTCAATCTTCGCTTTCTCGCCTGTCTTGTACAACCAGTCGGCATGATCGGGTACAGTTACCCAAAGCACATCACTCCGATAAGGATAATTTTCGGCCGCTACTGAAAGAACGAACAAGACAGCCCCAATAAGCATGCTTAAAAATCTGTTTTTCATTGTAATTCTATTTAATAGTTCTAAAAATCAGTATTAAATCTACGTAACTCCGCACGCAAGGCACGAGCTCTCCCTCCTGTCATACTATCCAGCAACTCCCAAAAACGAGGGCCGTGATTCATTTCCTTGGTATGAGACAATTCGTGTAACAGCACATAATCCATCAAATGGGGAGGCAACAACATCAAATAACAGGAAAGATTGATACTGCCTGTTCCCGAACAACTTCCCCATCTTCCCTTGCTGCCGGTAATCTTCACACGTTTAAATGGCAAATGATACTGTTCGGACAAAGCGGATAAAAGAGGTGGCAGATATTCTTGCGCATTTTTCTTCATGGCACGGATGATGGCATTACGTACCAGCCTTTGTACTTCAGGTAAAGAAAAATCCACATTCCGCGGACAGATAATCTTGACTCCCTCCTCGGTAAAACGTACGGAAAAGCAAGTAAAGTTACCTTGCTCCAGCCATAAACGGAAACAGGGAGTATGAATACGAAAATTTAAATCAATCGGTTTCTTACTCACTTTCCTCCAGTCCTCCAACAGACGTTGCTTGTATTGCTCCACCACCTCCAGCACTTTGCTGCTTAAACTATAAGGAGGAACAGTAACATGCAGTCCGTCGGGCTTTACCCGCATAGTAACATTACGCGCCAGCTTGTGTGTACGCACTATAATACGGTCAAAATCTTTATCCGGAAGTACTCTTTTAGTTGCCATACGGATACAAAGATACAGCTTTCCAATAAAAAAAGGCAGAGATTTGCAACTTTCCAGGAATCTTCACCGTCTAATTAACAGAAACCAGTTAAATATATATATTACCATGAGAACAAAAACTATTTATTTTTTCAGTCTTTTTCTGGCAATCACAATGATGACAGGCTGTTTCCACATATCATCAGGTCCGAAACCCAGCAAGAGTAAAATGACCAAAAAATATAGCGTAACTCCTTTCAATAAGATAGAGAACAAAGCACCTGCCAACATTGTCTTTACTCAAGGGAATGTGACCAAAGTAGAAGCCGACGGTCCGGATAATTACATCCCCCAACTCATTGTCATGGTCAAAGACAGTACGCTGAGTATCAGTATGGATAAAGACAAATTCAAAAACTTCAAGAGTTCAAAAATCAATATCTCAATTACCAGTCCGGTCTTATGTAGTATCAAGCAAAGAGGTGTAGGAAGTATTTATCTGAAAGACAGCGTGAAAGTAACAGATCTTTCTATCAGTGCTGAAGGTGTGGGGAGTATTGAAGCAAATGCATTAATGGCACGTTCCATCAAAGTATCCCAAGAAGGAGTAGGCAGTATCAATTTAAAGGGGCAGGCCGGTCATGCGACATATTATTTGGAAGGAGTAGGTAGCCTGAAAGCAAAAGACATGATTGTTTCTGATGTCGTAGTTGAACAAAACGGTGTGGGAAGTGTTTCTTGTTATGCATCCGGGACGATAAATATCAGTGCCCAGGGAGTAGGAAGTGTAAACTACTACGGTGACCCTCAGGTTACCGGACTAAAAAAATCCGGAATTGGAAGCGTTAAGAGCAAATAACTCATTTCATAACTCTCTCTTTACATTAAATTATCTACCAAACAAAAAAGGATTACTGCTCACGCGGTAATCCTTTTTAAAATTATTTAGTTAGTTAATTTAAAATTTGAGAGAATTGAAACTTCACAGCCTCGAATTAAAAAGTTGTTTTAATAAGCACTAACTATCATATTTATATAAAAGCAAATGAAAATGTTCTAGTTTGTTTTCCCTGTACCGGTATCATCAACGGTAATCTTTGCCACCGTATCTGTAGGCAATACAGGTTCGTATGCCACTTGGGGGTCGGTAGTAGAATTCTGATACTCATCGTGTACCGATACCGTATCACTATCACCACCTTCCATAGTGTGTTGCATCATTGTACCCATAAGAAACAACACGGCAATCATTGCAGCCGCTTTAAACAGAGGCATAAAGCGCGTACGCATAGTCAGACGTTGTGCTTTTACCACCGGTCTTTCTATCCGGGTCAGAATTCTGGTATCAAAATCATCTCCCAAACCTTTCTCCTTCTCCACATCCTGATAAGCAAACAACTGCTTGTACCGGAGTAAATGAGCAGGCACTTCCTTCTGACGAAAGAATGAACGTAATATTTGCTCTTCCTCCAATGAAGTTTCGCAATTCCAATAACGTTCCAAAAGCTGTTCAATATATTTATAATCCATAATCCTCTATTTCAGTGTATCTTTGTTTTATTTTCTGCCGGGCACGGAAAAGGGTTACTTTCACCTGTTCTTCCGTAATCTGCAAAATATCTGCAATCTCTTTATAACTCTTTCCTTCAACATCCCTCAACTGCATAATTGTACGCTGCCTTTCGGGAAGCTCATTGACCAGACGGTGAACCAACTGTATTTGTTCGTTCTGCGCCAACCGATCATAAGGCGTCAATGTATCAGGCATCTCCCGCACTTCAGAGGTCAGTTCCAAATTTTGCGCTTCCATCTTCTGACTGCGGTCAATTGCCAAGTTACGAGCAATGGTCAGGCAATATGCCTCAATGGATTCAAACTGCGGCCATTCATCCCGCTTGTTCCATACTCTGATCATCGTATCCTGCACCACATCCTCCGCTTCAGCACTATTCAGCGTAATACGAAGCGCCAACCTGTAGAGTTTGTCTTTCAGGGGCAGAATATCGTTTCGGAAACTGATCTCTCGCATTGCTCTGTAATAATGACGGGTGAGTTACACTAAAGTTACACTCACCCGCCTGTTTTTTTGAATTATTTTTTAATTACGGTTCCACTTCCTTCACTAATGGCTGATGCTAAGGTTATTACCACCTGACTGACGCCTGCATCAATAGCAGAAAAAGAATTTTCCAGCTTAGGAATCATCCCTCCTTGAATGATACCTTGCGCTACAAATTCTTTAAACTCCTCAGGAGTAATGACAGGAATTACACTGTCATCATCATTCTCGTCACGCAATACACCCTTTTTCTCAAAACAATAAACCAATGTCACATCAAACAAGGAGGCCAATGCTTTAGCGGTTTCTCCGGCAATGGTATCAGCATTGGTATTCAGCATGCTTCCTTTGCCGTCATGGGTCAATGGAGCCATAACAGGCACAATGCCCTGACGGATCAATGCCGCCAAAAAATAGGCATTTACTTTCTCTACATCACCAACAAAGCCATAGTCCACGTCTTTTACCGGACGCTTTACTGAACAGATCACATTCATATCAGCTCCGGTCAGTCCAATGGCATTCACACCTTTTGCCTGAAGACCGGCTACGATACTCTTATTCACCAGTCCGCCATATACCATGGTTACCACTTTCAGCGTTTCTGCATCCGTAATGCGGCGACCATTCACCATCTTGCTTTCAATCCCTAGTTGTGCCGCCAGTCTGGTAGCAGAGCGCCCGCCACCGTGTACCAACAACTTATAACCTCCTATAGCAGAAAAATCAGCCAATAACTGATTAAGTGTAGACTCTTCCTCTACAATTTTTCCACCTACTTTTATGATAGTCAGTTTCTCTTTCATGTTATTATTCCAAATAAGTATATCCGTACAACCCGGAACGATAATTAGAGAGGAATTCTTTTCCTTCCTCTACAGAAATTCGTCCTTCTTTTACTGATTTGGTCACCCACGTTTCCAGTGTACGCACCAGTTTCTTCGGATTATACTGTACATAATCCAAAACCTCGGCCACCGTTTCACCATCAATTACCTGATCAATGGAATATCCTTTGTCATCCACCGTGACATGCACCGCATTGGTATCTCCAAACAAATTGTGCATATCACCCAAAATCTCCTGATAAGCACCAACCAGAAACACACCTATATAATAAGCGTCTTTTCCTTTCAACGAATGTACCGGCAGGTCATGCGATACATAACGGGTAGAGATAAAATTGGCAATCTTTCCATCCGAATCACAAGTAATATCCTGCAAGGTAGCATTTCTGTCGGGCTTCTCGTCCAGACGCTGGATAGGCATGATAGGGAATATCTGATCTATCGCCCACGAGTCCGGCAACGACTGGAACAACGAGAAATTACAGAAATATTTATCAGCCAGCAGTTTGTCCAGTTTGCGGAATTCATCGGGCGCATGTTTCAACCCCGAAGCAATCTGATTGATCTCACGGGTCACCGACCAGTACAGACGCTCTATCTGGGCACGGGTCTTCAAATCCACAATACCGTGGCTGAATAAATCAAGTGCTTCCTCACGTATCTGCTGTGCATCGTGCCACGCCTCCACCATACGGCTCTGATTCAGATTATCCCATATCTCATAAAGTTCATGTACCAATTCATGGTCATTTTCACCTACTTCGAAATCCTCATCCATTTCGGGCAAAGTCGCCGTTTCCAGCACCTCGAAAATCAGCACGGAGTGATGGGCAGTCAGTGAACGTCCGCTTTCAGTAATAATATTCGGATGAGGAATTCCATTCTTGTCACTGGCATCTACCAGCGTAGAGATAGAGTCATTCACATACTCCTGAATAGAGTAATTCACACTACTTTCACTATTGGCAGAACGAGTTCCGTCATAATCCACCCCCAAACCACCACCGATATCCACAAATTCCACATTAAATCCCATCACATGCAACTGCACATAGAATTGCGATGCCTCACGCAGAGCGGTCTTGATACGACGTATTTTAGTAACCTGACTGCCGATATGAAAATGAATCAGTTTCAAACAGTCCTTCATGTCTTTCTTTTCCAAGAAGTCAAGCGCTTCCAGCAATTCACTGGATGTCAAGCCAAACTTACTGGCGTCTCCTCCGCTATCTTCCCATTTACCACTTCCCGAAGAAGCCAGCTTGATGCGGATACCTATGTTAGGCCGCACATTCAGCTGCTTTGCCATTTTGGCTATCAGGCGTAATTCATTCATTTTCTCCACCACCAGAAAAATGCGTTTCCCCATCTTCTGTGCCAGCAGAGCCAACTCAATATAACTTTCGTCCTTATATCCGTTACAGATAATCAATGAATCCGAATCTGTATTCACAGCTATCACCGCATGGAGTTCGGGTTTGGAACCGGCTTCCAGTCCCAAATTGAATTTCTTACCATGACTAATGATTTCTTCTACTACAGGACGCATCTGGTTTACCTTGATAGGATAAATGATAAAATTCTGGGCCTTATACCCATACTCATCAGATGCCTGCTTAAAGCAGTTCGCGATTTTTTCAATACGATTATCCAGAATATCCGGAAAACGGACCAGCATAGGAGCTGCCACATCCCGCAATTGCAACTCATCGACCAACTCTTTCAAGTCGACCTCAACGCCGTCCTTACGAGGAGTTACCACTACATGACCTTTGTCATTGATACCAAAGTACGAAGTTCCCCACCCGGTTATGTTGTAGAGTTCTTCCGAATCTTCAATACGCCATTTTCTCATTTCTTCTTCTGTACAAAGAGTGTGTATTTACTATATATAATTATTTATTCAATTGCTTTCTCAAGCTGTCAACAGAGGCTTGAATTTGTTTTTTATCCTCCAGCTCATCAGCTTTAAACAGATGTTTTGCCTTGGAATAAAACGGATGTCTTTTCTGTAACGCCTCACAGATAAAATCCATCAGTTCCTCATCACTTTTATTTGCTAACAATGGACGTTGCTGCTTGGCCACTCTCAGACGGCGAAACAACACAGCAGGTTCCACATCCAGAAATACCGTATCACCACAGTCATTCATATACTCCATGTTATCAAAAAAACAAGGTGTTCCTCCACCGGCCGAAACAACCACATCTTCAAATTCGGCCACCTCATGCAACATTTTCCGTTCCAGTTCCCGGAATCCGTCTTCTCCACGCTCCAAGAACAACTGTTGAACGGTTTTATGGAAACGTTCCTCGATATACCAGTCCAAATCAATGAAATTCAGACTCATTTCACGGGCAAACGCTTTACCTAGAGTCGTTTTGCCCGCACCCATATATCCTATTAGAAATATACGTGTCATTTTTTTGCTTTTGCAGTGCCCTTTACCTTGGGAGCCGCCTTACTTTTAGCGGATTCTTCGGTTTTTTCGGACTCCTCTTCCATATTTACGGTTCCCCTGTTTCTTGAAGCCGCTTTCGTTTTACGGGTTTCCGCCTTGCTTTTCTGCAATTCAATCACCTTAAAACAAGCCTCCAGACTTAAATCCGCCGGTTCTACATTCTCAGGGATCTTATAATTCTTTTTCTGATAGCTGATGTATGGGCCGTAACGTCCGTTCAAGACCTGCATATCAGGGTCAGCATCGAATACTTTAATAAACTTCTTCTCCTGCGCTTCTATCTTATTCTTGATCAGTTCGACCGCTTCATCCAAAGAAATCTCCATCGGGTCCGTTCCTTTAGGAATAGAAACAAACAGTTTGTCATAGCGCACGTATGGTCCGAAACGCCCTACTCCTACCGTCACCGTGTGACCGTCATAATCCCCCAACGTACGGGGAAGCTTGAACGCATCCAACGCTTCTTCCAACGTAATGGTTTCCATAGACAATCCCTTTGCCAACTGCGCAAAACGCGGTTTCTCTTCATCATCGGCAGTACCAATCTGAATAACCGGACCGAAACGACCTATCTTAACCGATACCGGCTTACCGCTTACAGGATCTGTCCCCAATACTCTTTCACCCACCTTATGCTCAGTCTTAGAGTGAATGGTCTTATCTACCAACGGATGGAAACCTTTATAGAAACTGTCCATCATACCAGTCCATTCCTTTTCTCCTTCAGCCACTTCATCGAACTCTTTCTCCACATTCGCTGTAAAGTTAAAGTCCATGATTTCAGGGAAGTATTCCATCAGGAAATCGTTTACCACGATACCGGTATCAGTAGGTAACAACTTGGCCTTTTCATTTCCCGTAATCTCTGTCTTGGTAATTTCCGTAATCTTGCCGCCTTTCAGTTTCAAGGTATCATACGGACGTTTCACACCTTCACTGTTTCCTTTTTCTACATAACCGCGTTGTTGCACAGTAGAAATGGTAGGTGCGTATGTAGATGGACGACCGATGCCCAACTCTTCCAGTTTGCGTACCAGGCTGGCTTCCGTATAACGGGGCGGACATTGGGTAAAGCGTTGAGTTGCCAAAATTTCTTTTCTTATCAGTTTTTCCCCTTTGCTTAGAGGCGGCAACAGACGACCCTCATCCTCCTGCTCATTGTCATCATCATATGATTCCTTATATACACGCAGGAAACCGTCAAAAGTAATCACCTCGCCGGTAGCGATAAATTTCTCGCTGCTGTTACTAATTACAATAGTAGCCGTTGTTTTCTCCAGTTCCGCATCTGCCATCTGTGAAGCGATGGTACGTTTCCAGATCAGTTCATACAATTTCTGTTCCTGACCGGTTCCGCTCACCGTCTCATTCTCCATATAGGTAGGACGGATAGCCTCATGCGCTTCCTGTGCTCCTTTAGTCTTGGTGGCAAACTTACGGACTTTGACATATCTTTCTCCCATCAGGGACAAAATAGTCTGCTTGCTAGTATTCAAAGCCAAATCCGAAAGGTTCACCGAATCCGTACGCATATAAGTAATTTGTCCGTTTTCATACAGACGCTGTGCCACCATCATGGTCTGCGCTACTGTAAATCCCAACTTACGGGCAGCTTCCTGCTGCAACGTAGAAGTAGTAAACGGTGCCGCCGGCGATTTCTTCACAGGGCGGGTTATTATATCTTCAATAGAGAACTGCGCATCCTTACAAGTTTCAAGGAAAGCCTGTGCTTCCTCCTTGGTCTTGAAACGGTTGGACAATTCTGCTTTCACTTCAACTTCATTTCCATCAACATCAGGAACTTCAAACACTGCTGTAACGCGATAAGACGGTTCACTGACAAAAGCATGTACCTCACGTTCACGTTCCACAATCAAACGAACGGCAACAGATTGCACACGTCCGGCAGAAAGAGCAGGCTTTACCTTCTTCCACAATACCGGTGAAAGTTCAAAACCTACAATTCTATCCAGAATACGGCGTGCTTGCTGGGCATTTACCAGATTTACATCAATGTCACGCGGATTTTCGATGGCCTTTAGTATCGCTGTTTTGGTTATCTCGTGGAATACAATGCGCTTGGTCTTCTCAGGGTCCAACCCCAAGACTTCAAACAAGTGCCATGAAATAGCTTCTCCTTCACGATCCTCATCGGATGCAAGCCATACCATATCAGCTTTCTTTGCCTCCGCTTTCAATTCGGCTACCAATTTCTTTTTGTCTGCCGGTATCTCGTAAGTCGGCTCAAACCCATTCTCTACATCGATACTAAACTCCTTCTTTTTCAAATCCCGGATATGCCCGTAACTGGAAAGGACTTTATAATCATTACCCAAGAATTTCTCAATGGTTTTAGCCTTAGCGGGTGACTCAACTATTACTAGATTTTTTTGCATAATACTATGTATTCCATTTTATTTTGGGGCAAAAGTAGAAAAAAAGCAGAAGCACACCTATATAATAAGGTATGTTTCTGCTTTTTTTTCTTAAAAAAGTCCTTTCCGAATGTCTATTTAACTAAAAAACCAGAGAAAGCCCGGCTAGAACATTCAGTTTTTCAGCAGGATAGCCGTACTCATAATAATATTGTTTATTCAACAGATTATTCACACGCCCAAAAACAGACAAGTCTTTCAGGAAGGTATAACTGGCTCCCACACTCAAATTGCTGATATTGCCCAAACCAAAATCCCTGCTGCTATTCCCTTCTTCTATTACATACTCTTTCCTCTGTACATATTCATAGCCCAAATAAACCTTCAATCCTTCAAAAACCTTAGCCTCAGCATAAAAATTCAATTCAAACTTAGGCTTGGTCATTAAATACAGCTCTTCATTTTCATTGTCTGTCTTCCAGCTATAAAATGTACCTTTCAATGAAGCGTCAAACCAGTCCTTATAACCATATTTCAGTTCAGCACCTCCATATGCGGTTTTTGCTTTATCCTGCAAGAAATGAGTAAAATAATACCCGTCCGCATCCACCAGATTGCAAAATAACTCATCTTTACTGATCCGATATCCACCAAAGATATTAAACCACAAACCATTTACCGGAGATGCTTTAAAACCCAATGTAGCATTCAGTGGCACATAGGTAGAAGGCATCCGGGCGTTTAAAGACCAATAAGGTGAAAAAGCATTCAACCGGCGATAATCATTCAGTTCACGCCCTCCCAACGCATGTAAATAAAGCACATAACTATCCGAGAACAAGTATTCGGCTTTCACGTCAGGAGACACATCAATGCCACTGTCCTCCCCCGACTGCCAATCCACATGAGCACCGACACGGACCCGCCAGTCATCACTTTCCAACATATAATAAGGATTCAAACCCAGTGAAGTATAGTTGCCCATTAAACTGTCCGAAGAATAAAACAGATTATCCATCTCGAAACGGATGCCTACCCGTTGCTCATTATCCAGCTTGCCCCATACATCTCCTTCGGTGTGTACAATCTTCTCCTTACCTGTAGATGCATTATCTGAATAATCCAGCGGATATTTGATACCAAAATACTTCAATCCGGTCTGCAAAGTGAATTGCAAAGGAAGCGATTCATCTCTGGAAGAAACACCGATGTGAAAATCGCCTAAAGTATGATGCTGTTTATCAGCAGCTCTGGCAGAAGCCGTATATACTTCGGAATCAGGCATATAGTTAAACACTTGTGATTGCAGGCCGCCACCTAAATTCAAAGTTACCTTGCTGAAATCATGAGAATAGTCCAAACGGAACTCAGTAGAATAAAAACGTGATTTCCAATCCTCAGCATTCCAATGCTTCAGCTTTCCGTTCATGCCATCCAGAGATGCTCCGACTTTCAGGCGGTCCTTTCCGGTGATATCCCACAGATACCCAGCCTTAAAATCCACATTCCCATAATTTCCATATCCGGCACGGACATACCCACGTTTCGCGCGGTTCATAGCCCATTCACGGGTTATAGGAGACATACTTTCATACGTCCAGGCCAAAACAGGGCGCAAGGCTGTAGCATATTCTATGCCTTTCTTCATTACAGCTGGCTCCTCCACCTTAGGCAGGACATTAATCTTTGAGGCATCCATGATATTGGGATTATACTCATTCTCTACCACCACAGTGCGGTTCAACGTACTATCTTGCTGCGCATATGCAACAGACAGAGGCAAAAAAGCCAATATAATGGACAATTGACAATGGACAATTGACAATTTCTTACTTATCATATTCAGCACTTATTTTTTAATTTTTAATTCTCAGTTTTCAATTTCTCAAGTCTGCTTTCAATCATTCCGGCAATATCATCATCAGCCTGATAGTTCTGCTTCAATGAAAGCAAATATTGTTTAGCATCCAAGTTACGTCCCAACTTCATATACACATCAGCCAATAACACAAAGCTGCGTGCCAGCCAATAGGTATGCGGTGTACTTACCTCGATGTAATTCAGCACCTCCTGCTCCGCCTTATCCGTTTGTCCGCCGTCAAAGTAAATCTGGGCGACTTTATATTTGGCCTCCGCTCCATATACATTACGGGTGTCTTTTGCCAAGATCTTCAGATCTTCCATAGCTCCATCCGTCTTGCCGGCATCCAAATAAGCTTTTGCACGGTAATAATGTGCCTCGTTAGACAATTCCGGCGCCAGTTTAGTATCGGCCAGCAAATCTGTTGCGGTAAAGATAATCTCTTCCTCATTTCCCAGCATATGCGCACTGCGTAACATTCCGGTTTTTGCAAGCTGGCGACGCTCCATAGAAGCAGCTTTATCTTTCAATTGCTTGTAAATATGCAAAGCTTTTTCATAATCCTTCGCCGTATAAGCCATTTCGGCACCCATCAACATGGCATCTTCAGAATATTTGTTGTTGGGATATTCCAATACTTTATCCAAATGCCGAGCTGCACTTTCATAGGCTTTCTGGTTATAGTCTATCAAACCGATATAATAGTTGGCATTCAGGCTGAAAGCACCTTCGGGGAAAGTCTGTAAATAACGGGTAAAGCTGTTGCGGGCTTCGGTGACCTCTCCTCGCATATATACCCTTTCGGCAGCCACATAAGTCAATGAATCACGCTCATTTACATCAAAGTTGGCACCGCCGGGGATAGTTGAAGCAAAGTTGGCATACTCATCCACCTTGTTCAAATCAATATAGATAGATTTCAAATCACGCTGCGCCAAACGAGCCTCCTCACTGCCCGGATAACTGGCTATGACCTGCTTATAAGCCTGAATGGCTTCAGGATACTTGTCATCCTGATAGTACAGCAAACCGATCTCGTTAGCTGCCCGCCGTGCGACATTGCTCTCCGGGAATTTCTTCACCAAAATATTGAAACGGGCAATGGCATTGGCATTATCTTCCATCTGCACAAAAGCACGTCCCTGCTCGTAAAGGGCATCATCCATGTATTGTGATTCCGGATAATCCGAAATCAAGCGGTTCAACGTCTGCACTTTTCCATTATAATCACGTTGCAAACCACGTACAAACGCCTCCTGATACAAAGAGTAATCCCCCAGTGACGGATCAATCTCCACCGCACGGGCATAATCCTGACGAGCCTGTTCAAAACGGCGGTCATAGAAGTTACAGTCACCTATACGGTTATAGGCATCTGCCTGCATGGCACGTTCATTGGCACTTCCCCTGTCCACAAAACGGGTAAACCAAGTGCCCGCATTTCCATAATTTTTCTGTTTGAAATAAGTATATCCCAAGTTATAGAGAGCCAGACCGTATTCCTGTCCGTCCTTGCTGGTGGCAAATTCCAGATACAAGCGGTAATCGTTACCCGCCTGCGGAAAACGGTCCAAACGATAATTGGATTCCCCTCTCCAGAAATAAGTGTCCGCCTTTGTCGCCTGATTGTATTGCCCCACAGCAAGCGATTGGTTGAAGAACTCCAGAGCCTCCTGGAAACGAGCATTCGCAAACGCTTGTGTGCCCAGCCGGAACAAAATCTTCTGCTTGGCCTCCATAATACGTGTGCCCGGATGTTCAATCTTTGCTATAGATTTTAAAGCAGCTTCATAACTGCGGGTATTCATATACACTTCTATCAAATAATCATTGACACGCTCCGTATAAGGCGAGTTCGGGAACTCGTTCAGAAAACGCTCAAACACGGTAACCGACTCGGCAAATGGAGAATAAGAGGTTTCATGAATACACAAAGCATAATTATAAAGAGCCTGTTCCTTTACTTTCGGGTCAAAACTGAAATTGGCTGCCTGCTCGAATGCCATGCGTGCCCTGTTCCTCTCCTTCAAGTTCAAATAAGCCAGCCCCATGTGGAGATAAGCATTCTGTGACAAGGCATCATGTACCGAAGCCATTTCCCCCAAAGTAGCGGCAGCCTTGGAATAAACACCAGTATAATAATAACTCATACCGAGTTCATACAAAGGCTTACGCTGCGGGTGGGAGACACTTTCACGGTATCTTTCCAAAGGAGGTATCGCCGCTTGGTAATCATTCAATCCGAAACAAGCCTCTCCCCAAATCCGTTCCATCTGAGGAACATCCTTTTTAGCTGGATATTGCTCCAGATACGCTTTTGCCACAGTACGGGCCTGCTGATAATTTCCTTTCACCAAATAAATCTCTCCTATATAATAAGGAACCAATGCTGCATATACGGCATCATTCTGCAAAGACTGGAAACTTTTCAGCGCCTTGTCATAGCGTTTCTCCACATAATCAATATAAGCCAGATTATAGACAGCGTCATCCTGATACAATGGGCTTACCTCTTTCAGCAAGGTAAACCATACAGCCGCTTCACGCAAATTATCTTCTTTCAGATAAGAGGTGGCCAGACGCATGGCACAATCATCTCTTTCCTTATCAGGCAAAGCCTCCAGATCACACGACCGGAACAGGGCAATGGCCTCCTTGTATTTTCCCTCCATAAAATAAGCAGAGGCAATCAGTGACAGCACCCTGTTTTTATGACGGGAGTCAGGATATTTGTCCAGATAAGCCTGTAACAGTTCCATGCTGTCCCCGCCTTTCAACTCATATTCCCGGCATACCCGGTTATATTCCTTGTCACCTGCCACATCCTTGGGAGTTATCTGCTGCGCCATTCCCTGCAAGGAACAGCCTCCCATCAATGCGGCCATCAATAAGGTTTTTCTTTTCATATCTTATCATTAAAGTTTATGTTCTTTCAAAAAACGCCGGACTCCTTCACGCACAGAATCCAGCCCGAATTCTTCGGGATTCACTTCATCCAACGGAAGCCAGAAAGATTTCGCCACATCATCCATCGCCTTTATCCGACTGGTATCTTTCACTTTACAAAGAAAGAACTGATCCAATGTATGTACCAGAAATCCTGAATAAAGATAAGTGTTGGGCAATGAGAACTGATAAACAGCCTCCTCCACCTGCAAGCCGGTTTCCTCCAGCACCTCGCGTGCCACACCTTCCTCGCCGGTTTCATACATATCAATAAACCCACCGGACAGGTCCAATGTTCCCTTTGCCGGTTCTTTTCCTCTGCGGCACACCAACAACTCATTCTTATCATTCAAGATAAAAGCTACAGTAGCGGCACTGGAATTGAAATAATACACAAAGCCACAATCGGCGCAACGCTTTGATTTCTCATTGTTCACTTCAAAGTGCGGCGAACCACACTTCGGACAATATTTGAATAGTTCCAACGGATGCATAATTACTCCTTTCTAAGCATAGACACCGCAAAGATAGCGCAAATGACAGATAATTCATTAATTAAATCTAAAAGAAGAAAGAGAAAACACAATTCTTAGTACATTTGTTAGCAAAACAAAACGTAAATTCTTACATGGAAATTGCCATTATTATCGCACTTATCTTATTAAACGGGGTATTCGCTATGTCCGAAATCGCCCTGATCTCAGCGCGTAAAAGTAGTTTGTCCAATGATATCCGTCATGGAAGCTCTACAGCGCGTATCGCTTTAAAGCTTGCCAATGACCCGGACAAGTTTTTATCCACCATCCAAATCGGAATCACCCTGATTGGTATATTGACCGGTATTTACTCCGGCGACGTGCTGGCCACCGATTTTGGGAACATACTGACTGACGCCGGCGTACCCGCCACATATGCCTATTTATTGGCTCAAACCCTGATTGTCATTCTGGTCACTTACCTCACTATTATCTTTGGCGAGCTGGTGCCCAAACGCATTGGCATGAGTGCCTCCACCCGTGCTGCCAAGCTATTGGCACGTCCCATGTACTGGCTGTCCGTCATAGCCTCTCCTTTTGTATGGATACTTGCCAAAAGCACTTCACTTATCTTCAACCTGCTGCATATCAACACAGCTGAAGAAAAAGTGACTGAAGAGGAAATCAAATCCATGATAGACGAAGGGACTGAGAACGGCGAAGTGCAAGAAGTGGAACAGGATATTGTGGACCGCGTCTTCTCCCTGGGCGACCGTAGCATCAACACCATCATGACCTATCGCAGCGACATCGTATCCATTGACATAGACATGAACAACAAGCAACTGTATGACATCGTATGCCAACACCTGTACCAAGTTTACCCTGTAACTCAAGGAAACACCCTGGACAACATCATCGGAGTAGTTTACCTGAAAGACCTCTTCGGGAAGCTGAACAGTTGCGAATTCAATCTGCGTGATGTGATCCGTCCGGCACAATACTTCCACGAAAACATGGATGTATATAAAGTATTGGAACAAATACGCCAGCACAACATCAAATACGGATTAATCTGTGATGAATTCGGCAGTCTGCAAGGCATCATCACCATGAAGGACATTCTGGAAGCCCTGGTAGGCACCTTGCCCAGTGACTCGGAAGATCCCGATATCGTTCCCCGCAAGGACGGAAGCTGGCTGATAGACGGGCAATGCTCTTTCTATGACTTTCTGAGTCATTTCGAAATGGAGGATTTATACCCCGATTATAATTACAACACTTTGAGCGGCCTCATCTTGCAACAACTAGGTCACATTCCCAAGACCGGTGAAGCCATGGAATGGAATGACTTCACACTGGAAATAGTCGACATGGACGGAGCCCGGATAGATAAAGTATTAGTAACACTAACCCATAAAAACGAAGAGGACAATTAACATGCTGCAAAGAGATTACATTATGCGGTTGCTTCAACAGTTTTTCGAAGCATTGGAAAAGTTGGTAGAAGAAAGAGATAAAAAGGACGGTCCCGAGCTGCAATTGCAACTTCAAAGCATTTATCGTGCCTACTTCAATCATCCTTCCACCTTCTATTATGATCAGGATGCGGAATATATACTGAACGAAATGGGACAAAACTATGGTGGCGAGGAATTGCTCACGCGCATCGACATGTTATCCGAACTGCTCTATCAGGATGCTTTGTTGAAAGAGTCCGAAGAACAAAAATATTTGTTAAGAAAATCGCTATTCCTGTTGAACTATTTAGATACACATAGCGATACCTTCTCATTTGAAAGAAGAGGGAAAATCGGCGAAATAGAGAAGAAAATAGGTGATTAGCTCCTCTTCTTGCACTTTTTTTCAAAGAAATCCTGTTTTTTCTTGCAAAATAGTAGATAAATTAAAAAGTATTCCTATATTTGCTTACAGATTGATAACATTAAAATCGGTATATTATGGAGAAAATTGATAGTCTCGACAGACAAATTCTAGAAATTATATCCCAAAATGCCCGCATCCCGTTTAAAGATGTCGCAGCAGAATGTGGAGTTTCACGCGCAGCCATTCATCAGCGTGTGCAAAGATTAATTGATTTGGGAGTTATTATCGGTTCAGGATATCATGTGAACCCTAAGAGTTTAGGGTATAGAACCTGTACATACGTAGGAATCAAGCTGGAAAAAGGTTCCATGTACAAAAACGTAGTGGCAGAACTGAAGAAGATTCCCGAAATTGTGGAATGCCATTTCACTACAGGTCCATATACTATGCTGACCAAACTTTACTCTCGTGACAACGAACATTTGATGGACTTGCTGAACTCAAAGATTCAGGAAATTCCCGGTGTTACGGCTACCGAGACCTTGATCTCTCTGGAACAGAGCATCAAAAAAGAAATACCCATTCAAAGCTAAGAAAGAATGGAATGGCTGAATGAATACCATTTAGGCGGTATCGCCATCGGCATTTGTACCTTTTTAATAATCGGTCTTTTCCACCCCATCGTGGTCAAGGCCGAATATTATTGGGGTACACGATGCTGGTGGATATTTTTGGTACTGGGCATAGCAGGCATTATAGGGACTGTACTTATCAGTGACATCTTGATTTCCTCTTTATTGGGTGTCTTCTCTTTCTCTTCTTTCTGGACTATCAAGGAGATCTTCGAGCAACGCGAACGTGTGCTGAAAGGTTGGTTTCCGATGAATCCGAAACGGAAACACGAATATGAATAGAAACTATTCTTTCCGGCCAAACCCTTTGCAATTCAATTAAAGGGCTTTTATTTCTTCTTCAGAAAGCCCTGTAGCCTGTACTATGACATCAGATGACACTCTCAAGTTTCGCGCATTCCTCATGCGCTCTTCGTAAACGTTTCCGCGATTCTAATATCATACGCATCCCGTGCCTGCAACATATAAAACAAAAATTATTTCACAACTTTATCCCCTGCTCCGTACTCTGCAAACTCTTCTTATTCCTATATTTGAAATTCTTTCCTTGCATATAATTGAACTAAGGCTGAATGGAGGAACCGTGTCTAAAATATACATAAACGGCAGAGAACTTCATGACCGCACAGAATTATCAAGTCTGCAAGCCACGGACATAGAAAATGTTGAAATCCTGCCGGAAGCTGATTTACAATATAATGCCACGACTAAAGGAGGAATCATATATATCTTTGAAAAAAAATGCAGATGGCGGAGGCAATGGTTCACCCTCTTTGCTAGGAGAAATGAGAAAAAGAAATAGTCATTGGGAACGCTTGGGTCTTCCATTAAGCCTTCGGCTTGGGAAATGGAATTTTTACAACAATCTAGTTCTTTCTAATGCAGGAGATCCTTATATCACGGAAAATATAACCCATAACAGCCACCAGAATACCCATATTGTAAACCAGAATATAGACCGTAAAAATATAAGAAGAATCAATGAAACATTCAGTATGTTATATGATATAACTACCCTGCAAAGCATCGGACTTAACTGTATGGTAAAACAAGCTGGAAGCACACTAAAATCTTCTTCTTTTTCCGAAATACAAGAAACAGAAAAGGAATATACCTCTTCCTACCATAGTAAAGGGAAAGGGGATGACAAAATATATCAGGCTAGTTTGAACTATAATTGGAAATCAAAAAACGGAAAGCATACTTTGCGAACAGTTCTTGATTATTTGAGAAGTGACGAAACGAAAGAACTGAATCACCATTATCTTTATCAGTATCCGGAGAAAAACGAAGAGGATAATAAATGTAGCAACACCGGAACTGTTTCTGATTTATGGAAAGCAGAGATAAATTATATCTTCTTGCTCAACAAACATTCCAGGTTGAAATGGGGTGGCGACTATTATAATAACCACACCGGCAACCAAATGTATTACGCATATCAGAGTGAAGAAGGATGGCAGAAAGAAGATAAAAGCGGGCTATTTACCTATAAAGGTATAGGTTATGCAGGCTATGCAGAATATGTATGGCAATGGAAGAAATTTACATTAAATGGCGGTATACGGGTACAAGAAGATGAAGTGAAATGTATTTCCAATAACATAGCAGGTGACAAACGCACATATCGCAATCTGTTCCCCTCCATCAAGGTGGGTTACCTTTTCTCTGAAAAGAACCAAGCCTCTTTATCCTATTCAAAAAGAATGGGAAATATCCCTTATAAGAGCATGAATCCGGCTATTGTCTATATCTCTGAATATTCTTATGCTAAAGGGAATCCGGATTTAGTACCTACTACCGAACATCGTATCAGGCTATTGTTGAGTCTGTCAAATACTTGGAGTATAAGCTACGCTTACGCAAAGTGCAAAGATGATTTATTTCCCCTGATCTATCAAGATAAAGACAATCCGATCATCACCTATACTATGCCGACCAATATAGGGAAGTCTTATCGACATGCTTTTTCAATAGGTTTCACTAAGACCTTGTTCAGCTGGTGGACTACCAATGCCTCCCTTGATGGCGACTACACTAAAGAAGTGTCGCCCAAACAGACCTACCATATAGTCCATTGCTTATTCTTTTGTGACAACAGTCTTCGTTTCACAAATACTTTCGGTGGAAGTTTTAACTTTATGGCAGAAAGAAGAGCACGTAGAAGCGAAACAATATATCACAGTGTATACAATATGAATGCCGGCCTTTACAAATATTTCCTGGATCAAAAGTTCTGCATAAATTTATCAGTTTACGCTATTTTGAATAAAAGAAGAAACCTGACCACAATTACCAATAACAATCTAAGCAGAATAGAAGAAAATAATAAAACCCCTTATCAAGGAGCGTGCTTAAACCTTATATATAAGTTTGACTTTGGCAAGAAAGTAAAGGTAAAACGTGCGGAAAGCATACAGACAACAAGTGATAGTTATTTGCGCAAATAATTATCGAAAAGTCTTTAATTTTAATATGTTGTAAGCGTCTCCGCGATTCTACCTAGTCTGTCTTTTTTCGTTCTTGTATCTTTGCAGCGTATAAAAACGAAGTATTATGGATTTAGAAGAAAGTAGATTTAGAGCCACTTGGAAACGTTTTCTGGAAGTATTGAAAGTAGACCACAATTGTTCTTTAGCCGATGTTTGCCGCAAGCAACATACCACTTTGGGGGATATGAGCTCCTGGATGTCCCGACGGGGCTATAGCGTTAAACAAGCTAGGAAAGATGTGGTTCGTGATTATTATAATGGTGTTGCCCACTCCCGAACGACAACCTCCTCTCCTTCGTTCACTCAAATAGTACCCATCATGTTGTCGGAAGAAGAGTTCAGCCTTTCCGGGATCACAATCACCTTCAATAGAACCGCAGAATGCAACCGAACACACCCCTTGAAAAATACAGGGAACTACTTCCTGATAAATGGGAAAAGGAAAATAGCTAAACAAGGCTAATTAAACTTTTTATTTTACCACACTTATAGAATCGCGGAAACGCTTACTCATATGCAGCTCGCAACATCCTCTATTTTCAGAGCATAACCGTCCTTCCCTACGGTAACTAATTCAATGCGAGTATCCACTGATAAGACCTTCCCCATTTTTGCAATCAAATTATAAAGGCTATGATTTTCCATTATCGCTCCTTCCCCATAATTTACTTATTTCATCATGAGATACCATTCTATTATCAGACCGGAGCCTGATGAAAAATCTCTTGCCCACCGGTCTGTTCAAATAACTCCTGTTTCCATCTCTGTAACCGAGAACATACTCGCCGGCATAGAAAATGTAATACCGGAATTATTTCCGTCAAACCCTTCATCAGCACATTACCTACTGATTACAAGCAAGTTATTATGAATGATCCTTCTACGATTTCTTCATAATAACTTCATATTCTTTCAGCCCCGTTCCATCTCCAAAAACGCATCCCGAGGTGATGACTGTCCGGCAAAATACTCACATTTCATCAAATGACAACAACCGGACGAATAAGGTGTATCATCCGGTCGAAGTCGTTGTATCTTCCCTTCAAGTAAATTGTTTCACTTAAGTGATGATATTGTATCACCTAAGTGATGAACTTTCATTACTAGAGTGCTCAAACTTCATCACTTAAGTGAAACAACTGAATCAAAAGGAAGATATCGTGTAATCAACCGGACGAAACAGCTTGTTATTCAGGATGTTTACGCTTAGTCACTTTTCTCTAAAACCCCACGAAAAACACTTGCAAAACGCTATTTTACACAGTATCTTTGTTCTAACGGAAACCTAAAACAACAAATAATGGATAAAAAGTTATTAAACAAAGTAATGAAGAAGCTTGCTTCCTCGAATGTAGTGACAAGTCCGACAGTGAAGAGTTCATCTCCCTCATTATCAATGCAGAAGAAACCGGAAATGGAGCAAATACAGCAAAAACTGGAACAATATTTGCTGAGCCGCTACCACTTCCGCTTCAACGTACTGACGGAACAAACGGAATGTTGCAAAAAAGACGCTGACACACCTATATATAAGGTAATAAGCCAGCGCACCCTGAACAGCCTGTGTCTGGAAGCCCGTGCACGTCACATCAACTGCTGGGACAAGGATGTAAGCCGGTTCGTAAACTCGGAACAGATGCCCGACTATCACCCGTTGCTTTCCTATATGGATGCTCTTCCCGAATGGGACGGCATGGACCGCGTGACGCCACTGGCACAACGCATCTCTACGAAAGATTTCTGGGTAAACAGTTTCCACCGCTGGATGCTGGGTGTCACCGCCCAGTGGAGCGGACACATGGCGCGGTGTGCCAACGCCGTAGCTCCCATGCTGGTGAGCAGCGAACAAGGAAGATGCAAATCCACTTTCTGCGAATTGCTGATGCCCGATTCGTTGAAAGACTACTATACGGACAGCTTCGAACTGACCGGACAGGCAGGATGTGAGCAGAAGCTGGCTTTCTTCGGACTGATTAATCTGGATGAGTACGACCGTCTTTCACCACAGAAACTGCCATTACTGAAAAATCTGATGCAGATGAAAAAACTGGATTTCCGCAAGTCGCACCGCTCGTCCTACAGCCATCTGCCCCGGATGGCCTCGTTCATCGGCACCAGCAACCGGAAAGCGCTGCTCACCGACCCCAGCGGAAGCCGCCGTTATTTCTTTGCCGAGGTAAAAGAAAAGATAGACTGCTCGCCACTGGAGCACAAACAGCTTTTCGCCCAACTGAAAGCAGAACTGGACGAGGGAAAGCGTTACTGGTTCTCGGCGGCGGAGGAATCCGAACTGAAACTGCGCAACCAGGCCTATTATGCCTTGCCCACCGAAGCGGAAATGATTCTCCATTGTTTCAGACTGCCGGAGAAAGGAGAAGACTTCAAACTTTACTCGGCAGTATGCTTGTTCAATATCCTACTGAAACGATATCCAGCAGCCATGCGCGGCATCACGATAAACAAAATGGGAAGAATCATGAATTCCCTGGGAGCGGAACGGATGCATACCACAACAGGAAATATGTATAAACTGGTAGCACTGGCCGGGTAAAAACATCCCTGAAGCTATTATGAAGGAATTTATAATAATTCCTTCATAATAGTCTTCTGTATATCAATACATTACCCTTCCATGAGGGATTTGAACAATTTTATCGCTTATTTTAATTCCGATGTACCACCATCTTCTTATTCCGGCCGGTAAACCTGCAAAGGCAATTCACCTTTCAAAGCTCCCAACGCATTATAAGCCAGCGAACCCATCTCGTCTTCACCGGGCATCAACACAACCGGCCCCAGATAATCAATCTGTTCCTTGAGAATCCCTACACAGTAATCACTATGAGCAATGCCTCCCGTCAGAATAATGGCATCCACCTGCCCACGGAGAGTGACATACATGGCCCCTACCTGTTTGGCCACCGTATAGAGCATCGCATCCAATACCCCTTTATAAGGCTCCTCGCCTTCGGAAGCTTTCCGGGCGATAGTCACCACATCATTCATACCCAGATGAGCCGTCAGCCCCCCTTTGCCATTCAGCATCTTTTTAACCTGTTTCAAAGTGTATTTGCCGCTGAAACACAGCTCTGCAAACTGGTCGGCAGGAATCGTTCCGGCACGCTCGGGCGAAAACGGGCCTTCACCGTTCAAGGCATTGTTGACATCAATCACCCGGCCTTTGCAGTGGGCGCCCACCGATATGCCACCTCCCAGATGCACCACAATCAGATTCAAATCTTCATAATGTTTCCCGATGGAAACGGCATATTTACGCGATACCGCCTTACTGTTCAAGGCATGGAAGATGGAAATGCGCTCTATCTCCGGTATTCCCGTCAAACGGGCTACCGGTTGCAGCTCGTCTACCACTTCGGGATCGGCAATGTAGGCGGGACAATGACATTCCCGGGCAATTTCATCGGCAATCAACGCTCCCAGGTTACAAGCGTGCTCCATCCGGGCGTTCAGCAAATCATGTTTCATCTGTTCGTTAATGACATACACCCCGCCGGGCGTAGGCTTCAACAAACCGCCACGGGCAATGACGGCATCAAAATCCAACGGAATATCCGCCTCGGCAAGCAGTCGCAGTATAAAATTCTTACGGTACTCATACTGTTCGTTGACGTGGTGAAACTCCGACAAGTCATCCGCAGTATGATGGGCCCCTGCCACCCATACCGGCTTTTCATCGATGAAAAGGGCTATTTTGGTAGAAGTAGAGCCCGGATTAATCACAAATATCTTCATAATTTAAAGGTTTTATCCGGCCACGCAGGCCAATGCCAGACTATAATATTTCGAATTACCGGAATCGGCACGCGAAGGAACCACTACAGGAGAAGTAGTACCTCGCAACATGCCTGCCATGTTGGCGTCACCAAACAACGACACCGTTTTATAGAATGTATTTCCCGACTCGATATTGGGAAAGATAAGCAGATCCGCATGTCCCACCACAGGAGAACTGATTCCTTTCACCTCACCGCTATGCGCATCACATGCCGTCTTCACATCCATGGGACCATCCAAGTACATGTTTCCGTAAGCACCGGCGGCCGCACGCTCCTTCAAGGTCACATAGTCCAGCGTATGGGGAAATTTCTCGTTCACTTTTTCCGTACAATGAATCAAGGCTACCCGAGGAGCTTCTATCCCCATGCGCCGGCACACCTCCAGATCATACAGCAACATCGCCTCAAATTGTTCCAAGGTGGGACGGGGAATGACCGCTGCATCCGAGAAGAATAAAAGTTTCTTGTATGTAGGAATCTGTGCTACCGTGATATGACTCAACACATTCCCTTTCGGCAGGATACCATGTTCCTTATTAAGCACGGCCCGCAATAAATTATCCGTATTGATAATCCCTTTCATCAACACGTCCGCATGTCCCTCACGTATCAGCGAAACAGCTTCCTGCGCCGCTTTGTCGGGACTTGTCGCCTCGTATACTTTCACATGGTCCGGATATTGCATCCGGATATATTCCGAATTCAATAAATGGGGCGTATCCGCTACCAATAAGAAATCGGCAAAGCCTTCGTGCAAACTACGGGTTATAACGTATTCGGTATGAGGGTCATTAGGGCAAACAACCACAACCCGTTTCCGTTCTTTCAACGAGCGTAAACAGCTTATCAAGCTGGCGAAGTCCTGTATCGGTTCCATGGTCATTAGATTTTTAGCAAATATGAAAAATAAATCTGAATTTATCCCTATCTTTGCTCAGTTTCTATGAATAATTTAACTTATGAAAACGTTTCAAACATTTGACATTTCAGCCGAGTACGATGCCATACACCGCACATTTCCATGCCACAAGGACGCTCCTGTTATCGGACTTACCGGAAACTTCCAGGAGGGAGCCTGTACTTTACTGGAAGGATATTTCACTTCCATTCTGAAAGCAGGAGGGATTCCTTTCATCATCCCTCCAGTTGACGACACTGACAGTTTGATAAACTCATTGAATGCATTGGATGGCTTACTGCTGACCGGAGGTGCGGATATCAACCCTTTGTTCCTTGGAGAAGAGCCGGTAAAGGAATTACACAGTATCAATCCTCGGAGGGATCGTCAGGAGTTATTGCTTGCCAAACTGGCCGCAGACCGGCAGATACCGATTTTAGGGATATGCCGCGGCATACAGGTGATGAACGCCGCTTTTGGAGGCAGCCTGTATCAGGATATTCATGTACAAATGGAAGGGAAACGGATCAAACACGATCAGGATTTGGGACGGGGGTATGCCTCGCATACGGTTCGGATAGAGAAAGATTCCTTACTTTACAAATTGTTTGAAACAGAAGTTTTGCCGGTCAATTCGTTTCACCACCAGGCGGTAAAAGAGGTTGCGCCGGGTTTCAGGGTAACCGCCCGTTCATCCGACGGAGTCATTGAAGCGATGGAGTCTACCGAATGCAAGTCAATGATGGGAGTGCAATGGCATCCGGAATGTTTCATATTGGAAAACAACACATGCATGATGCCACTATTCGAGTGGTTTATAAGGGAATCTTCTTCTTTCAGAGAAGCCAAAAGACTTCACAGACGCATGATAACGCTGGATTCACATTGCGACACTCCCATGTTCTTCGATCAAGGAATAAATTTTGCCACCCGTGACAAGAAAATCCTGGTAGACCTGCATAAGATGACGGAAGGACATCTGGACGCAACCATCATGGTGGCTTACCTGAAGCAATTGGAACGTACCGATGAAGCCTTATCGGCCGCTACTGCCAAAGCAGACCGCATCCTGAACGAAATAGAGGAGATGGTTGCCAAAAACTGCACAGCCGTAGATATAGCATATACTCCCGCTGATCTGTCCCGTTTGAAAAAAGCAGGGAAAAAGGCTGTCATGCTGGGCATTGAAAACGGATATGCCATTGGCAAGGATATCACGAATGTAGAACGTTTCCGACATCGTGGCGTGGTGTACATGACACTTTGCCACAACGGAAATAATGATATCTGCGGCTCCGCCCGTTATAATGAGGAAGAACTGGGCGTAAGCACATTCGGCGAACAGGTGATAAAAGAAATGAACCGTGTGGGAATGATGGTAGATATTTCTCATGCCGGAGAGAAAAGTTTCTACGATGCACTGGAAATCAGCAGCAAACCGATCGTGGCCTCTCACTCTTCGGCCCGTGCCCTTTGCGACCATCCGCGCAATCTGACGGATGACCAATTGAAAGCATTGGCAGCCAAAGGGGGTGTGGCACAGGTATGTATGTATGGCGGATTCCTTCGTAAGAACGGAGAAGCTACCATCAAGGATGCCATCGAGCATCTGAACCACATGGTAAATGTCATGGGCATAGAGCATGTAGGGATAGGAACCGATTTTGACGGTGACGGCGGTATCACAGGCTGTGCTTCGGCATCAGAATTGATAAACTTTACACGCCGGCTGCTGTTGGAAAGATATAGTGAAGAAAGTATCCGCCTGATCTGGGGAGGAAACTTCCTGCGCGTTATGGAAGAAGTACAAAGAAAATAACGTAACTTTGCGGCGCAGATTCTCTATCTTGATAAGGACAATGCACAAATAACAAGGAATAAGTATGAAGATAAAAAACGTTTTAGTAATCCCGGTCTTGCTGCTTGTATTGACGGCTGTAGCCTGTGGAAACAGTAAAAGCAGAAACGACCGGACAGAAACCGTAGACAAAGAAGTGATCAAGGCTCCCGAATTCAATGCGGACAGCGCCTACCAGTACATTCAGGTACAAGCTGATTTCGGTCCCCGTGTCCCTAACACGCAGGCACACAAAGAATGTGGGGAATACCTAGCAGGACAATTGGAAAAATTCGGAGCCAAGGTATACAATCAATATGCTGATTTGATAGCTTATGATGGTACTATACTGAAATCACGCAACATTATCGGTGCTTACAAGCCCGAAAGTAAAAAACGCATCCTGCTTTGCGCCCATTGGGACAGCCGCCCGTATGCCGACAATGATCCTGACCCGAAAAATCACCACACTCCTATTTTAGGAGTAAATGATGGCGCCAGTGGTGTGGGTGTGTTATTGGAAATCGCCCGTCAGATACAGAAAGAACAACCTGCTCTGGGCATAGATATCGTGTTTTTTGATTCGGAGGATTATGGAATTCCTGAATTTTATGACGGCAGATACAAACAAGACACTTGGTGTCTTGGTTCACAATACTGGGCACGTACCCCACATGTTCAGAACTATAATGCACGCTATGGAATCTTGCTGGATATGGTAGGCGGAAAAGATGCCACGTTCTATTATGAAGGTTACTCGGCCCGCACCGCCCGTTCCGAGATGAAGAAGATCTGGAAAAAGGCACATGAGCTGGGATACGGCAAATATTTTGTAAAGGAAGACGGGGGCGAAACAGTAGACGACCATATCTATGTCAACAAACTGGCCCGCATCCCGTGTGTGGATATCATTAATTATGATGCCGGTAATCCGCAAAGTTCTTTCGGCTCTTTCTGGCATACGGTAAATGATACGATGGAGAACATTGACCGTAACACGCTGAAAGCGGTAGGACAGACGGTGATGGATGTGATTTATAATGAGAAATAAATGATAAAATAATGAAAACAATAAACGAACTTCAGGACGAAGTGATAGAAGAGTTCAGTGATTTTGATGACTGGATGGACAAGTATCAACTGCTCATAGACTTAGGTAACGAGCAGGAACCACTCGCCCCCGAATATAAAACAGAACAAAACCTGATAGATGGTTGCCAAAGCCGCGTATGGCTGCAAGCCGATATGGAAGACGGCAAAGTGGTGTTCCAGGCGGAAAGTGACGCCTTGATTGTAAAAGGTATCATTGCCCTGCTCATTAAAGTAGTCAGCGGACATACTCCTGATGAAATATTAAGCAGTGATTTATACTTTATAGAAAAGATAGGTTTGAAAGAACATTTGTCGCCCACCCGTAGCAATGGCTTGTTGGCGATGGTAAAACAGATGCGTATGTATGCGCTGGCTTTCAAGGCAAAAATGGCAAATTAGTGATTAGTGGTTAGTGATTACTAACCACTAAAAATCATCGCCCCAGCCGCTTGGTATCGACATCGGTACGTTTCTTCTCTTTGTATCCGCCGAATTTATAGAGGAATGAAAATGTAAAGCTACGATTGTCCCAATTCATTTCTGTCCGGTTCCGTTGCTGCCCCCACGCCAGCCGGGTGGTCATGTTCGATGTATTAAGAATATCATTTCCTTTCAATATCACCTTCGTCTTTCCATCCGGAGAAGTCCACTGAAGTGAAGTCGAAATATTACAAATAGGACTTAAGTTATACACCCCTTGTATGGCACGTGATTGGTAAAAGCCAGCCAACGTACCTATGATATTCGGTTTTTTCGATAAAATGAATGTGTTTGTGGTATTCAGGATGACGCTGAATTTATGCCGGTCGAATGCAATATCATGGAAATGGCTGTTCTTGTCATGGGAGAACAGACCGAAAGCAAAAATGCGCCCGTTCCACCATGTACTCACTTTATAAGAAACCATAGTCTGTATGGTCCATCTTTTCTGAAAATCATAATTCACAAACTGATTCATCTCCGCCAGACGGTCGGGCAATTGATAAGGAAGCTGCACAAAGTAATCGGGGGTGTAATTGTAATTCACCCCTATCATATATTTATTCTTATACAGATAATTCAAGTCGAGCGAATAATTGGAACTTGGCTTCAGGTCGGGATTTCCATGGGCCTCGGTATAGCTGTCCACATACTGTATAATAGGTTGCAACTGCCAGTAAGCGGGATATTTGCGATTACTGGTGAAGGACATTTGCAAGGTATGACCATCTGCCGGAGTATAAGTTGTGTTTACAGTGGGATACAGCATCCAGCTATGGCGTCCCTCAGCATGATAAAGCTCTGCGGCCAAGGAAACTTCGGCAGAAAACTTCTTCCCAAAACTATGTGAAGCACCGGTGTACATATTCAGAGTATATTCTTTTCGAAGCAGTTTCTCGGAATTATCGGGAGTCAAGGCTCCAGTTTCACCATCCCGATAGAACTGGTAGCTGTTATCGTGTGTGGTAGTATACTTTACACCATAATTGATCTCGGTTCCACCTTGCAAGGAATGAAGCTGGTTGGCATAGAACAACCAGCGGTTGATACGTTGGTTGCTGTCATAATTCAATGTCTGACGGACACTTTGCATATCTTTCTGTAAGAAGGTCTGTGACGGACTGGAGAAAAAAAGGAAATCCATTCCTGCCGAAAGGCCGAAAGAAGATTGATAGTCGGCTGTCACATTATGTAACTGGCGGCTGCCGTCATCCGTTTTATCACTGTGGGCTGTTCCACGCATTTTTGTACAGTCCTGTCCATAGCGGTATTGTGTATTGTAAACCACACTCAACAAGTTCTTCTTCCCGAAATCATAATCCGCCCCCAAGCGGAGGTTATGCCGGCCGCCATACCCTTTAGCCTCTGTTTTCAAATCCAACTCGTGTACTTCCCCCGCCATAGTGTGCCATGACTGTTTGTCCAATCCGAAAGTGGTATGTTTGAACCCGTATGAATACATCACATCCGCCGAAAAGCGCCGGGAAGTGTAAAGCAAATTTCCACGGCCTGCAATGTCTTCCCTGCGGGACTGTTCATACATAGCCGCCACTTCGCCGGACAAAGCAGGTTTCTGTCCAATATTCGATTTTAGAATAACATTCACCATGGCTCCACGAATCCGGTAACGGGCCGGAGCAGCATACATGATTTCCGCTTTCTCCAAACGACTGACAGGGGTATTTTCGAGTACTGTCCGTAGATCTTCCTTATCCAATGTACTGACCTTTCCGTTTATTACCACCGTTATACCGCGACCGCCCAATGTCAGATTACCGTCTTGTTCCACGATGCCGGGCAGTTCCTTTACCGCCTCGTAGGCGTTATTCACCGGAAGCCGTTCTACCATTCGGGGCAAATCGTAAATCAGTTTTCCCCGTTCTGCTTTTACTACAGGACGTTCACCTTTCACCAACACTTCCGGCAGCTGCTGAAAAAGACTATCCATATAGGTATAATTCACATCGTCCTGCGCCTGTACCGTGAATGTAAACAAGCATAAACAAAAGATAATCACTGTCCTCATCGTCGTTTTATTTTTAAGGTCTATGCAAAGTAAAGGCTAAAAGTGTTCCGTATGTGTTACCACCGGCTTACGAAGTCTTATTTAGTGTTATCAAAAGAAAGAAAATACTTATTTTGTGCCTATTTTTGTCTCACCATGAAGATACCGTTTAAAGCCATAGCCGCATTGATTATCCTTTCGCTGATAGGCGTCTTTGCCTATCAGGCATATTGGTTGACAGGACTATATACCTCGATGAAGAAGGATATGGACAATTGCCTGATAGAAACATTACAGGTGAGTGACTACAATGAAATGATGGAACGGTGCGATTCCGTGAAACGAAGCAACGAAACCATAAATGGCTATATCGAATCCAGTATTAATCTGGACAGCAGTGCTTTGATTACCAAAGTTATAGAAACCGAGCCTTTCAAACAGCAAAAAAGATTTGGTCTGGAAATCAATGAACCGGTATCTACTACTATCGACAAAAACGGTACACTGGAACTGCTCACCAAATACTTCCAACGGGGTATCCACAGCCAGCTGGACCTTTTCACGGAAATCAACCTGCACACTTTCGACAGCCTTTTTACAAGGACACTTGCCATGCGCGGAATCATCTACCTGCCTCATCGCATCGAAATAGTGAATTTACGTCAAGACAGCACGATCGTACAAGGACTCAGTTCACCTCAAAAATACAGACCGGGCAAAGAAGCAGTGAGCTACTATTACAATTATGACTTGTACAACAAAATGGCATACCGGTTATGGGTAGAACCGACAAATACCATCGTCTTGCAACAAATGAAAGGGATACTTTATACCTCTTTCTTTATCATTATTATATTGGGGTTGTCATTCTGGTTTCTTATCCGTATCATCTTAAGGCAGAAAAGCGTAGAAGAAATGAAAGAGGACTTCACACATAACATTACTCACGAACTGAAAACTCCGATAGCCGTAGCCTACGCCGCCAACGATGCATTACTGAACTTCAACGGAGCAGAAAACCTGACGAAACGACAGAACTATCTTCAGATTATCCAAGCCCAGCTGAAACAGCTCAGCGGATTGGTGGAGCAGATCCTTTCCATGAGTATGGAACAACGGAAGAATTTCCGTCTAAACTATGAGCTTGTCGAACTGAGGCCTATGTTGGAAAATCTGATAAGCCAACATAGGTTGAAAGCTGATAAGCCGACTGAGTTCAAACTTATTATGAAAGAAGACATGATCCTACGCGCAGATCGCTTGCACTTGTACAACGTGATCAGCAATCTGATAGACAATGCTATAAAATATTCCGATGAAAAGGCATATATTTGCATTTCTGCAACACGCTGCAGCAGTCCATGTAACAGTGACCGTAACGCTTATGTGATGCTAAAGATACAAGACAAAGGAATAGGTATTCCTGCCGACAGACAAAAACATCTGTTTGATAAGTTTTATCGGGTTCCGACCGGTAATCTGCATAATGTAAAAGGATATGGATTAGGACTTTATTATGTAAAAACAATGATAGAACAGCATAAAGGAACTGTTTCCGTGGAAAGCAGCACAGGAAAAGGCAGTACCTTTACACTTAAAATTCCCGAATAAGCAAATGGAAAAGATACACGTTTTATTAGTAGAGGATGAACAGACTCTTGCCATGATTATCAAGGACACACTAGAAGAACAGGATTTTATCATTACTACCGCCGGAGATGGTGAAGAAGGCTTAAGAAAGTTTTTCGAACAGAAACCGGACGTATTGGTGGCCGATGTCATGATGCCCCGTATGGATGGTTTTGAAATGGTACGCCGCATCCGCCAATCGGATAAAGCAACCCCGGTATTATTCCTCACCGCCCGGTCTGCCATCAATGATGTAGTAAAAGGATTTGAACTGGGAGCTAATGACTATCTGAAAAAACCATTCGGCATGCAGGAGCTTATTGTACGCCTCAAAGCCTTGATGCACAAAGCTTTTGTGGAAAAAGAAATAACCAATACTTACACCATCGGAGGATATCAATTCAATTCCATCACCCAACAACTGGATTTTGCAGGGAACATACAAGAACTCTCCCACCGAGAATCGGAAATCTTAAAACGCCTGTGTGAGAACCGGAATGAAGTGGTGAACAGCCAAAGTATCTTGTTGGAGCTATGGGGAGATGACAGTTTCTTCAATTCACGCAGCCTGCATGTATTTATTACGAAATTACGCCATAAACTGTCCAAAGACAACAGTATACGGATTGTGAATGTAAGGGGAATAGGTTACAAACTGATTATAAACTAACACTTCTTCCCTCTAATCAAGACTTTCTGCCCGCCGGACAAGGTAGTGGCAAAGATATAATCATCTCCTCCCTCTTTCAGTTTCAAACGTTTGCGAAGTTCCGCAACCGATAATGGAAAGTTGCGGATCGTAATATTCGCCTTGTCCATATCCATCAAGAACACTTTCAGTTCCTTTTTTCCAAAGCCCGATACGGACTCAACCCGGAAACGGCGTCCCGGAAAATCCGGAACCAAAGAAGCAGAGGTATATAAATGGCTGCTGAGGTGAAGTTTCATCACAGGATAGGTTTGTGTGAGGGAACGAAAAGCACCGGCTTTCAGTATAGCAACATTCGGTTCATATAAATAAGTTCCGACTTGACCAGTCAAGGGACAGGCCGATGCCTTTTCCTGCTTCAAGGTAAAGGTGTAATGCTGGCTCTCACCGTTGCCTGCAATATGCTCACAATGGATGCTTATTTCCGATGAAACGGCCTCTTTTTGCAATATCAACAATAACTCCTTACACTCGTTATTCACAGCGACAATGTGCACCGAACGAACTGTTTTCAGCTCGTTCAATGCCAATGACATATCCAGCATAGGCGATAATTTCACCATCACCTTCTTTGCCTTGTCAACCAGCAAAGACTCCAAAGCACTTATATCCGGCTCGCAATCAGAGATGGCAACCGTCTTGCCACCGTGTCCGTCTCTTCTGGCAGGGTCTAGAAACAGGCAATCTACCGGAAGCATTTCCTGCAAATAAGCCACCCCATCCCGGTTATGTATCCGGATATGCCCCAGCCCCAATAAAGGGAAATTATGCAAAGCCAGCTCACAGAGCTCCGTCTGCCTCTCCACATAATCAGCTTGCTTGAAATTCCGGGAGATAAAACTGCAATCAATGCCGAAACCTCCGGTTAAATCGGCAAAAGTATCGCCTTCCAACAAAGAGGCCTTATACAAAGCAGTTGCTTCGGAAGAACATTGCTCCATAGACAAATGAGGAGGATACCACAATGCGGAAACCAGATGCCATGAAGGCAACTTGCGGGCCGCTACCTGCCGTCCGGCAATTTGTGTGACAGCTACCGCCATGTCTACATCGGGATATTTCTTACTTTGCAAAGCCAGTGTACGCGTATCGTCCTCCTTATGTTCTTCGATGAAATGGAGTGTTTTTGCTGATATTTCCATCCTTTATCTAATTACTTTATAGTTCCGTTTTGCCTCTTCACGACTGCGGAAGTTAAAATGCCACCATTCACTGCGCAAAGGTTTATAACCCACATCCGTCATGACCCGACGCAACAACAAGCGGTTTCTCCGTTCCTGTGCTGTAATGACTCCCTGCTGTACCATTGCCGCCTCAGTATCTATATGGGCTTCCTTGCCCAAATGATCCACCTTGGTCCCCATAGGCAAAGGATTTCCTTTTTCATCTGCAATACTTACGTCTACCGCCAAACCATAGTTATGCAATCCTCCTCCCCGAGCCGGATTGGATACATATATATTTTGGGAAGTACCTTTTACCACATTCCACATTTTCTGCTGCACGGACATGGGACGGGCGGCATCATAAATAATCAAAGAATAACCTGGATACAACTCTTTCAACCGCTTTTGCGCTTGCAATAAGGCCTTGGCGGCCTCGGGATGAAGATAAGCCTCCTGCAAATCCTCATAAAGGACTTTCCCGGTAAAATTGTCGGCACGGGTATACATCAAATCTATTTTCAATGTCGGGTCCATCCGGCCTACATTCACCAGTCCCAAGGAGTCAAGATAATGCTCCATCCTGCTTTGCGAGAAAGCGGGACAGAGCATTATCAGCAATGATATAAAAATAAAAACGGGCTTCATCTACAGCAGTATCTTGTTTACTATTACAAAACAGACCTCAGTAACTCAGGAATCTCAATATTACAGCATTCCATCTCCTTCAGAATTTTCTTTCCTTCTGCCGTAAGCGAGAAATACATCTGTCGTTTGTCACTATCTCCCAGATTACGCTCTACATAGCCTTTATCTTCCACAGATCTGATGACTTTAGAAGTATTTGAATTAGTAAGGCCTAACAGTTCTGCAATCTCTCCCGAAGACAAGCGTTTCTTCTTGGAGATACAGCATAACAACATTCCTTCGTTCAGACAAAGGTGATGCACCTTTTCAAACCGGGTTTCAAATTCTGCAATAGCGCGATAGAGGTCTCTTATTTTACATAAAGTTTCCATATTGATGCTTCTTCTTGAATGCTATTGCACAAAATTACTTATTTTTTCAATAAAAACTCATCAATAGCCTTTTTAAAAGATGCTTTGGGCATAGCTCCCTGTGCCATCTCCGGCTTTCCTTCCATGGGGATGAACAGAATGGACGGAATACTCCGTATACCGAATGCGCCTGCCAGTTCCTGTTCTTTCTCTGTATCCACTTTATAAATCACAATCTGTCCATCGTATTCTTTTGCCAATTCATCCAGAATAGGAGCTACCATTTTGCAAGGACCACACCAATCAGCATAGAAATCCACAATAGCCGGTTTGTCACCTTCATATTTCCACTCTTTCGGGTTTTTCTCGAAATTATATACTTTCGCCAAAAAATCAGCTTTAGTCAAATGTATGACTTTTCCATCTCCTTCTGTTGTCATAGTTTCTTCTTTTACAGGGTTATTATTACTGTTTCCTCTGCCGCAAGCTGTAGTGGTAACCAGCATAAGGGCTAGAAAAAATAAAATTGTCTTATTCATACTTATTCCTCCTTCTTTATTTCTTTACGTTCCGGTATAAATGAACTGAGCAATAATCCTCCCATTGCCGCCCCCCAAATGGAACTGTTGACAGGAGAAGAAGTGATAGGGCAAGTTCCCGTGGAACAACCCACATAACGCCAATATAAGTATCCTCCTACCATTCCTGCCACAATGCCAAGCAATGTCCATCCATACCTTCTTATAAACTCTTTTTTCATAATCTTCTCTTTTTATGATTAAAACCAGACTCTGTTACATCATCTTCTTTAATTATTTCCCTAGGAAACTTTTTCCAAAAGTATATCATATTTTCCTTTATAACAAATTTCCATAGGAAAATGTTCAAATAATAACTTTCGTTCACGATTCGGTACCTATATTTACATAATATTCAGTAGCAAAAGAAGTCAAATCATTACATAACAGTTATTTTCCACCCTAAGACAGATTCGGATAAGCGTTAATCTATCACATTTTTCATGCTCGGTTTAAAATAAATAGGCTAATAAGATCATTATATTCAATGATTTACTATTTTTGTATTTATAATGCTTAACTAGACAAACACAACTATTATGAAATGTAAATTATGTTTTTTACTAACAGCCATGCTGCTGTATTCATCAGTGCTATACGCACAATTCGGCACTAGCGAACGTTCTATCCTGTCCCTCCAAACAGGGCCTACCTTTTACACCGGAAAACTGATAGGAGTAGCTGGACACTCTTCAAGTTTACGCAATGGCATAGGCTGGTCAGGAAGTTATACTTATCTGATAGGAAACAAGCCTGCCATACGGGTGGGATTCGGAGTACTTTATCAAGGCAGCCGGTATACTAACGACATGCCAAACAGCAGTGATAAAATTCAAACACATTATTTTGCTCCACAGTTCTCCCTGCATTGGCTGAAACAGCAATTCAGCTTGTATTTTACTACCGGAACCGGATATCAGTTATATCAAGATAACAGTACGGTATATGATAAGCCACGGAAAGTATCCATGAATAAATGGGCGGCGAACTTTGGCATAGGTGGAGAATACCGTGCTTTCACCCATTGGGGAGTCAGTGCAAGGATAAACTATATCCTGGCATATTCCGGCGAGTATTCTGTTCGTTATCATGATAAGGAATGGATGGTGCAGCCACACTATCCAATGAAGGGGGCGGACGACATTTCACAATTAGGATTCTCAGTAGGTATCAATTATCATTTTTAAAAATTCAAGCCATGATTAAATATCTTATTACAATAGTATTAACAATCGCATTATGCTGTTCCTGTGATAGAGAAGACTTTTCAGCAGATCCTACCATCATGCCCCCTGCCACTCAAACAGGAGCCAATACCTTTGGTTGCCTGATAGATGGCTGGGTATATACGGGACAGCGCTATGACTCAGATGATAAGGCTTCTTATTATCCTGCCCGCAACGAAGACGAGAAAGCGATAGTCAGCATAGATATCCGAGTGGACAACAATGCTTCCATTTCTTTCAACATCATTGACCCCAAAGAGAAAGACATCACTATTTACAGTATCTCAGAAGGAGCGAGTGACGATCAGACTATCTATACTGATGTTATATTCAAGAATGAGAATAATCAAGAAGAAAAACTGGAAGATGGAATAATCAATATCACCCGTTTCGATTTAAATAACAGAATAATCAGTGGCACTTTCGAGGGAGAAAGAATAAAAGAGGGTCGATTGGATTTAAAGTTCTGATATAGCCAAAAGACTGAAAAAAATATTTTTCATTATCATCAGGTTTACTGTAGGGGCGGAATGTTTCCGTCTGGCACCACAAAGAAGTGTATCCAGGCGAATCCAGTCCACCCCTACGGCAATTGTATTTTCTTGGTTCTATCTTTATTTTATCTTATCATACTGATCATTCGCACTAATTTCCGTATATTTAGGTGCATCAATCATTTCTACCAAAGCACGTAACACAGGCCCTTCACCCATCGGATCATTTTCCTGAGTAGGACGATTATAATAAAATACGGTGGAAGGCATGATACCTGTACCGACACAAATGGCCGTCACATCACCATTCTCTGAAATCTTTGACAACATACCTTTTAATCCCTGCCATGCTACATAAATGAAATCCGGATGCAGCCATCCTTCCTTCACACCTTTAGCTATACCAAATACAAACATGGAAGTACCGGTGATTTCTTCATAAGAATCTGCTTTATCCAATAGCTGATGCCACAAACCGTTTTTCCCTTGATACCGGGCTACCCCACTGGCCTGCATCTGGAAATTCTTTATCACATCATCACGCATGGGGTGATCTTCCGGCATTCTGGCCAGCAAATCGGCTGTCGCCATAAAAATCCATCCATTGGCCCGCGACCAATGCGCCACTCCATGCTCTTTATTATCCGTATGATAGCAATGATAATAAATCTGTTTCTCAGGACACCATAAATACCTTGTATAATTCAATATCTGATTGGCCGCATCATCAAAATACTTCTTTTCACCGGTAACCTCTCCCATTCTAGAAATAAAAGATACCGCCATAAACGCATCATCTGCCCAAACAGTATTTTCATGAGGCCACAAGCGAGCTATGGTTCCATCGGCCAAGCGGGGTTCCGAAACCATAAGATGATGATTTGTTGTTTCAACATATTGTTGGAAAGCCTCATCCGGATGACGCTGGTTCAAAGTTATCAGACTAGCCCCCATAGGACCGTTGTCATCCAAGCGCTTGTTTCTATAAATCATATGCCAAGTAAGACGGGGAACCGCCCTCCATCCTCCTTCACGGAAAGTTTTATCATACAGACGATGAAAATAAGACTGATTAGTCTTGTCAAAAATAAACTTCATATTTTTCAGCACATAATCCTCATATTTCCGGTTCTGTATTTTATCACCCAACTCCATCAAAGCCATATTCGTTACTCCGTTTGTATAATGCCAATTCAAATATTTACTATTGACACGTATATCCGGATTTAAAGCAACATTGTCCAAAGAAGTGTATACTTTACCTGTTTTTACATCTTTGAACTCATAAACCGTAGAAGCAATAATACGATCGGCTATCTTTATAGCCATCTCTTTGGCCACAGTGTTGTCCTGTGCCATTAAGGGGAATAATCCTATCGCAAACAATAAAATGCCTGCACAAGCATAACTTTTAACCATAAAACCTAAATTTAATCTTTTATTTTTATACTAACAATCTCTGTATTCCGTCAAAATAAAAAGTCCGGCCAGCTTTAATATTCTTCAAAGATAAAGTCATCTTTCTATTTCGTACAAATTTCCATCCTGTTTTTTTAAGGTAAAACCCACATTTGCAGTTTTAGAGTATATAATGTGCTCATGATTTTATACTAAGAGAAAGAAATTCTGTTCATGATTCCTATAACAAGAGCAACAAATGTAAAGCTACCTCGTTATCAATACATTAATTATCTCTGTGTAAATTCTGAAGCCAACAACTACCTTGATTAAATTCCAATGTTATCTAAAGCAACGGATTTATACCTGGAGAGTTTACAAATAAAAAAGGCTGTATTCCCTTAGGAATCAGCCTTTTTTATTTGTGGACCAGCCTGGGCTTGAACCAGGGACCTCCAGATTATGAGTCGCAAATAATTGATTTTCAGTAATTTGCTCTTCATTTCTTTTCAGGTTCATACTCCTTGATTTTCAAGCCTAAAGGTAGTATTTCTTTTTCAAATAATCTTTCTTGTTTTCTTCTATTTTCTGAAGATGCGTGCAAATTGCGTGCAATTAGATTTGCACGGTACATATAATTGGACTATTTTATTTCTCTTGATATTGAACTTTTAATAGAGTACAAATTAATATCGTGTTGATAAAATCCTAAAACAATAGCTTCATTGATATTATGTTGATGAGCAAATTGTTTTATTTTCATTTGCATTGCATGTGGAGAAATCATAGAATGTTGTTTTAAGAATGCACTCCATAAGTCTTTGCTAATTAAAGAATACTTGGCGAATTTATTTGCTTCTTCTTCACATTTATTTATTTCAGCTCCTTCGATGGAAATATATTTTTGTTCTCTATTGTTGAAAAGATGCATATAAACATGATATATTTCATGCAATAAAGCAAAGGCATAATTGTCAATTCTGTTTAATCGTAATGTTAATACAATAGTTGGGTTTTCTCCTTGCCAAAAAGAAAATCCATCAATGGGAGTTTTGTCAAATTTGGGCACTATGATAAATTTAATTCCATATCGTGATAGAATTTTTTTTGTTGTATCTATAGTATCCTTATTTATAACAAATAAATGATTTAATTCATCAATAAGATTATTTAAATTGTCGTTACTAAACTTCGTATCACACTGAATTTTCGAACTTTCATAAAAAACATAGTATTTCCATGAAAAAATATTTATAGGCTCACTTTTCAAACGCTCAGATTTCTTAAAATAAGAAACTTCTTTCTCTTGAGAGTATAATGTTATTAGTTCTTCAACAGAGGTAACACCAAAAATTGAATATATAGTTTTTATATTCTCTGATATTTTAGTTCCTATAATATTTAATTTCTCAAAACATTTAATAGAACAATATTGAGAAATGATTTTCCAAATCTCAATATTTCTTTTCCGTTCTATTATTTTTGTATTGATATTTGCTTTGTCTATATCATATTGATTTTGTAATGATAACCAATAAGAAGCGTCTATACTTAAAATTTCCTGTAACAAAACAGCAACTTCAGGAGTTATAGCACGACGCCCCTTTATTATATCATTGAGTACGGAAGTAGGCATACCCATAAATGAAGCTAATTCTTTTTGCTTCATCTCTCTTGCATCTAATTCATCCTTAATGATTTCTCCCGGATGAATTGCTATGCAAGGTACACAATCGTTTAATTTAAATTTAGTCGCCATAATGGTTGGATATTTCTATTAATTCTATATCTGTAATTATCAATGAACTGTCTATGGTAGAACTTTTAAATATTAGCCTCCAACGTCCAGTACATCTAACCGATTCAAAGTCCTTTAAATCTCCTTTTAACCGTTCATAATGCAAACTTCCAATTCTGAATAAATCTTCTATTCGTTTGGCTGCCCTTAAATGATTATATGCTTTTATATAACCTTTAATAACATCCTTAGGAAGTCTTTTGTATCTTTTGTCATTGGTGCAACCCACTTCCAACAACTCTATTAATGCTTCATCTTCTGTATAGATATTCATGCAATTTCATTATCTTTCTGCAAAGATAAGAATTTTATTTTTTGTGATAACAAATTTCATGGTATAAATTATCAAATTTGATAATTATACAGTATTGTATTATACATTAAATAAACGATAGAAAAGACATATTGTTTATTTATAAACGCTTTTTCAAATCATTAATGTACGAATTATTGAGAGGATATTGATTTTCTATTTCTTGAAAATAAGAATTTAGTTTCTTTGATAAAAAGTGTAGTATTATATCATATAATTTGCATCTTTGCTTAAACCTCTTGAAGAAAATATCTAAACTATTCAAAAGGCTTCAAAACGTTTCAAACCCGTCTATATTTCCCTCAAAAAATAGATATATAGATTATTGCAAGCAATTCCACTTGCATGTAATTACTAAAAATCATGTTCAATTATTCTAAAGATGGTGTCGTAGTTTCTACGGTACTGGGTGCACGTACAATCAACAAGGAGGGTAAATATCCTGTTAAAATCAAGGGTTATTATCAGAAGAGGCCAAAATATGATTCCATTGGCATTTGTATGACAAAAGAAGAATGGAACAAGCTGCCGGGCAGTAAATCGTTTGAATACAGAAAAATCAAACAAGCCATTGAAAGCTGTTTTTCTTTAGTCCGGATGAATGTTGAAGCACTGGCAGAAAAGGGAATATTCTCTTTCAATACGCTTAATTTACGTTTGGGAAAGGCAACCGGAGACACTCTAAATAGTGTCATAAGAGCAAAAATTGAGGAATTGAAAAGCGAAGATAGAATCGGAACAATGCAATTCTTCAAATGTACTTTAGTTATGGTTGAAGAAGTTGGAGGAAAAGATATTCCGTTCAGTGCCATTACTGTTGAATGGTTGCAGAAATGTGAGAAACTTTGGTCAAAGACAAGAAGCGTTTCTACAATCGGTATGCACATGAGGAATATTCGTACTTTGATGAATGAAGCAAAGAGAGCCGGAGTTATCAAAGAGTCGCAATACCCATTTGGAAAAGGCTTGTTTGAGATAAAGACCGGTATTGGAAGAAAGAAAGGCTTGACAAAGAAACAGTTGAAAGCTATTTTCGATTATAAGAGCGGAAATGAAACGACTAATAGGTATAAAGACCTTTGGATATTCATTTACTTGTGTAACGGTATCAATCCGACAGACATGCTGAAACTAAAGTTCTCGGATATTGTGGACGGTGAGATATGCTTTGTAAGGCAGAAAACAGAGCGCACAACAAAAAACAGAAAAGAGATACGAGCAACTATTTCAGTACAAATGCAGGCTGTCATTGATAAATGGGGAAATAAGCCTCTACCTGACAATTATATATTTCCATATATGAAAGGGAATGAAACGGCAATTGAAGCTAAAGCCATAACTCGTGATGTAGTAAAACGAATAAACAAGCGTATGAAGTTGATAGGTGAAGAATTGGGAATCGGCAACATTACCACATACACCGCAAGACACTCATACGCAACCGTATTGAAACGAAGCGGAGTCAATATCTCGTATATAAGCGAGTCTTTGGGGCATACCGACTAAGAACTACAGAAGCATATCTGGCGAGCTTTGAGAAAGAAGAGCGAACTAAGAACACCAACCTTTTGACCTCGTTTTTATAGCCTATATAGCTTATATGAGCTGTCTTCTCTCTTTGCCCGGTAATACCTACTCATTAGGATAACCGAGCTTTCTTTGTGCTAAATTACTGGTGCGAGGGCTTAATAATATAGTTAAAATACCCTATTCCCTTATATTCTGACAATATCGTGGATATATGTATTAACCGAAAATTCAATTACTCGGAAAATTATTAATGTCAAAATAAATAAAGTTATGACACGTAAGAAAAGAACCCAAGAAGAACAACCTTTGACTACTGAGGTTGTAGGAGCTAAAAAGAAATCTCCAAAGAAAAAGAAAGCAGTAGAAGAAAAGCCTGTTGTTGTTCAAGAACAGGAAGCGAGCGTAAACGAGCCTACTACCCAAGAAGACGTTGCGGAGAATACTCCAGAGAAAAGAGAGTATACCATTGACGAGCTTATCGATATGTTAGGGCCGGATATTGAGTGCGAGGATGAAACAGAGGTTGAAGATACTTCTTCACCAGAGAAAGAAGATAACGGGGAAGATATATTTGCCACTTTGGATGATTGGACCGAAGATGACGATGAAGAAGAATTTTCAGATGAAATCATTGATATGTTTGATAAAACACTTGAAGAGAAAGGACTCGGTGACGCTTACTTTGAGCGGTTGGAAAGGAATATCAAAGAACATGAGGAAGCTCAAAGGGAACGCGAACTTTATATTGATGAAGTCAAGTGGATATTACTTATTATTACAACGATTGGATTGCTATTGGCAATATCATTAAGAATATGTTTGATGAGGAAGGTAGGGCTTTATTCCATAAGGTTAGTAGTTTTTATCCCAATTATGACTATGATGAAACTGATAGTGAATATTCCGCTATGATAGTGGGGCAGTATCGATATAACAGTGACCGCTTATTTGAAATAGCCGCAAAATACGGGCTCATTCCTCCTATCAAAAAGTGATTTTGAGAATAAAAGGGATAACTATCGGTGTGTAGCTTATCCCTTTTATTTGTATTATACTATCGGTGAAAAACCTCAACCGGTAAGGCAATAGTTATGAAAGAAAGAAACGAGATGAAATGCGATGTAATTTACCGGTGTGTTTCGTTTATCATTGATTATCAGTACTTCTCGGAAGCTGTGTGCAAATTGTGTGCAATGAACTTTTGTGTGCAAAGAAAAAAGCCGCTACAAATCTCTTTGTAACGGCTTGATTTTCTTTGTTTTATGCTTTGTGGACCAGCCTGGGCTTGAACCAGGGACCTCCAGATTATGAGAACGATAAGATGATATTCTGCGATAACCAACGATTTTAGTTTTCATTGAATATCAAATAGTTATACAGCTTACTATTCTCGGTAAAACTCACTAAATCCCCCTAACTGAAATAGTTTGTTTACGCATTGTTTACGCAGAATTGAGGTTGAGCAAAAGCTGTACTAAGTTCCTTTGATAAATTCCAAGCACCGTCTTTTGGCATAGGGCTCAATGTTGTCGCAAGTAATTTATACTTTTGCGACAAAATGAGTCGCAGTTCAAAACACTCCCAGCCAGTGCACGTTTATACCAAACCTATATACTTTGACTCTATTTAAGACCAAGCTGTAGTTCTAATCTTTTTATATGTTCGTTTACTCTGTGTTTTTTCGCCTCATCCGAAACAAACTTTCTACAATAAACTTTCATATTACCACAAACAAAGAAACAAACAGATGAGATGAAGATGGTTATTGGTTTTACTGACTCTTGATTCTCTTCATAAACAGCTCTTTTCATTGCATGTGACAAATCTCCACGATAATGATACATTATATCAATAAGAGTATCGAAATTTAGTTCTTTGTGTTTATCAGTGCATTCCTGCTTAATCTCTAAATACAAATCATAGCTCCGCTCTTTCATCATGTTTATTGTCGATAATACAGCATATTTAAGCATATTAGATTTCTTGAAATTCTTTTTTTGCTCTGCAGAAAATTTCCCTTTTGCAAAGCAATATTCTAAAATCATATAAAAATGAATATAAGCTGAAATATAATCTAGTTTATCTAGATAGCTATTAGCTTCTCGAAAGAAATTATATGGAACTTTGGCTTCTGGTATAAATGTTTTATCAGACATTAGTTTTGAGAAATTGTCACTAGTAATTAATACCTTTTTCTGTTTGTTTAATGATTTTCTCATAGAAAACAATACCTTGTTTTTAGCTTTATCTATCCATGATAGATCTAAGTATTCATTATAATAGACTTTCATTATGCCATGTTGAAATCCACCATAAACTTCTATGTTACGAAATATATCAAGCATCTTACTGTCAAGATATTTGTTAATGTTCGTAGCAAATGATGCTTTTCCTCCATTCCTAGATAATTCGACTAAATCAGAATGCTCCATGTTTATCTCTTTGGAAACAGATAACATATACATTCCACCCTCGAGATACAAATCAATTTTATGTAAACAATATAATATCTGTATGGGTTCTTTCACTACGAAGTTTCCCTCAATAACTGTTTTGGCAGTAAAAATAACATTCATAACTTATCTGTAATTCAAATTTTCAAGTGTAAAGTTAGTGAATTTATTGCCAAGAAATAATAAAAATGAAAAATAATCACTATTTTTGCAATTAAAAGATGTAATAATGGAAGATGTAAATCGAATAAAACTCGTTTTAGTTGAGAAAAAATGTACTAGTAAATGGCTTTCAGAACAAATGGGAGTCAATCCATCTACTGTGTCAAAATGGTGCACAAATACATCACAGCCAGATATTGCTAGTTTGCTAAAGATAGCAGATTTATTAGAAGTTGACATTAAGGAACTGATAGTTCGTGAGTACAAAGCTTATTTATTATCGCAAACATAACCAAACTACGCGAACATTGTGTTCGTGAGTTGCATTTACTTTTGCAAAAATATTAAGATATGCCAACGAATAAGAATGCTTTGACAAGGTATAAGTATCTTGATGAAATGCTGTCTGACAGGCATCATTTCTATGATATTCATGACCTTACAGAAAAATGCAATGAGAAACTTATTGATGCAGGATTCCCTGAAGTATCTCAGCGTTGCATTGAAAAGGACATAAACTATTTGGAGTACGGTCCATTCTATGCTGAAATAGAACGCTATAGGGTTAATGGTCATCGGTGTATAAGGTATAAGAACCCTTCTTTTACTATCTTCAGAAAGGAACTGAGTGAGGAAGAAAGCAACCTGATATTGGAGGTGCTTAATACAATAGGACAATTCGATGGCTTGGCTCATTTTGAATGGCTTGACCGTTTCAAAATCGGACTTGGTCTGAAGAAACGTCCTCGAATCATCAGCTTTAGCAATAATCCATACCTACAGAATTCCAACTTGTTAGGCGTATTATTCGACAACATATCAAATCAAGTTGTCACTAAATTGGAGTATCACACTTTCACGGATAAAGAAACTAGGGACATTATTTTCCATCCCTATTTGCTTAAGCAATATAATAATAGGTGGTACTTGATTGGTGCGGCTGATGCTGATGGAAAAATCCTCAATTTCGCTCTTGACAGAATTGATGTCGTGACTGCCCTCCCTGAAATGAAATACAAACCATGTAACGAAGATTTAGCTGAGCGTTTCGAAGATATTATTGGAGTAACTTTATATGAAAACCGGGATGTTGAACACATCCTTTTTTGGGTGAGCAATCATTCTAAGGATTATGTTGGAACTAAGCCTATTCACGGGTCACAATGCCAATATAAAAATGAGAAAGATGAAGAATTTCGTAGACAATACCCGTCTCTTGATGAGGGTGCATTTTTCTCTATAGATTGCATTCCGAACTATGAGTTAATCCGTGAACTTTGTTCTTTTGGTAAAGAACTTATCGTGTTGTCGCCTTCATCTATCCAAGACGATATTTTTAACCGTATTAAATCAATGCTTGATAGTTATTCTGTAGTACGAATATAGAGTTCGCAATATGCATTTACCTTTGCTACAGAAATTAAAAGACAAGCATTATGAACACTCAGAATCCCAACAATGTTTTTGTTTTCGATATGGACAATACATTAATCAAAACGGATAAAGCTAACAGCCTTGCCTATTCCAAGGCAATAAGTTCAGTACTAGGTGTAAACTGTAATATTGAAAATGGCAAGAGATTTACAAGGGACGAACTAAAGGAGTTATTTCCCCAATTGACACAAACCCAAATTGATGAAATAATTGATCGTAAAGAAAAGTGCTTTGAATCATACCTCAGTGAGACAGAGTTGAACAATAACTTATTCAGTCTCCTAAAACGCCTCCATCGAGAAGGACATCATACAATTCTATTGACTAATTGTCATTCTAAAAGGGCAATTAGTCTATGTAACTTCTACAATCTTACGAAGTATTTTGTTCGGCGTTTTTTTTACGAAGATTGTCTTGGCAACAAATACACTCTTCTTAAATCTCTAGGATACGACTTACAAAACGTCGTTTTATATGAAAACGAAGAGACTTCTACCTCAGAGGCAGTTACTAATGGAATCAATATAGATAAAATCATCAAAGTAGAATTTTGATCAGTATGGAACAGTTTGTAATTCAGTCAAGAACCAGCCTTTGTCGTAAAAGAGAAGGTGGTGTCGAAAAAGCTCTCAAGCAAGATATAATCGCTTTTTATCATGGTGATTACCAAGGTGGTGGTAACTGGCGCGTGCCTAGTACCATTGAAAATCTGATCTGCACTTTTAAGAATGATATCACGACATATCCACAGCAAACTCTGAATAATGCAATAAACAAACTTACTCAAATTTTGAAAGTCGACTTGCCTGAGATCCTGCGTCTTAGTGGGAAACAAAATCTTCGTGTTTGTGTCATTCCTAGATCAAAACGAGAAAATTCGTATCGCTGTAATCAACTATACTTAAGAGCCACAATTCAATTAGTGACACAACAATTGAATGGCTTTATAGATGGTACACATGATATTATTAGACACACTGATACCGCCACAACGCATTTGGCTCGTAGTGGTCATGGGGGAGCAGGTGAATTGCCTTATGTTGGTATAACAAAAGATACGTGTAATATTTCGGATGATGTAATCGGGCAAGACATATTGCTAATTGACGATCTTTACACTAAGACCGTTAACATTGACGAAGATTGCATTCAAGCCCTTTTAGACAAAGGTGCGAGAAGTGTCATTTTTTACTCTATCGGCAAAACGTTGTCAAGATTCTGAAAAAAACTTTGTATATGAAATACTCGGAAAATGCATTAAATATTTTAACTGTTCGTACCTTTCCTCAAAAGGGGCCTGCGTGGATAGATAAAAATTTACGTGGGAACGAAGACTTATCTATTTTATATCACCTTTTAGAGACTCATGAATATGAGTTTATGAAGAAGCGGGAAAGAATAGAATCTGCCATCAACCAACTTGGAAATTGTGCAGATGGTCTTGTCGCAATCGGTGATGCTAATTTCCCTTCTTTGCGCGGAAGCGTGAAACCAGCAGACAAGCCTTTTGCGCTTTTCTATAAAGGTGATATAAGCTTACTAAGCAAAGATAATTTGAATATTGCTGTTATAGGAGTCCTTAATCCTGATGAAAAGATTGAACTGACTGAGAGAATGGTTACGTCAGAAATTATAAAACACAATGCAACAATAGTGAGTGGCCTCGCTCTTGGTTGTGACTCAATTGCTCATCAAACAGCTTTGGAGAAAGGTGCTAGAACTATCGCCATTCTGCCTAGCACTCTTGACAGTATCTTACCTAAGGAGAATGTAGAACTTGCTGAAAAAATTGTTGAAGCAGGAGGATTGCTTATTAGTGAATATTACGAAGCTCCCAAAAGTCGAAATGACATGGTGAGCAGATTTGTTGTCCGAGATAGGTTACAAGCCTTATTCTCTGATGCTGTACTTTTATCTGCAAGCTATGCTCCTAATAACTTAGGAAATGACTGTGGTTCGAGACATGCCATGGAAAAGGCAAAGTCCTATGGCATCAAACGTGGCGTTATCTATAATGACAGTAAGCATCACGATATTGCAATGTATGATTTGAATCGTCAAATCCTTGAAAAGGACAGCAGTGTGATACGAATTGATTCTGCTAATATGAGTGAGGCTGTTCTTCGGTTGGTTACCAAAACGAATCAACGTTTTTTATTTTAAAGTCAAACGGTATTTAATTCTAAGTACGGATTACTATGGGTAGAACAAATACTGCAATTTGGGAGGAAATCAAATCTGAACACACGATCTGTTTATGCTATTCTGAATCGAAAGGTTTGTACGTATCCTCTATTTACTTCGCCCCTGAAGAAGAAATTTTATTCCTTCCTCATGGCTATAAAGGTTTTTGGGAGAGAGAAGTGCAAATTCCAAAGGATAATCTTTCAATCAAGATTAAGACAAACTTCGGATACGGCAGTATGACCTATATGAAGGCCATTGTTGAACGGGACGGAAAAAGATTGCTCGATTTTGACAAGTCTAAATTCTTCGTTCTCAACAATAGTAGCGTTATGACATTAGATGTTGAACATTATGCTTGGAAAAAACTATTTGAGAAAATAATCTCTATATCAAAAGGATCTGATTCCACTCAATGTTCATCATCTTCCATATCATACATTGAAGAAATCGACAATATTCTATCTAAAAAGGAGATTTTTATTAAAAGTTCATTCATTCAAGGAAAAACCGTAAAATGGAGCGGAGAGTATATTGTGGCTTTGTTTGCAGCTAAAAAAATTAAAGATCTCATAAAAGGATGCCAGCTTGCAAGTATAACTGACGAATATTTCATTGATAAAACAAACGAGCTCTGCCATAAATGGCTTCAGAAGATACAGAGCATCAACATTGACCTACGTGATAATAGAACCACTCAATTATCAGATTGTCTATTTGCTATTCACGAATTTATGGTTCAAAATGAGAAAGGGTTAGATTTTTTAGGGTATTTTATTCCAAAAGCTGAAAACAACGAGTAATACGAACATAGGCTTCGTGAATATTTAGTACCTTTGCAGAAGAAAAATAAGATAAAGCGGTCTTTGATAAGTTTGATGAACCGAGATGTCATTTGATTTTTGTCCAGCGTGGTGCAAACCCTGCTCTCGCAAGAGAGTGGATTCGCGGGATATCTCTTCGCTTGCCGAGGAGACGATAATGTTAGTACGTTAACGTGATAACACTGTAGTACGATGTACTTTCTATTATTCATATTTTATGACTTTATATATTTATATTGTCTATTATTATTTTATTCTTTACATAAAGAAAGGACGTTTTGGTGAATCAAATCTCAAAGATCGCTTTCATATAAAATTGAGAGTAAGAATGGATAAGAAACAAATAGTAAAACAGGCATCTCAGCTCAAATCAAAAGAAGATTTGCTGAACCTCCTCAATCGTATCAAAAGAGACGAGATTGAGGAGATGGGATTTGATGCCTTTAAGTTTCATCCATTCACAATGAGGCACCTTAACTATTATTGTAATCCAAATAATGTTTTTCATCGGTATCGTCAGTTTCATATTAAGAAAAAATCTGGTGGAAGCAGAGTAATTACAGCTCCGAGAAATCGCAGCTTTATGATGATGTTGCAAGCTGTAAACGAGATCCTAAAAGCCATATACTCTCCTTCCGATTATGCAATGGGCTTTACCGAAGGTAGATCAGTAGTTACCAATGCTACCATTCATAAAGGTCAAAACTATATATTCAATATTGACCTGAAAGATTTTTTTCCTAGCGTTGAACAATCCCGCGTATGGAAACGGCTTCAACTAAAACCATTCAATTTTTCAAAGCAAATGGCAAATATTATTGCAGGTCTTTGTTCTATGCGTCAAGTAAAAGACGTTATTGACGAGACAAAGGAACACAATAATGACAAAAAATTCAAATATGTTTTGCCACAAGGTTCTCCTGTTTCTCCAATTATTACTAACATGATATGTGATACATTGGATCGCCGTTTGGCGGGATTAGCGCGCAGGTTTGGACTTCACTATTCCCGATATGCCGATGATATTACTTTTAGTTCAATGCATTATGTGTATGCCTCTAATGGTAAATTTCGTACAGAACTGTGTCGCTTGATTACAGAACAAGGCTTTACCATAAATGAAGACAAAACCCGGCTTCAGAAACTTGGCGCACGCCAAGAGGTAACTGGAATCATTGTCAGCCAAAAGCTTAATGTTACTAAAGAGTATGTAAGAGATATTCGCAGTATACTTTACATTTGGGATAGATATGGATATACGGCAGCAATAGCCCAGTTCCTCCCTAAATATACGGCAGCTAAAGGTCACGTCAAAAAAGGGAACCCGGATTTGCAGAATGTAATTGATGGAAAACTTATGTATCTAAAAATGGTGAAAGGTGATGAAGATTCTGTATACACTAGACTATATTCTAAATTCCAATCACTCATTCAACGAGATACATCTTCAGAGAAAACAAACTCTTACGGGATCTCTTATGTAGAAACCACAACTGTCTCAAAATTTGAACAAATAAATAAGACTACTATTAATTTTGTTCAAGATGGAGACGGAAAACGTCACGCTGAATTTACTTTGGGCGGAAAAAAACAATATGCCACTTTTATGACTATCGTGAAAACAGATGAGATAAAGGACAATCTTGCAATATCGAATTGCCGGAATCCCAAAGGGGAAATGTTCTGGCTTATTCATAAAGTCGATAAAGTTACAGTCCCGGCCAAACCAATAATTAATATCGATGAGTTAAATAATGACTTAGATACACTATTGAACCTGCCACATGGATGAGAAAATCAAATCTACTGTACATAAAATAAAGCTTTTGGCAGAACAAAATCCGGAGTTTTATCAAGAAATGCAGAAACTGTTTGGCAAAACGGCTTCTGCTTCTGATGTTAATATGAACTTAAATATTTTTTCAGATATTGCAGCGATTAGATCTGCCTTGGAAATAAGAGCCAATGCTAGTATAACATATAGCTTTGTCCAAAATCCAAGGCTGCGTGATCAACTCATCATTGATAATCTTAGGATGGAAAACGCTGCTTTAAACTTACAGGATCCAGAAGCTGACCGCTTCTATGTATTCTGTGTCAATGCGTTTTACCAAGTTGAGAATATTCTTAATTATTTTTATCATACAGTCTTTCCAGAAGTTGAATCATTACTAAAAGAAATTGAAGATGCTACACAAGATGAAAAAAATGATTTCAGATTTAGACGTACTGGAAAGGAACAGAATGTAGGTAGTATTCCTATTGCTCATAAGTTGAATGCATTTTTCAATTCTTACTTGCCAGAAGAAGGCTCTTTGAAATGGTCTATAGGTACCCTTAGGCAAGTTAGAAATGAAGGAGAACATAGATGCGACATTATTAGACAAGAAAAAGATGAGAACAATAATTTATATAAATTCTTCAAGTCCAAAACTTTTAATTATGTAAGGATTGACCTTATTAAGTTTGTTAATGCTATTGAGTATAAGTTGAAAAATCCAGACACAGAAGAAAAAATAGAATCTGTAATTAAGTCAAAATTGCCCAGTGCATGTTATGTGTTATTGAGAGAAAAAAGTGTACTACTCCCTAATAAACTATATGCCAAGATTAAGCATCTTGATAATGGCGCTAAGATTACTCTAACTATTACTGGTAATAAAATAAACGATGTGAACGAATTATAGAATTGAATACGTTATAATATATATGAGAACGGTAAGACGATATTCTGCGATAGCTAAATGATACGTCCCGTTAATCCAACAACAGCTCAAGATATATGAAATACGTTCTAATTTGGGCTTGATTTAACTTGCTAACAACTGGCGAAGAAGTCTCTCCGTCATTCATAACCAATTGAAAATTAGATAATATCATCGTCTGTTTAACTTGCCGGTAATTTGCTGGCAAGTTAAAATAGGGACGAAAATCCCTCCTTATTGTATGGTTGTATAGAATGCTTCACGTGACACAATATACAACCAACCCTAATACCACCGTATAAACGAGCAAAAATATCACCAAGACTTTCATCCAGAAATCAGAGAACCAAACACCTTCATTCCGTCTGAGAATTTTGCGCATATTGGATTCATGCTCCGTTAGCATCTTCATCTGTTCGGAGTGGTGACTCCCCAATACAGTTTTCCATGCTTTGACAGCTTGGTTTAAGAGTTCTTGAAGCTGGGCAAGATGTTCTGACCTTATGGTTGCCTTAAACTGCGTGTCTCGTTCTGCTTTTACAATCGCATTGCAAATGCCGTTGATGATATTGCCAGAACTATCAATCGCAGCCTTCAATATCATTGCAGCATCATGCTCTGCTTTAATAGCATCTTGAAGGTCTTGATGGATTTTTACCAATGCGTCCTTTGCTTCACGCACTTCTGCAAGTCGTTTGTCTGCGTCCTGCTTTTCAGCCTCTATCTCATGGTTGATTTCTGCCTTTTCCAACATATCATCAACGTTTATTGATGGAGTTCTTGATTTGCCAATTCCCATGATTTCTGTCTTTTAATGATTCGTTTATCTGTGAAGTCCTTTCCTGCGCTTACACATATTGTTTGCCATTCTTGCACAGCGGCGTGCCCATTCAAGTTCATCCTCGTCTTTGTCCAGTCCCCAGCCACTAGTGTCAGAACCGCCACCGCCACTTGAAGCCGCCATACTTGTAGCAGCATCCAAATATCCGGCAAAGAGCAAAAGAGCCGTGTGCTGTATCTCTTCGATCTTAGCCAACGGATGGGCTTCCTCCAAAGAACAATTCTGCCGGATGATATTGTCTGCGGCTTCGGATATTTCGACAAGGAAACTGTGATATTCGTCTGTCACTATATTGTAATGCTTCATAACAGATTGTGGAGGGGTGATTGGCTGTATAGCAGGAGTCATATTGGCTGTCCGTGTTTGTTGGGAAATCGGCTTTGTTGGCTCAGATTTCCTTTCCAACGGATGTAGTTTTGCCCAAGTAGCCTCAATCTTTGATGGAGTCAGATTACGTCCAATACCCAACATGGATGATTTATAAATGGAGTTGCCACGTTTGATGGAATAACCATAAACTCCGCCACCTTCTTTTTCTTGCAGGTGTACTTTGTAGCCTTGTTTCACCAGTTCCGCTTCGTATTGCCGCCAACTGAATTTGTCCATCGTGCGTAGTATCTCCATGCAGCTGTCTGAAATTTCTGCCCTATGCCGGATGCCTATTTCTTCAGACTGCACCCAGCCCCGTCTCTCGTTGATGATGTTCGCAGCCATGACAGCTCTCTCACCAATCTTATGGCTGTCATTGACTTTACCGTCCATATCTACACGATTGGCGTCAATGTGCAAGTGGAGAATGCCACTTTTAGAATCACGATGCAGGGCGACTATGTATTGCGATCCTTTAAGGTTGGTCTGCTTTGAAGATGCCCGTTTGGTTTTGCCGGAGAGGTCAATGGAATCAAACACGCGGATGAACTCATTTGACAAACTTGCCCAATCGTCCATTGTCCATCCTCGACTTTCTTCCTCGGATGGGGAAATCTCAATTCTTATCACATTCCTGCCAAGCGGTCTGCCCTTGTTGATATTCTCGGCAAACTTTCTCTGTATGAGCATCATCCGTCCGTACATTGCTTCCGGTGAGATATTATCGGGCAAGAGATTGGCTTTGACTATATCCGCTTTCTCCTTGTTGACGGAATACCTTATGGCATTTGCACCATGCGATATGGTAGAGGCTTTTGCTATCATAACGAATGAGGGAATTTATTCAGTAAGGTAATTTTCTATCTGGCTCCAGCGATTGATGAGTTGAGTAGCGGCTCTCATCCATTGTTCTACAAATCGGGTATCGCTGAAATACATGGCCCGTTTGTCTGCTTGGATGGATTTCACAGCTGCTGCAATACGGATAAGGTCGCCCCTTGCATCCGTCAAGCTGCACAAGGCTTCCACTTCACGATCAGACAACCGTTGCCGTGGGTGTTGTCCTAAGGCGGTGCGGCGCACGTAGTCGCTCATGGACAAGCCGCAGGTCTTGGCAAGTTTTGCCGCTTGGATATATTCCTGTTCCGTTACCCTGGCTTCAAGACGCAGGGTACGTCTCACGACTTTCTTGTCGTTCATTTCATCAACTTCCTTGTCGCTATTCTTTTTCTTCTTCTTCATGCTTTTGTAATACTATGGATGAAACATCAATTCGAAAAAGGTCAGCACGGTGGGAGCTTGCGACTGCCGAACTATGCCTATGTGGTACGAATAAGCGAAGCGAATTTGTGCGACATAGGAACTTCTTGCAATACTGCATACAACAGCTTCGGACACACCACCTTCTTGGTACGCCTATATCTGGTTGTTAGCCGAAACATCTCCGCCGAAATCTTCCGTTGCCGCAGTCTGTGGGTAAACTGAAACAGAAGGGAAAGAAGAATAGGGAGAAAACAGTTTGTTTTCATCTGATATAACAGGCGTATCCTCTCTTTCATCAGGTCGGTCTTTCAGTCGGACATAGAAAGGGTTGTCTATGCGGTTGCCATCTAGCATCCATGCTGATATACATTTCAACGTATGGATGCTTGTCCGATTGCTTTGTGCGGATGCGACAATTCCTAACTGGTTCATCTTGTCAAGCACACGGGATATGGTCTTTTTGTCATAGCCCAACCTGCTGGACAAATCCACTTCTGATAGAACGGCTTGCCCTATCTGCAAAGCCGTGGAGAAACCTTTTATGGCATACTCGGTCTCTTTTAATACGACCGCTTCAATCAGTTGGTGTAAAATCTTCATGCGGTCAATGCCGTATTTGCTTCCTGCCAGATATATAAGTTGCTCTGCTGAAAGCACTATACAATAATTCAAGTTTGTTTTCATCATCTATCTGTTTGAAGATATTTTATAAATGGTGCAGCCAAAGGAGAAGGTCAGCGGTGTATTCCACATCCTCTCTCCGGCATATAATACTCTTTGTCGTATGCGATATGGTCAAGTACGTCTTGCAGTCTGTCAAGCTGGCGACTATCCAATACACGGATGGCGGTAATGGTAATTTTCTGTGAAGCGATACGGCGGTGCTCGCAGTTTTGCTCCGACATGCTGCCATCTCCATCTGCATAGACGCTCTGCAGATAGTCGTTCACAGCTTCGGTCTGTACCCTGCTTGGATATGCTGTGGGGTAACGGTCTTGAATATACTCCACCATGTGGCTGACCGCGTTTGCCAGTAGCGGTTCACGATTTTGTAGCTGTTTGACAAGTTCTTCTTTTCTCATGTTTTCAATTATTTTGTCCCATGTCCCAAGCATTTCTTATAACTTTCTTTTTTACCAGTCTTTTGTTTTCATTCTTTTGTTAAGGGAAAAAGGGCCAAAGGGACAGTTGTTTTTCTTTTCCCTTAGTTTGAGATTTAGAATGGCAAATCCTGTTCACTGGGTAATGCAGGACTGGCCTCTTCGCTTGGTACGTCCACTCTCACCCACGGATGCTTTGTCCGTCCGGTTTTGTCGCAATAAGCTGGATGCAAGCCTTTGACCTTTTCCTGATCACTCCGTTTCCAATTAAGAATCATGGACATCAGACGATTAATATATTGCGAAGTGTATTTTGCAGGATTACGTCTGACTAAGTCATTAGGCATTTCCTCTATAATCTGCCGGGCGCAAACCATGTTGAGTGTGGTCATTGTTGAATTTGGCTCTGAGTATGCTCCCTTTTGATAAGCCAGTCGGATAGGGATAGTCCAACTTGCATATTGGATGGGAATCTCACGTTCCAGATACATTTCCAAATCTTCCATGATGGGGTCAACAAGGATGTTGGAATGTTGCACCTGTACCTCGTTGGCTTGAATTTCCATATCTGGTGTCAAGTAAAGTTTCATTCCTTGCTGGTAATAGGCGTATGCTTCTGCCCAAAGCTGAGGGACAACATGTTGCAGTGCATCCAGCCATTCTGAAACATGCCCATTGCCTTTAACCGGAATTATCCACCAGCGGCGGTTTCCGTTGTCACCTTGCAGGAAGTTCGTCTCGTTGGTTGTAGCCGCAAAGACATTGTGCCGCATAAACTCCACAACCTTATGTCCGTATGCAGGACGCATATAGTCACTACAACGGCTTAAGAAAGCTTTGGCAGCCTCTGCGTCATTCGCCCGTTTCAAACCGTTCAGTTCACTGATTTCAATAATCCAACCATTGGTTATGGTTTCTACCTTCTCCTTGTCGCCGCTTGCAAAAGAGAACGAATCGTTAAACCACTTCCCGCTGATGGTCTTGAAAAAGGTACTTTTCCCGATACCTTGCGGACCCGGTAAAGTCAGCACGTTGTCGAACTTGCAACCGGGGTTGAAAACCCGGGCAACAGCCGCCACGAACCATAATTTTGTCTGTTCCTTAACAAGCGGCGTGTCCTCAGCTCCCAAATAATCAATGAGGGTCGTGGCTATGCGAGGATATCCGTCCCATGTTTCTTGGGTGATAAAATCCTGTACCGGGTTAAAACTCCGTTCTGAAGAGGTCGTTTTTAGCATTTCGAATACTTTATTCTGTGTCAGGTGCAATCTGTATGTCCTTTCCAAATAGTCCTGTATCTTTCCTGCTGACTCCTCATCAACCTTGTTGCCATTGACGTTGCGAAACAAAGGGCTGAAACATACATCGTCTTGACAAAAGGTGTCATACTTTATCAAACTCAAATTCTCGTCCAGCGTAAAAATGAGTCTAAGGTTGCTGATGGAGCGAGTAAAGTTCCCATTATTGTCTGTTGACAGATCCTTTTTCCAATTCTCTTCCATACCGCTATTCTTTGATGCGGATGCCACCTGATTCCTTTGCCAAAGACAGTGCAAGGTCTGCGTCCACAACGATTTTTCTTCCTATCTGCGTGATAGCCTTATCTATGATGCCGCTCTTCTTAATGCGGTTAGCCGTGGGTACGCTACACCCGAACACACGGGCGATACCCTCTATGCCATAGAAGTTACCCTTGGGTGCCACTTGGGATGTGGACTTCTCGGTGGACTCTACATATTTTGCAATGAGAAAGCAAAACTCTTCGCCAGTCATCATGGCGATGGGCTTTTGAAGTAATTGGTTGAGATTGAATCTTTCTTCCATACTTTTACTTGTTTAGTTATTAGATACTTTAAGTCTCGGTTCAACTCTGTAAAACCGATATCACAAGCAAAAGTAGTGTATGAAACTCTGCGTATCGGTCGGTTTATTTATAGCTTAATTTTACCGACCGTTTTTCAACAGATGTTTGCAGATGAGTATTGCGAATAGTCGGATTTCCCAACTACCCGTTTCCCATAAAATAGTCTGTCCATCGGTCTATTGTTCGTTTTGCCTTAGTATAACTGCTTCCTCTTTGTGGTGAGTCCAGAATCATATCCTTGATTTCACCATACCGCTTCTGGGGTATATCGTGTCCGTAATGTTGTTGAGAGAACTGTTCTATGGCACGATGGAATGTCATGTATCTTGTAGATGCCTTTATTCTGTCCGCATTAACCAACGATTTCAATAGATAAGCAAGACTTATGTCCTCTGCGTTCTCTTCAAGAAATGAGCGGATGCCTTGCTTGATTCGTTCCTTATTCCCAACGAGGATATCATCCAATGATTGCATAACCTTTTTGTTCCCACGTCTGCCTTTGACTTTTCGCAAGGCAAACATCACTTCCTTCCAGATCTCCGGATTACAGGCTTCTGCTGTATCTTCCCATCCGGCTTTGTTTTCAATCCCCATTTCTATGCTTTTATGAACAAGCAAAGTAACACATGATTTTATCAGAATCATATCGCCATTGTCAACCTCTCCACTGTTAAGCAAACGGTCGAGCAATTTAATCATACGTGAAAGACCGTGGTCAAATACCACGAAATAGTACATGCAATAAGCTAAAGTATCCTTTTTCTCCATCATATAATCGTACAGATTAGCCATAATCTCACCAACAAACACGGCATGGGACAGGAGAATGATTCGGAAGATGTACACGATGGACTGATATACCATCTTCCTTTCCAGCTTGCTCAATAGATAGCATCCTTTGCTGTTCCTCATAAGTATATCCAACTGCCCTATCAAATAAGATTTTGTTACCTGGGGTAGACGATTCCAAATTTCAATAGGTGTCTCGGAATGAACCGTCAGTAATTCTGACTTTGGGGATGTGAGCAACTCTACCGTACCCGTTTTTACGTTGACACCTATCCACAGCCGTTTGTTGGTGATGCATTGGGCTATAATATCTGTATACTTGCCAGCCCATTGTTGATTGGCTATATGCTGTACATCTCTACCGTTCATGAAATCAGAAAGCCAATTATACAGCATCAAGGCTTCTGGCGGTGTACATTCCTGCATCATCTGATACATATCCATCAAAACAGATAAGTTTCCCTTGCCTACAGCATCCATGCGCTTGCAGAAATCGGCATACAATTCTTCATTGGCGGATTTCCAAGCACGGATAGCCATATCAGCGCAATCCTTTCTTGTGAAGTAGTTTTTTATTCTCTCTATGAACATGTCTCAAACCGTTTTATAGTCGTGTAAACAATTTAGCTAATTCCTCCGTGGACATGTTCGCCAGCTTTGCCAATAATAGCTCTCTTTCAGAGGTCTTTGCTAGATTCAACAGTTTCGAGTTATTCTCCATTTGAATGTCCAGAGGATAATGCTCAATGTATATTTGGGTGATTGCATGATCTGAAGATGCGTGCCCCATGCTTTCAGAGATATAATCCATGTCTACTCCCGCATTATGCAGGTTGGTGGCAAACGAGTGTCGGCACCATGTACCGGACGGGCAGATGGACTTATCCCAGTGTAGTGCTTCATGGCAAATTTTAATAACACGGTCTTTTACGTTTGAGTTTTCCTGCATGGTATATTTACGGCGCAATTCTTCTGTTTCTGCACCTTTTAATATATGCGGGAAAACCAAACCACCCCGAGTCGGAGGTGCTGCCACTTCATCTAACACATATTGTAAAGGAGGGATGATAGGAACGATTACCTCTGAACCGTCGGCACTCCTCCGGGAAGTTTTCTTTCGGTTGAAACGGAAGGCCTTGCCGTCCGTCTGGTAATAGTAGTTATCATAAGTCAGTCGCCCTGCATCAGCCATATTGAAACCATTGCATAGATATTGAGCAAGAAACAATCCCAACGAGTAGTGAGCCCGTTTGGTATATTCTTCCGTCCAATGTTCGGGATATTTCTTTGAGACGAAAAGGTTATATAGTTCCGTCATCTGACTGACGTTCAGAAAGCTCTGTTTGCGCTTCGCACTTTTGGGAATACTCACAAGCCCTTTCTCTTTCTTATTGGAGAAAGGATAAGGAACATCTTTAAGGAAGCCCTCGTGTATGCAACGATTCCATACAGCACGGCAGCAACGCAGATAGATTCCAGCTGTCGTATCACTGATTTTTCCAACGATTGTTCCATTTTCATCTTTTACTCCATTGTGCATGCCCTCCTTCCATATCTGGAGCTCTGCGGCACTGATGCAGAATCCTTTGACCATATCCGTGCCGAGTATCTTTCGGAATGACTTGAGCGCACATTCGTAGCTCTCTGCCGTGGTAAAACGCACACCTCCATCGTCTGTGCGCAACTCATGAATAATCAGTTCCCATATACCAATAAAGGATTGCGGTGTAGTTGTCCCCTCATGGGATAGCACCGTTCCTTCGCCCATGATACATTGACGTACCATTTCAAATGTCAGGATGCCACCTTTGTTCAGGTTCATCAAAATCTCTTTGTATTTGGGGACAAAGGTATCTTTCCACTCTTTTTGAAGTCTGTAGTTCTCACTCTTGCATTTAGCCGCATTACAAATGTCTGAGAACTTCTTTTCTGTGAAAGAACTTCCAACGGTGAGATAAAAGCACTTGCGGTCTATCGTAAAACGGAGAGATAATGGAAACTCGCACGCGTTTTTTCTGCGAGTGCGTGAATCCAATACGATAGAAACAGAACAGTTCCGTTCCTTGAAAAGCGACATGGATTTGGTCAGTTTTTCCATTGCATTCATTGTTTATGTTCAACATAACCTCTGAATACAGACGCTTTGCAATGTGAGGCATACATATACAAAACACTGCATATAACCACAGAGTTCCTATCCTTAAGCGGATACAAAACATTGTTGTTATATGCAGCGGTGCAATCTCGTTGCCTTCTGTCGCTGACTGGTAACCGGGCTTATGCTAATCGATCTCAACCCCTGAAGCAACTCTCACGTTTCGTTTGTCATAGAGTACCCTCCGACTGGTACTCTCTCTACGCATTGATTCATCGGAATGGGATAACCCTCCCACGATGGTTTGGCAAACTCACTTTTCTTTTTCAAGAAAGAGCACCACCAAGGTCATGGCTTGCCACAAATGCATTACGCAATACAAAAGTACAATATTATTCTATTAATCAAGATGCAAATGGGATATATTTGAGTTTATTTAACCGCCAATCATCGTCATATTAACAACATACCTTAATAAAGGTGTTATAGGATTGCACGGAGTTTCACGGAAGTTCTATGCGTAAACACAGCCAACTCAAACCGTTTGTTTACGCATTGTTTACGCAAACAAAGAAAAAAGCACCTGCGATTGCTCGTAAGTGCTTGATTTTAAGAGTGGACCAGCCTGGGCTTGAACCAGGGACCTCCAGATTATGAGTCTGTTGCTCTAACCAACTGAGCTACAAGTCCGTGCTCACAATTTCTTGTTAGCAGTTGCAAAAGTAGTATATTCTCCTGAAACTTGCAAGATTTAGCGCCCAAATTTTGATAAAAAGATTTAATTCCCTAATTCGTAAGGATATAAATTGTATTTTTGTGCTCCATTAATTAATTCTGCAAAGCCATATGGCACAAAAAAAACAGGAAACAGCCCTAACAGGGCTTTCGGACAAAGAAGTCCTTATCAGTAGGGAGAAACATGGGACTAACCTCCTGACACCTCCCAAACGTCCCTCCATGTGGAAACTTTATCTGGAAAAGTTCCGCGACCCGGTTATACGTATTCTTTTAGTCGCAGCATTCTTTTCTTTAGTGATTTCCATTATTGAAAATGAGTATGCGGAAACAATCGGTATTTTCTTTGCTATCTTTCTGGCAACTGGTATCGGATTCTACTTTGAATACGACGCAAACAAGAAGTTCGACTTACTGAATGCTGTAGGTGAAGAAACACCAGTCACAGTTATCAGAAATGGGAAAGTACGGGAAATTCCTCGTAAAGAGATTGTAGTGGGTGATATTGTAGTGCTGAATACAGGTGAAGAGATCCCTGCCGACGGAATCTTGCTGGAAGCTATTTCCCTGCAAGTGAATGAATCCAATTTGACAGGAGAATTGATGGTCAACAAAACTATCAATGAAGAACTATTTGATGAAGAGGCCACTTACCCCAGCAATGAGGTGATGCGTGGCACCACAGTGGTTGACGGACATGGAATAATGAAGGTAGAACGTGTGGGAGATTCCACCGAAATAGGAAAAGTAGCACGTCAGGCTACCGAACAAAGTGAAGAAGAAACTCCATTGAATATCCAATTAACCAAATTGGCCGGTTTCATCGGAAAAATTGGTTTTACTATCGCCACGCTCACCTTTATTGTTTTTACAGCAAAAGATCTTTACTCCTACCTCAACGTAAATGAAATAACTGACTGGCATGGGTGGATGGCAATTGCCCGCATTGTACTGAAATACTTCATGATGGCTGTCACTTTAATTGTAGTAGCCGTTCCTGAAGGCTTACCGATGAGTGTCACTTTAAGTCTTGCACTGAATATGCGCCGTATGCTGAAAACCAATAACCTGGTACGTAAAATGCATGCTTGCGAAACAATGGGTGCCATTACTGTGATTTGTACCGACAAGACAGGTACATTGACACAAAACCTGATGCAGGTACATGAAGCGAAGCTTGATGCTACCAAAGCAGATTTAATAGCCGAAGGTATCAGTGCCAACTCTACAGCTTTCCTTGAAGAAACAGGAGAAAGCAAAAAACCATCCGGAGTGGGTAACCCTACTGAAATAGCCTTATTGCTTTGGCTGAATGAACAAGGCAAGAACTATTTGGAACTACGTGAAAATGCAAAAGTAATCAATCAACTTACTTTCTCTACAGAACGTAAGTACATGGCTACATTAGTAGATTCACCTATTCAACAGAAAAAGGTACTCTATATAAAAGGAGCTCCCGAAATTGTAATGGGAAAATGTAACCTCTCTCCTGAGGAACTGACTCATTACAATGCCGATTTGCTGGCCTACCAGAACAAGGCAATGCGTACCTTAGGGTTGGCTTACAAATTTATTCCTGAAAACTCCGGCAATGATTGTGCCGAACTTGTCAATGAAGGAAATATGATTTTCCTAGGTATCGTAGCTATTAGCGACCCTATTCGTCCAGATGTACCGGAAGCCGTACAAAAATGTCAATCGGCAGGTATCGGTGTGAAAATTGTTACAGGAGACACTCCGGGAACAGCTACTGAAATTGCTCGCCAAATAGGGCTATGGAAACCTGAAGATACAGACCGGAACCGCATAACAGGGGTAGAATTCGCCGCATTAAGCGATGAAGAAGCTTTGGACCGCGTACTTGACTTGAAAGTTATGAGTCGTGCACGTCCTATGGACAAGCAACGTTTGGTCCAACTATTGCAACAAAAAGGAGCCGTAGTAGCAGTAACCGGAGACGGAACAAACGATGCCCCGGCACTGAATCATGCTCAAGTAGGTCTTTCCATGGGAACCGGTACATCAGTGGCCAAAGAAGCAAGTGATATCACCCTACTGGATGACTCGTTCCATAGTATCGCCACCGCAGTAATGTGGGGCCGCTCTCTTTATAAAAACATTCAGCGCTTCATCGTATTCCAGCTGACTATCAACGTGGTCGCTTTAGCCAGTGTTTTATTAGGGGCTTTCTTTGGTACAGAACTACCATTAACAGTAACACAGATGCTTTGGGTAAATCTTATCATGGATACTTTTGCCGCCATGGCTTTGGCATCTATCCCCCCCAGTGCCGATGTCATGAATGAAAAGCCACGCAAAACCGACGACTTCATCATCACTAAGGTCATGCGCAAAAATATACTAGGCGTAGGCTTCTGCTTCCTTGCTATACTGATGACATTAATTGTCATTATCAAACAGATGCCAGCAGATTTAGTAGGACAAGCTTTAACGCAATTTTTCACAATCTTCGTGATGCTACAATTTTGGAATCTGTTCAACGCCAGTGTTTTCGGGACCAACCATTCTGTATTTAAGGACTCCCGTCATGCATTGGGTATGCTGAGTGTAGCTATCATTATTTTGGTCGGACAAATTCTAATTGTCGAATTCGGAGGTAAAGTATTCCGTACCGAACCTATGGATTTTATTACTTGGATTTATATTATCGCAGGAACGTCATTCGTATTGTGGATTGGTGAAATTCACCGTTGGATAAAACGAATACAGAAAAAAAACTAAGAAAGAGAATTAAGCACATAAAGAGTTATGGACAGTAAGATTAAAAATGTCGTTTTTGATTTAGGAGGAGTATTAATAAATCTGGATTTTGACAATTGCCTGAATGCTTTTCGCAAAGCAGGATTCCAAGATATCGAGAAACAGGTATGCCAGTTCAAGGGAAAAGGTTTCTTTTCCCTATTTGAATTAGGTGAGATCAGTCCGGAAGAATTCCGGTCAGCCATTCGCAAGGAGGCCAGCGAATCGCTGACCGACCGTAAAATTGATGATATGTGGAACCTGATGCTACTTGATATTCCTCGTGAGAAGCTGGACTTATTACTAGAATTGCGCGAACACTATATGGTTTATCTGCTTAGTAATACTAATCGGATACATTGGGAGTATGCCTGCGAGCAGATGTTCAGTTATCGAGGTTTCCGCGTAAATGATTTTTTTGAAGATACTTTTCTGTCTTTCGAGATGCATAAAGCCAAGCCCGAAAAAAACATTTATGAGCAAATGATGAAAGAGGCAAACATCCTGCCTGAAGAAACGTTCTTTATAGACGACTCGGAAGCTAATTGCCAGGCAGCTATGTCACTTGGTATACAATCCCATCACTATCATATTGGAGAAAATTTAAGTTCACTTTTTGAATAATGGAAATAATATCAGATATAAACCATCAAGTATTACCCCCTTCAGTTGCCACTATCGGCTTCTTTGACGGGGTGCATCGTGGACACCGCTTTCTTATCAATCAAGTAAAAGAGGTCGCAGACAAGGATGGATTATATTCTGCATTGGTCACTTTTCCTATGCATCCCAGACAAGTGATACAAACCACTTATCATCCACAACTGCTCTCTTCACCCAAGGAGAAACTTGAGTTACTGGAAACAACGCAAGTAGATTACTGCCTCCTTCTTCCTTTTACACAAGAACTTTCGCTGCTTTCGGCCCGGGAATTCATGCAGTTACTACGTAACAAATTCAATATTCACACCTTAGTTATAGGCTATGACCATCGTTTCGGCCACAACCGCAGTGAAAGTTTTGAAGATTATTGCCGTTATGGCGAGGAATTAAATATATATATGGTACGCGCGCGAGCTTATACAGACGGAGAGGATAAAATCAGCTCCTCAGTCATCCGTCAGCAGTTAAAAGAAGGCAAAGTAAGTCAGGCTGCCCAATTTCTAGGGTACAACTATTATCTGGATGGAACGGTGGTAGATGGCTACAAAGTAGGCAGAAAAATAGGGTTCCCCACAGCTAACTTGCAAGTGGATTGTAGCGACAAATTAATTCCCTCGGAAGGAGTTTATGCAGTATACGTGTATGTGGAGGGGAAAAAATGGGCAGGAATGTTGAACATAGGACACCGCCCTACTATCAATAATGGCAACAATGTAAGTATCGAGGTAAACATCCTCAATTTCTCGGAGGATATCTACCACAAAGAAATGCGCATAGAGTTCGTAAAGTATCTTCGCCCTGAAGAAAAATATGGCACAATAGATGAGCTCATCGCCCAAATGCACAAAGACAGGGAGGAAACCGCTAAAATTCTTCTTTAATATGACGAAAAAAAGCAAGTGCACTTACTTTTCCGAAAAAATATATAAGTGGTTTTCTTCCCGAAAGATGTAACCTCCCCCTTCCGCCCCTCTCTTCTCGCATAAAAAACGTTTCTTCATTCATTTTTGTCTTATAAAGGATATATTTTTATCGTTTTTCGATAATTTTTTCTTGTTTTTCTTTTGTAGTATCAAAATAAGATGTACATTTGCATATCGATAAACGATAAATGAATATCGAAAAACAAGAAAGAACAAACACAAACTTTTAAAACACAAAGTAAAATGAAAAAGTCAGTATTTAAATCAGGTTTAGTAGCAGCAATCGCAGTAGTAATGATGAGTTGTACAACAACAGCAAACGCACAAACAGGAAACACGAAGTACATCTACGGTCAAGACGGCACAAACACAACAGTGTATACACTGAATGAAGACGGCAAAACATTGACACGCAAATTGAAGTATGAGTACAAACACGATGAAAATGGTCAGGTAATTGAGAAAAAAGCCTATCGCTGGGATGCTTATCGGGAACTGTGGAAACCGGCTTATTTACTTACAGTAACTCCCGGAGCGTATGAAACCAAACTCAACTATGCCGAATGGAACGTCAAGGAAAGCGCCTTCAACAACAACAAACAACAAAGTATTTACCGTGAAGACAGCAACATAAATTTGCTGGCCGACACACAAGACAAGAAATAATGGAAGCACAAACTCAAAAGAACAGTATAACCAACCGATGGCAAACCATCGGAGTGTGTATTGGAATGATTATCGGATTTGTATATCCATCAATCGGTCTAGCTCTGGGTATGCTCATGGGAATAGTTTTTGGGAAACTCATTCTGGTTAAAATTCCATTAAATACCCCTCTAGCACAAAGAGCACAACAAAAGTCCGAGATTATCTTTCTTTTAATATTGTTCATCCTATTCATTGAACATTGGTACGTTCCTTGTAAACAAGCCATTGCAAATTTAATAAACTGATAAAATAACAACTTTAAAATACATCAAGATGAAAACATTAAAACGCATTTTAGCCGCAACAACCTTACTGGTAACACTCGGTTTCGCCTCCGAAGCCAATGCACAAGTCCCTTTAGAAAACTTCTTCAAGAATCCTGAAAAAGCGGGATACCAAATCTCACCGGATGGCAAATACTTCTCATATATGGCTCCGTATGAAAACCGCCTGAACTTATTCGTACAAGAAGTCGGTTCAGACAAAGCAACCCGAATCACTTCAGAAACGGTACGGGATCTTGCAGGAAGCATGTGGGCAAACGGTCATCGGATACTTTATATAAAAGATACTGCCGGCGATGAAAACTTTCAGCTCTACGGAGTCAATGTAGACGGTACTGACTCCAAAGCATATACCGCATTCCCCAAGGTAAGGACAACTATTATTGATCCGTTGGAAAATATCGACTCACTGGTCATCATCGGTCTGAACAAGCGTAATCCACAAGTATTTGATCCTTATCGCTTGAATCTCAATAACGGCGAACTGACCCAATTAGCTGAGAACCCCGGAAACATACAAGGATGGATGACTGACCATAACGGAAAACTGCGTGTAGCCTTAGCTATTGTAGACGGAGTAAATACCCAAATTCTCTATCGCGAAACGGAAGAGCAGCCCTTCCGTCCGGTACTAACTACCAATTTCAAGGAAACGGTAAGCTTTGCCACCTTCACCCCCGACAATAAAATGGTTTATGCCCTGACCAACATCGGACGGGACAAGACCGCCCTCGTCCTAATGGATCCGGCTACTTGTGAGGAAAAAGAAGTACTTTACACCAATGATAAATATGATATTTCCGGATTAGGCTATTCTGAACTGAAAAAGAAATTAATCTCTGTATCCTGTACCGGACACAAAGGTACTATCCGTCATTACTTCGATAAAAACGAAGAAGCTATCCGCACCAAGTTGGAACAGAAACTAGAAGGTTATGATATCAACACCACCAGCGAAGATAAAAGCGAAAATATCCGTATTATTTATGCTGGAGGCGACCGCACTTATGGAACTTATTATACCTATAATGTAAAAGAAGACAAACTGACTAAAATAGCTGACTTGGCTCCCTGGATTAAAGAAGAAGATATGGTCCCGATGCACCCCATCACCTATACCAGCCGGGATGGTCTGACCATTGAAGGATACCTCACTCTCCCGAAAGGATACACCATGGAGAATGCCAAAAATCTGCCTGTAGTAGTCAATCCGCATGGGGGGCCGTGGGCACGTGACAGCTGGGGATATAATCCGGAAGTACAGTTCCTTGCCAACCGTGGCTATGCTGTTCTTCAAATGAATTTCCGAGCCTCAACCGGCTATGGACGCAAATTCACCGAACTGGGCTACAAACAATGGGGACAAACCATGCAGAACGACATCACCGACGGCGTAGAGTGGTTGATAAAAAAAGGAATCGCCGACCCGAAACGTGTAGCCATCTACGGCGGAAGCTATGGCGGATATGCAACATTGGCAGGGGTCACCTTTACTCCTGATCTTTATGCATGTGCCATCGACTATGTGGGTGTATCCAACTTGTTCACCTTCATGCAGACTATCCCACCCTATTGGAAACCCTTATTGGACATGATGTATGAAATGGTAGGTGATCCTGTGAAAGATAAAGAAATGATGGAAAAATATTCACCTGTATTTCATGTAGACCAAATCAAAGCTCCTCTCTTTATCGCACAAGGCGCTAACGACCCGCGTGTGAATAAAGCAGAATCCGACCAAATGGTGGAAGCGCTGAAAAAACGCGGTATAGAAGTAGAATACATGGTAAAAGACAACGAAGGACACGGTTTCCATAACGAAGAGAACAAATTCGATTTCTATCGTGCCATGGAGAAATTCCTGGATGCTCACCTGAAAAAATAAATATCATTGAGAGTGTGTCAAAATGAAAACGACCTATCATTTTGACACACTTCCAACCCAATAAAATTTTAAACCAATAAACAGATTATTATGGGACGTGCAATTAAATTGATACTTTACTATCTGGCTTATCAATTACTATTCATTTTTCTAGCAACCGGGACCGATGCCACCATTGCTCTTATCGGCGGAGCAGATATTACAGCCAACTTCCGCCCCGGGACAATGGCAATATCCATCGGTATGTTACTCTCCGCATTAGCCATGACATGGCACTTGGTACATTTCCACTATGTCAAGTTCAATAAAGAGAGTATGTATGAAGTTTCAAAAAAAATCATTCTCTTGTGCATCCCTCTCCTGCTATCCGCACAGTTCATAGCAGGAATATTAAATGAAGCGCTCGATCTGACAGACACTAATCAAGAACTATTTATTTCGATGAGCCATAATATCTTCGGTGTTCTCAGTATTGCTATCGTCGTCCCTATTTTGGAAGAAGTTTTATTTCGTGGAGCTATAGAAGGACATTTACTAAGAAAAGGATGGTCACCTAAATGGGCCATACTGGTTTCCGCACTCATATTCGGGATCATACACGGCAATCCTGCACAAATACCTTTTGCATTTCTCATCGGTCTGCTCTTCGGATGGTTATATTATCGCACCGGAAGTTTAGTTCCAGGTATTGTGGGACACATTATCAACAACTCATTCGGCGCATGGACCATGTTCACAGCCACCCGAGAGGAACTCAGCCAAACGACTATGGAGACCTTGGGCACAACAATCACTTACATTCTCTTAGTACTAGCCATAATCGTTTTTATAGGTATGTATCTCTACCTGAACAAATACTTGCCGAAACCTACCAACATACAAGTCAAAGCTATTAATGAACAAGATATAACCATTTAACAAACACAACCAATCATGAAAAAGAGACTCAATCTTCTCTGTGCCTGCGTACTTATCGGCCTGCTCCTTTCTACTTCCACGGTAATCAGTCTGATGGTTCAAGCCGTCAGTGCCGGGTTTAAAGCCGGATATGAAAGTGTAGAAAAAGGGAAGGAGCTTAACATATCCGACTACAAAATAGTTTGTACGATACCTTCTGACCTATTTGCAGAAACAGGAAGCGTGACAAATCTGAAAAATTCCTCACAGGCTTCCATCAAACCAATCATAAGTTTGATAGAAGCCCCGACAACAGGAAGCAGCCTATCCCGAACGGCGAATGGAATCACTACCTTAATTTCGGTCCTAGCAAGTATCTTCTGCCTGATACAATTTTTCTATTTGATCCGAAATATCAACCGTGGTGACATTTTCAGTTGGAAGAACGTCAAGTTTCTCCGCAAGCTGGGTGTGTCACTGATACTTCTATTCATTTGTTCTTTTACCACCATCATGATCGGGAACTATGAAGCGGCACAAGTTTTGGAACTCAAGGGATGTGAATACTCTAATATATTTGCGTTTTCCGAACCAACCTTTATATTGGGATTCATCGCATTGCTGGTTGCAGAAGTATTCGCTGTTGGATTGAAAATGAAAGAAGAACAAGATTTAACCATATAAAAATCATACGGTATGAAGAAGTTCAGGATATTAGGTATTATAGCCATTATTGCAATCCTTGCAAATTTCATCGGAGGATTGGATGAAGATTGGAAAGATTTCAAAAAGGGATTTGAAGAAGGACAAAGCGGTGCAACAGAGATGTATGAATCCGGACACCACATGATAACCCGTGTCAAACTAAATGTAAAGCCATTATCTGGAACGACAGTCGATTCACTGAACAACAACCGTGTAGATAGTCCACTTCCTTATACAGTAACTGAAATAGAAACGTATGCCAAGCCATCGGCCTGGTATATCCTTGTCATAGGGTTAGCCATACCCGGACTATTCTTTTTTCTAATCGGTTTTTACTCATTAATCCGGCTGCTCATCTCCATCTCACGCCGCAAAGTATTTACACCAGCCAATGTACTACGCCTACGTTGGTTTGCATATACCAGCGCAAGTTTAAAAATTCTCACAGCCATCGGAGAATGGCTAACAGGAAGCGCAGCTATGAATCAAATTAGCATACCGGGTTACAAAATCATCAGCTATGTTGGTTATTCCCCCGACTGGGTGGCAATAATCCTCCCTATCCTCTTTGCCGAGATATTTGCTATCGGAGTAAAAATGAAAGAGGAACAAGACCTAACCATTTAAAAAAGAAAAGTTATGAAAGAAAAGAATACTCTACCCTCAAAAGGGAAAAGCATTTTTTATTTAATGCTTTCCTTGACAACCACTCTGTTTGTAAGTTCATTCATCTATTTCCTTGTGTTACATCCATCGTTGGACAACAAAGCAGTGAGGATATCAATCAACATTGGATGGACTTGCTTCTGTCTGTATGCCTTTAAAAGACTAACACAACGCTACACCTTTTGGTGGCACGCATTAGATGAGAACCCGAATAAATCCCAAAATAACTAACCTATGCCGATTATAGTAAACTTAGATGTAATGATGGCGAAACGAAAGATTTCGCTAGGAGATTTAGCCGAAAAGATAGATCTGACGCCTGCCAACCTCTCCATACTGAAAACCGGGAAGGCAAAAGCCATCCGCTTCTCAACCTTAGAGGCTATCTGCAGGGAACTAGACTGTCAACCTGGAGATATTCTAGAATATAGGGAAGAAGATGAATGATATAAACAGTCACATACACAAACACTCGAACACTATAAAATTCTCTCATCTTCACCCATACACCCCGCAATGAAGCAATTAAAGATTAATTGCTTCATGCGGAGTCTTTTTATGATGCAGTTATAATAAAGTTTTTAACCAAGATTGATATTTCCTCTTTTTCCACTAGGTGGTTAAACCCCTTTCCACTCTGATATAGCATCTTATTTATCAGTCATTTAAAGCCACGAAGTGGTGCAAAAGAGTTCCCAAAATATCCATTCCATCGTTTTTTCCCTCTTATCACATAGCATCTCATCTATTTTCCTCTTTCTTGTTTACAACCATCCTCATCTGCTTTCGGCTATTTGCCACGGATATCATCCTTCTGCTTACTCTCATTTTCAACAACAGTAGCTGTATAATGAATCTTGGCAAATCCAGCAATTATTTTTTCTACCGTGGTTTTATCAGCATCATACTTAATAGTAACCGTTTTATCCGCCAAATTTGTTTCAATTTCTTTTATACCCTTCTCAAAACGAATATTGTTCTTAATCTTGCTCTCACAGTTGGCACAGTGCATCTGAGGATCAGTGTTTAAAACTACAATTTTAATGTCTTTTGCAAAGCAAGTGGCAGTAAAGCAGACAGCTGCCATAATAGCGATTAATTTTGTTCTCATAATCCATTTCTATTTGATTATCAATATATTAGTTTCTATCCCAATTGAAGCGAAAGCCTACATAATACATCGCTCCGTGTACAGGTCCCCAAATCATGGTTGAATCAAAATTTGTCCCCCAAGGATTCGAAGCTCCTACAATCGGATTCTTTTGCTTAAAGTTCGTCATATTCTCTCCTCCCACATAAATAGACCAATGCCGGAACCAGCGAGTAATCTGAGCACTTAACAATTGATAAGACTGGTATCGGGTATTCCACGAAGGAGCACCGTCCGGCAATGTATAAGGGGAGGGCATTCTACCACCACCATTCATCTGCAAAGTCACATCAAATTGCCATAGGCCCAGTGGTGTTTGGTAAGAAGCAGTCAAAAGTCCCTTATATTTTCCGGTAAGAGGACGCTCCAATAATTTCTTATTATAAGTAGTTTTCACATCTGTCAAGCGATAAGCTGCAGTTAATGTAAAACCCTTAAAAAAAGGATAAGTTGCCTCGGCTTGAAAAGTATGAGAATAAGACTTCCCTTCCAAGTTAGCAAAATGTACAATGTGGGGGTCCGTATCCAAATCAATAATCATTTGACGCCTAAAATCAGTGTAATAGTATTCGGTATTCACATTCAAGGTTTTACCGAATACCGGAATATAAAATGAAGAGCTGAAACCATAATTCCATGCTTCTTCCTGATCCAAATCATTATCTATCTTTACTTTACGACTGCTGGCAAGTAAATAATTGTTCTCCGCCAACACATGATTAGTGCGATATCCTTTGCCTACAGACACACGTAGGTTCACCCAATCATCAGGAGCATATTTGATATGAGCACGCGGAGTAACAAAGGTACCATATATATCACTATGATCAGCACGAATCCCTCCCATAAGAATAATTTTATCCTTCCAATTATACGTATACTGCACATAAGCACCAGGCACGGTCTCTTTCTCCTTTCCATATAATAAACCTGTATCATCATTTTCTAAACGATAGGTCTGATTGAAATAATCATAGTTCAAACTTAACCCTGCAGAAATACTGTTACGCTCATCGAAATTCGTTTCGAACATTAATGAAGTATACAAATTCTTCTGGTCCACATTATATAATTTATAACCGTATCCTGCATCCTGCTTATGCAAAGATCCCGAGAGAATCAAAGCCAAGTTAGTTCCCTTTTCCTTATCAAAAATATAAGCATTTTTAGTAAATGCCTCATAACGATCCGTATGGATACCTATTTTATAAAGTTCCCTACCTACAAAGCCACCAACAGAATTATCCACATGTAAATGAGTAGCTTGTCCGCTTGTACGATCCTCTTTCATTGCTTTGACAGAAGCCTGAAATACATACTGATCTCCCATCCAAGCCCAACGGTTCTGAAGATTATATTGCTCTACTTTAGGCATATCCAAGAATCCATCTCCATTATCATCATGCGACCTAGTACTATTCTCATAATGTGCCAATACTCCAGTACTCAGTCGGCTATTCAAATGTACATTAGCATCAAAATTAGCCTCATACTTCTCTTTACTGCTAGCAAAAAGATTGACATTCAAGGACTGGGTAGTTTGAGGCTTCTTAAATTCAACATTTATCTGTCCGGTAATCGCCTCATAACCATTCTTTACAGATGAACTACCCTTGGACACCTGTATGCTTTGCATCCATGGGCCGGGAATATACCCCAAAGCAAAAGGAGCGGATGCTCCACGATAATTAGGAATATTCTCTGTCAGCATTTGTACATAAGTTCCCGAGAGCCCCAACAATTTAATTTGTCTGGCCCCTGTGGCAGCATCAGCATAGCTTACATCTACAGAAGGGTTTGTTGTGAAACTTTCACCCAAGTTACAACAAGCCGCCCGAGCCAGTTCCGCACTTGAAATCATATCCTGATTCAACACACTGGAACGGGATTTTACAACTCCTATCTTACGTTCCACCACTTGGACCTCATCCATCATTACACTACCTTGTAATATGATAGCCAGCTCCTTATGGTCATTTTCAACCACAATCGTATCATTCTCATATCCTATAAAACTTACTACCAATTTTTTTGCACCAACAGGCTGTTCAATAGTAAATGTCCCATTCTCATCTGTGACAGTTCCATTTGTTGTATTTATCCAAAAGACATTGGCAGCAACAACAGGTTCACCTTGGTTGTCCTTCACCATTCCTTTTACTTGAGCGCTTACAGGCATCAAATGCCACAGAAAAGCACCTAAGAAAACTATAAATTTCATGTTTTTATTTTTCTTTATCTGTTACACACTTATACAAATTTAGCAATTCCTCCCTACTCAAAGAGTTATCTTACTAAATCAAAAGTGTACAAATAAGATTCAAATACCCTCTTGGAGGCTGTCGACACAATGAGGTATCCGTATAGCAGCTCTCCTTTTTTACAGAAGACAACAGATCGAAGTTTATACTGTATGCATTGAATATCAAATGAATAACGGACAGTGTTACGTTGTCCAAATGAAGTGATGTACCTAAAACAGGCAAGTTAATTTTCTGGATTTTCACGCTAGAACAAGGAACATCTGATGACTTCCGCTCCATCATCTTGTCATGATGGCAAGAACATCCCGAACCAGATTTCACGTTTTTATTTCCAACATCACCACATCCGCAAGTACATCCATAATTGGAAATATCCACCACTGTCAATAATGCCGCATCCTTATCAGCGCACTGATAGCAACGGGACTGCACAATAGGTATTCCGACTCCCATATATATAATCATGGAAGAAAGAAAGATTGAGAATAATATGTAATGAAACTCTTTCATTGTTCAAATTGCAGTCCACCAATGTCATATACTACATTCGGGTACAAAGATAACGACTTTTTTCTTTTGCTCCCAAACGGCATTTAGCCAATATTCCCTAAATTCTATCCCTGAAGAAAACAAATATTGTATAAATACTATATAATCCCGTGATTATCCGTATCTTTGTAACGAATTAGATATTTGAAAATAAATGAAGACATTTGAAGAGTTAGGCGTTTCCCCGGAAATACTAAAAGCAATTAAAGAAATGGGGTATGAAAACCCCATGCCGGTACAAGAAGAAGTAATACCGTATTTATTGGGGAACGGCAACGACGTAGTAGCCCTAGCACAAACAGGGACTGGAAAAACAGCCGCATTTGGTCTGCCGCTTATCCAAAAAATTGAAGTAAAAAAACGTGTGCCTCAAGCACTTATATTATGCCCCACACGTGAGTTATGCTTGCAGATCGCAGGTGATCTGAATGATTATTCCAAGTATATTGATGGACTGAAAGTCCTTCCTGTATACGGTGGCTCATCCATCGAAAGCCAGATACGCATGTTGAAGGCAGGTGTACACATTATTGTAGCCACTCCCGGACGACTGATTGACCTGATGGAAAGAAAAGTCGCCAAACTGGAGACCATTGCCGATGTAGTAATGGACGAAGCTGACGAGATGCTGAATATGGGATTTACCGACAGCATCAATGCTATTCTTGAAAAGGTTCCCGAAGACCGGAACACTTTGATGTTCTCAGCTACCATGAGTCCCGAAATCTCGCGTATTGCAAAAAAATACCTGCACGATGCGAAAGAGATTACAATCGGTACTAAGAATGAAGGCAGCAAGAACGTAAACCACATTGCCTATCTGGTACACGCCAAAGATAAATATGCTGCATTGAAGCGTATCGCGGATTATTACCCACAAATTTACGGTATCATTTTCTGCCGTACCCGTAAGGAAACTCAGGAAATAGCTGATAAATTGATTCAAGATGGTTATAATGCAGATTCTCTACACGGCGAGCTTTCACAAGCACAACGTGACTTGGTGATGCAGAAATTCCGTCAACGTCATTTACAGCTTCTGGTTGCTACAGATGTAGCTGCCCGCGGTTTGGATGTAAATGATTTGACACATGTCATTAATTATGGCCTGCCCGATGATATAGAAAGCTATACTCACCGTAGCGGACGTACAGGACGTGCCGGCAAAACCGGTATTTCTATCGCTATCATCAACCTGCGTGAAAAAGGAAAAATGCGCGAGATAGAACGTATCATCAACAAGAAATTTATCATGGGTGAAATGCCTAGCGGTAAACAAATCTGCGAACAACAATTAATCAAACTGATCGATGATATAGAAAAGGTAAAAGTGAACGACGAGGAAATCGAGTCCTTCCTACCCGGTATCTATCGCAAACTGGAATGGCTTTCGAAGGAAGACCTGATAAAGCGTGTAGTATCGATGGAGTTCAACCGCTTCTTGGAATATTACAGCAACGCTCCGGAAATAGAAACTCCCAGCATGAACGACCGCCGTAGCGAACGTGAACCGAAAGGACGCAAAGACCATGGTAGCGCCCGTGAAAAGACAGAACGCAAGGCCGAGAAAGGATATACCCGCCTGTTCCTGAATGTGGGAAAGACAGATGGTTTTTATGCCAATCAAATCATTGAACTGATTAACCGCAACATGAAGAAGCAACGTACCACCATCGGGCGAATAGATCTGATGCAGAATTTCTCTTTCTTCGAAGTAGCAGAAAATCAGGCACAGGATGTTATCAAGGCGTTAAACAAGGTCAATCTGAATGGCGGCCGGAAAATTGTAGTAGAAGTTGCCGGTGACAATAATGGCAAAAACGACAATGGCGAACGCAGGAGCAGTGCGGCAAGGAATGCTTCATTCGGCAAAAAAGGTGACAGGTCCAATAAAAAAACGACCTCAAAAGAAGGAAAAACTAGCCGTGCGGAACGTGGCTACATTGAAGAACGAGGCCCCAAAACGAAAGACGACTGGAAACAATTCTTTAACAGCGATAACAATAAGAAAAAGAAATCCAAGAAATAAGGAATCCAACTTAATGAAAGAGGATTGGACATAGTAGAAATATGCAAATAACATCCACTTCTCTTGAATAATAGCGGAGTATGCGGAATTGAAACAACCTGTCATTTCAAGGATATTCGGCAAATAATATAATAAACCCAACAGATTTATTATATTATTTGCCGAATATCCTTGTTTACATCGAATTAATATTAACAGATTTTTTACTATCTTCCAGATGAAAGATTATATGATAAGCTATCTATCGGAACTTTGACATACTCAGCTCCCTGTCATTTCATACTTTTCCTTTAGTCTTTCAATTTCAGTTCATCGATTAAACAGGAAGCTTTCCCATATTTTTCAATCATGTAAAGAACATAGCGGATATCCACCCCGATACAACGCTGCAAATTAGGTTCAAAAACAATATCTCCACTCATTGCTTCCCAATTCCCGTCAAAAGCAAGACCTATTAATTCCCCTTTTCCATTAAACATTCCACTACCGGAATTCCCTCCTGTAATATCATTATCCGAAATAAAGCAAACATTCATATTACCATCCCCAGCAGCATAACGTCCGAAATCCTTCCTTCTCAAGCATTCGACTACAGAAGGAAGCACATCGAAATCACTATCTCCCTTATACTGCCTTATCTTGTCAAAAATTCCTTTTGTCGTCGTAAAATAAGAATACTCAATAGCATCTTTCGGTGAGTAACCACCCACCATGCCAAAACTCAGACGCATAGTAGAATTAGCATCCGGATAAAACACCCTATCTGCCTCCATCTCACGCATTGCTTCATTCAGCAAACGTTCATTTTTCTCAATATTCATACTAGCTTCTTCCACCGACTGATTGAATTCATAAAATTTCACCAACATATCGATGGCAAAAGAAGCCGCAGGGTCATCAAACAAGACATAAGTGGTATCTCCTCTCACTACCTGTTCAAAACCATGTGGTGTCTTTAAAGAGGAACGAGTATACAAATCATCTACATAAGCTTGGTAATCACCTTTAAAATCTTTCTCTATCAATGAATAAACATCAGGTAAAAATTCCTTGCCTACCTCAGTTGCATATTCTTTCAACATAGCCACAAAGACTTGTTTATCCACACTTATATCCATATTGGCATAAATCTCCAACAATTGCCGCATATTACGCTCCAAATCACTCTCCTCTGCCTCAAAATCAAAATTCAGTACAGCTAAGGCTGCCGTAATCAACTCCGGTCCATTGGCAAATGTTTCTCCAAAATATGCCATAGCCCGTGCCGCATTTCTACGATTACGATAATTTAACTCCAGTTCAGTCAAAACCCTTGCATATTTGCTTCGTTTATCAGGTTCCCGACGAACCCATTCTTGCAATTGGCACTCCAAAGCTTGTTTTTTCTCTATCACTTTCAATTCTTTTACCGCTTGATTCATCCCTATACTATTCTTCCAATAGTTAGAGCTTTGTGCATACTTGGAAGCATATTTAATGCGGATATCATCACTTTTTTCCATTGCATTTTTCCAAATAGCTTGCTTGATGGTACGAACATTAATCATGGCGGCATTATCCGTATTGACTCTTTCGTCTATCCCAAATGAAGATAAATACCTGCTGGTAGAACCGGGATATCCCATAGTCATGCAAAATGATCCCTGTTCATACCCTCCCAAAGAAACAGGAGCAAAATAATCCGGATGATAAGGCACATTCTCCGGAGAATAAGCTGCCGGTTGATTATTCTGATCAGCATAAATACGGAAGACAGAGAAATCCCCGGTATGGCGGGGCCATACCCAATTATCTGTATCTCCGCCAAACTTGCCTACAGAAGAGGGAGGAGCAAATACCAAACGAACATCATAATAATCCTTATACACAGATAGATAAAACTCATTGCCACCATAAAAAGGAGTTATCTCAGCACGCAGCAACGTATCATTCGCCACAGCTTCCTGAGCAATCAATGTGGAAATAGAATCTACAATCAGTGCACGGTCATTTTCCTTTGTTCCGACTGGAATAGCTTGCAACACACGCTCCGTCACATCCTCTGTGCGTATCAGAAAACTGACAAATAAATCCGGATTAGGAAGCTCCTTACTTAAGGAATCGGCTACAAAACCATCTCGCAAATAATCATGCTCCACAGAACTATGCTGCTGAATGGCATCATACCCACAATGGTGGTTAGTAAAAACCAAACCATCCGGAGATACAACAACACCCGAACAAAAACCTCCAAAACTAACAACAGCATTAGCCAATGCTTTTCCACCAGGATTATACAATTGTTCAGATGAAAGTTCCAACCCCATTTCTTTCATCACTTGTTGAGTTTGTTTGCTAAGACAACAAGGAAGCCACATTCCTTCACTACCCCATATATATAAAGGTAGGAAGACTAGCAGCAACAGTAGTTTTTTCATGGTTTTATTCTACAATTAATTTAAGTTTTTTTGCTCCGACACGTGCTTTCAACCATTCGGATATTTTTTCTTGTTCTTTCTCAATGGGTCTTTTACTGAATTTCATCAAGACTATTGTCAATGTATCCGTTTTAGTTGAGTCCACCTGTAATTCCACAGTCTTTGCCATAGCTATGGCTTCTACTGTAGGATAAAGTACTTTAAGTTCAGGAATTATTTTTTTATCTACAGTATTATATGCAGCATATACTTTAAGCTCGTTTTCCAAAGACTTAATTCTCTCCTGCTGCTCCAGTAAACGTTTTTCACTATTCTTATAGAAATCCTCCATCACTTGGGCCTTTATACTACCAATATCCATCGCATCATTATTCATTCCTTGAAGAATAACTAGTTTAGTACCTGCCAAATTAAAATGTTTCAAATTATCCCTTGCGGTTGCTATTTCTGTTTCCGGGACCTCATTGCCTATTAGCACAACACGTATTTCCTTCTTCTCAAAAGAAATCTTCCGGTCTATTACTTGAGTATTATTAAAATCCAATTCTTCATTAATAAAATTATTGGCAGAGGCCTCATAAATAGTGCTTTTCACAATACCATAAGTCAAATAAATAGCAGGACACATGGTGGCTAAAGTAATAACAATGATATATTTTTTGACTAATTTTTCGCGCTCCTTATCCACAAATTCCTTACGTTGGAAATGCATGACACGTACCCCGATAAAAGTAGCCAAACTGATAAATACTGAATTAATAAAATACAAATAGAATGCACCTAAAAAATAAAGTAAATTTCCGGTAGCAAGCCCGAATCCAGCAGTACACAAAGGCGGCATCAAAGCCGTAGCAATAGCAACCCCTGGAATTACATTCCCTTTCTCCTTTGTAGACAAAGCGATTATACCGGCTAAACCACCGCACAAAGCTATAAGCACATCATATATGGTAGGAGAAGTACGTGCCAGCAACTCCGATTGTACTTCATCCAACGGAGTCAGCGAAAAATAAAGGGTAGCTGTAATCACACTAAATACAGTTGCCACCAAATAACTTTTTAGAGAACGCTTCAACAATTCAAAATCATTCTGTCCAATAGCTAACCCTACTCCCATTATCGGTCCCATCAGCGGAGATATCAGCATGGCACCAATAATAACTGCCGTAGAATTCACGTTCAAGCCCAATGAGGCTATAAAAATTGCGAAAATAAGAATCCACAAATTAGTTCCTTTGAACTCAACACCATTACGAATACTTTCTACAATCAAGGCTTCATTGTCCTTATCCTTGCGCAAATCAAGATATTCACTAAAGAACTGCTTTATATAGGGCACATTCTTTAAATTATTCTTCAGGTCACTCATTGCTATTTCTTTATGTATCGGTTTATAACAGGTATTTGCTGTAAGGGGAAATCCGTTTTCACAATATATGCCACAAACAATAACAACAGTAATGTACGAACACCCAACAACAAGAATATATTTTGAATAGGAAGATAAACTGAAACAATGTAAAGTACCAGCGCTAACACCACATAGTTACCTATTGCTTTCAAATCATAATTAATAGGATATTTTTTCTGCCCTACAAAATAAGAGAGAAGCATAGCTACTCCATATCCGGCAAAACCCGCCCAAGCACACGCCATATAGCCAAATACCGGAATAAGGAAAATATTTATCAGAATAATGATACTGCATCCCACCAGTGAAAAATAAGCTCCCCATTTTGTTTCATCAATCAGTTTATACCAAAAAGAAAGATTGAAATAAATACCCATAAACATCTCGGCAGCCATGACAATAGGTACAACCTTAAGCCCTACCCAGTAATCACGCCCTAAAATATAACGCAGTATATCAAGGTAAAACATAACAGCCAAAAAAGCCAGCAAAGTGAAGATAATGAAAAACTTCATCGCTTTGGCATACATTTCCCGACTATCCTTTTCTTTACTCTTACTAAAAACAAACGGCTCGTATGCAAACCGGAAAGCCTGTGTCAGCATGGCCATGATCATAGCTATCTTACTGGCTGCTCCATAAATACCCAACTGGATAGTCGCCTCCGCCTTATCAGGATAAACAAACGGAAAAATAATTTTATCAGCTACCTGATTTAAGATTCCGGCAATACCCAGAATCAGAATCGGGAAAGAATAATGCAGCATACGCCGCAACAACTCCCTGTCCAGCACATATCTGAAGCCCACCAATTCTTTCCACATACATAGCATCACCAAAGAAGTACAAGCCAAATTTATAGCAAAAGCCACTCCGACATTCTCTCCCTTCATACCTACAAAATAAGCGATATTCAAGACAATGCTGGCAAAAATGAACAACAATTTCAATGCAGCAAACTTAACAGGGCGTTTCTTATACCGCAAATAAGCGAAAGGAATAGCTTGGAAAGCGTCCATTGCAACTACAATCAGCATCATCCCCATATACCACGGATGCTCTCCATATCCCAAGAAACCTGCTATGGGATACAGAAAAGAAAGACAAACAATTAAAAACAAGACCGCAGTCGCCCCCACCGAAAGCAAAGTAGTGGAATAGACACGCATCGGATCATCCACCCCCTTATTGGCAAATCGGAAAAAGCCGGTTTCCATACCATATGTTAAAAGCACCATCAACAAGGCAGTTATAGCATACATATTGGTAATGACACCATAGCCCCCCGATTCCACAGGCAAAGCGTTGGTATATATCGGTACTAACAAATAATTCAGGAACCGCCCGATGATGCTACTCATCCCATATATGGCTGTTTCCTTGGCTAATGCTTTTAATCCTGCCATCTTCTAATCATCAAATAATGTCTTCTGACTATTATAAATGCTCCGTCCCAAGTGTATATAGGCCAGTTCCGTGACCTCACGTCCACGCGGAGTACGTTTTAAGAAACCTTCTTTAATCAAAAAAGGTTCATAAACCTCCTCTATTGTTCCGGCGTCTTCACCCAAAGCGGTTGCAATAGTAGTCAGCCCCACAGGACCTCCCTTAAACTTATCTATAATAGTACATAAAATCTTGTTATCTATCTCATCCAGTCCATATCTGTCAATGTTCAAGGCTTCTAAAGCAAACCGGGCAATTTCCACATCAATCCTTCCGGAACCTTTCACCTGGGCAAAATCACGGACACGCCTCAACAACGCATTTGCAATACGGGGCGTTCCACGGCTGCGCGAAGCAATCTCACCCGCTGCTTTCATGTCACAAGGCACATTCAATATATTAGCAGAGCGACGGATAATGCTTGTCAATACATCATCGTCATAATACTCCAAATGAAGATTAATTCCAAAACGGGCACGCAAAGGCGCAGTCAGCAACCCACTCCTGGTAGTGGCTCCAACCAAAGTAAACGGACTCAGCTCCAACTGGATACTACGCGCCGAAGGTCCCTTGTCTATCATTATATCAATACGATAATCCTCCATGGCAGAATACAGATATTCTTCTACCACAGGGCTCAACCGATGTATTTCATCAATAAAAAGCACATCATTGGGTTCCAAGCTGGTCAGTACTCCCGCCAAATCCCCCGGTTTATCCAGCACCGGTCCTGAGGTTACTTTAAAACCTACTCCCAGTTCATTGGCAATGATATTACTTAAGGTCGTCTTGCCCAAGCCAGGAGGTCCGTGCAAAAGAACATGGTCTAACGCCTCGGCCCGCAGACGCGCCGCCTTGACAAAGATGCGCAGATTATCTACCACCTTATCCTGCCCGCTAAAATCTTCAAAATTCAACGGACGTAAGGCATTCTCAAAATCGCGTTCTTTAGTTGTGAGCTGTTGCTCGCGTATATCAAAATTTTCTTCCATTTTTTTGTTTATGACACAAAGGTACAAAAGATATTATTATTATAGAAAGAAAGATGGAGGAATTCATTTTCAGTCCCTCTATGGTCCTTCTTTTCAACATTATTATTGTATTAATTATTATTCATTATGGGAATTACATTAGGAAAGAAACAATTGAACAAAGGAAGAGTTTCGCTTTATTTAAATTACAGTTATAACGGAAAACGCCGCAAAGAGTATTTGGGTATCATTCTGGATGCTCCTACCAGTGCAGAGCGAAGAGCGGAGAACAAAAACAAGATACTAATTGCCAGGCAGATAAGAGCAAAAAAGGAACTAGAATTCTTATCCGTTGAATATCATCTGAACGATATAGAAAATACATTCGATGATATACTTCCAACAGATAAAAGCAATGTTCCCGATTTCTATATTCTGATAGGACAATTCCTGGATACCTATCACAAAAAGGACAAGAAAATGGTTAGGGCATGTATCACCCATCTGCGACTGTTTACAAGAAAGAAAAGCTTACCTGTAACCCTTCTCACAAAAGATTTTTGTATAAACTTTCTTGAGTATCTCAGGGATCATCTCCGAGGCAACACTCCCATCGGATATTTCAAGAAGTTCAGAATGTGCATTAATAAATGTATAGAAAAAAAGTTAATGACATCTAATCCTACAGATGGTATCCGCCTGATGCAGTTTGATGAAGTAACCAAAGCAATCCTCAGTTTAAAAGAGATTCAGAAACTTGCTATCACTCCATGCCCCAACAACGAAGTAAAAAGGGCATTCTTGTTTTCTTGCTATTGCGGGCTGCGCTGGTGTGATGTACATCAACTGCAATATAAAGACATAGATTTCTCATCAAACCGCCTTACTATTCTGCAACAGAAAGTACAGTCACACTCCAAAAACGCAATCTTGCATCTAAACTTAAACCACACTGCCATCAAACTCCTACAAAGGCATAAAGGCATTAATGAGGACTTGGTATTCGGGCTCCCCTCCTATTCTTACACACTAAGGATTTTAAACAAATGGGTAAAAAGAGCTAATATACACAAACACATTACCTTCCACTGTGCCCGACACTCATTTATCACCAACATTATGGCAAATGGAGCTAACATCAAAACAGCCGCCAGTCTTGCAGGACATTCTACTACCCGGCACACTGAAAAATATGTTCATATCATAGATGAACTCAAACAAAAAGCAGTAGATAGTTTACCGGATATTATTGTCAATTATAAATAAAAAAGAACCTGAAATGGCCCTTACATCATTAAAGTTGTCACACATACAACTGGTATTCAAACAATTAGTATTACTGTATAGTATCCGGCACGAATACGACCTACCTGAGTAATGCGGTGAACAACTACTTCGGATGCAAC